>Ga0114968_10000882_pt1 | contig 22878 bp, 24 predicted proteins | sample M_130807_EF_Meta_FD_87020 | JGI IMG/M metagenome (GOLD analysis project Ga0114968, IMG submission 87020) | Freshwater microbial communities from Lake Montjoie, Canada to study carbon cycling - M_130807_EF_MetaG | ecosystem: Environmental > Aquatic > Freshwater > Lake | place: Lake Montjoie... | reverse complement strand
CGTTTCGGACTCTGTTCACGAGAATTCTGAACACGGATAATTTGTGGGCGGGGCTCTCTTCGTTTGCAGTGGAAATGACGGAATTGCGGGAAATTTTACAGAGGTCGGATGAGCACAGTCTCGTCCTAGGAGACGAGGTCTGTAGTGGGACGGAGTCAGTGAGTGCGACGGCGATTGTGGGGGCCTCTCTGAAATGGCTTCATCAGAGGCGCTCTAAATTCATATTTGCCACGCACCTTCATACGCTCGACACGATTATTGGGGACTGTGCTGCAATATGGCATCTCAAGGTGCGATATGACCCGAAAGAGGACCGTCTTATCTATGACAGGACTCTCACACCCGGTCCAGGAAGTTCCTTGTACGGGCTGGAGGTTGCTCGGGCGATGAATTTACCGGAAGAAGTTCTGGGCCTAGCGCACCAATTGCGTAGGGAGTTGCTAGGAGTGAACACGGAGCAGGAGGCCAGGACCAGTGCGTGGAATTCCGCCATTCAGCTACGAGCATGTGAACTCTGTGGAAAGGGGTTCGTGAAAGACCTGGAAGTACACCATATTCGGCAGCGGAGAGAGGCGAAGGACGGTGTTTTTGCCGATGGGGCGTCACAGGACCACGTGCGCAATCTAGTCACGGTGTGTTCGGAGTGTCACGATGCGCACCATGCAGGGACACTCACTATTGGGCCGCTTGTTCAGACAAGCGAGGGGGCAAAGCGCCTTGACCTAGAGGGTGAGGGCACATTGAAAACTGTTCGTCGGGCGAAATGGACCGATGAACAGGTTCAGCAGATACATGAATATCTTCAAACACATCCGAGCGTTCTCCCGAAACGGGCGGTCTTCGATTTAGGAGAACTTGGGATTTCTATAACGGTTGCCAGTCTGCGCACATTTAGGCGCTAGGCGTGGGCGGGGCGGCAGGGGGAGGAGAGGGCATGGCAATATAGGCAAGAGGCCCGGCGGGTCCGGTGGGTCCAGCGGCTCCGGCGGGGCCGGCAGGGCCAGCGGGACCAGCAGGGCCAGGAGGTCCGGGGGGGCCGGCAACAGTGGATGCCGGAGCATTGGAAGAAAGAGTGCCAGATGCAATCTGAGCCTTCAACTCCTCAAGCTCCTTTTTGAGTAGGTCAAAGTCTCTTCTCATTAACTGAAGTTCACGGCGAACAGGGTTGCCAGCTTGGTAATTCAGCCCGGATAGATTTAGCACGGAAGACATCTGATAGTATATATGGATTACGAAAGGCATTTTAAACGCAGAGGCTACCGCCGCCACTCGAAGTAAATTTGAATGATATTTTTCGCCCAGTTTCAATAGGAAACGTCATGATTATACCGATTCGTTGTATGAATTGCGGAAAGCCCATTGCCGACAAGTGGAGGTTTTACAAGCGGGAACTGCTAAAAATGAACGGAATAGAAAATGGCGAGAAGCGTGTGTATTTCGACGGGACAACCATCCCGGTTACGAACGAAAAGAAACTGCTGGATGCAATGGGGCTCACTCGTTCATGCTGTCGTAAACACTTTCTCACCCAGGTTGATTTGATTGATAAGATTTAATCCAACGAGTAAAAAGGAGAGACCATGGATCAATATGTTCCACCCCTTGTTGCGGTTTCAACGGCCACAGTTATAGTACTTTTATGTTTCGTCCTAAGAATCCCCTTTTTCCTTGTGGGCATTCTTTCGGTTGCAATGGCAGTGTATGTGCTTCAAGACCATATTATACAGTTTTCATCGCAGTATTCGAGCGTATCTTTGCCCGCCATTTTTAAACAGAATGCCTCTATATTCATCACGACGCTTGTGATAATATTATCTGTCGGATTTCTACTGTTCAGTTTTGGGCCAAGAGCCATTGTAACAAACGAGAAAACGGTGTATGATACACGCCAGCCGCAGGCGCCGTCGAGAAGTTCCGGCCTTTTTGACAGTTTTGGAAGAATGTTTGGGCGTTCATCGTCGTCGTCGCAAAGAGACCCCTATTCCCGTAGTTCCATATACGATAAATATGTGTAACAGCTAGTACTAAAGTTAAGTACTCCCCATAGATAAGGCCACAGAGTGGCCTTATCATATTGGAGTGACTTAAACTTTTCGTTCTAGCCATCAGAGCCAAGTACTTAATTTAAGTACTTGGCGGTAAGGGCAGCCGTTTTTGATTTTATATATAGATTTAGAATAGGAATATGGTGAAATCAAGAACAAGACGTGGTGGTCAGAGGCGGAAAAATTTCATGACTATTCCCGAAATAAAGTCGTCGTTTGACGCAGTGGAGAATGCAGCCTACCGCATTTTGCGGGAAGGGGGTACACTTCCCGAGCAAGTAAAGAAGTTCCAGAAAGAGTGGAAAGCAATTTTCCATCGCCCGGTACGGGCAGACTCTGCGGAGGCCTATTTGAAGATAAAACAGGATTCCAAAAAGCGGTCCAACAAAACACGGAAGCAGAAGGGAGGAATGGCCCCGCTAGATTACGCAACTCGCCCCGGTATCTCTGGGACGTACGGGTCGTTTCTCGATTACCAGACGATGGGGGTCACTCCTACGCCGCCCAGAATTGCAATGGATGCCGATTGTGGTGTAAAGGACACTTCGGCCTCTGCGGCGTCGATTGCGGCGGCACAGAAACCCCAGTATGGGGGGAGTTTCAGTGATTTCGGACACAAACTGTTCCTCAGTCCAAGCGAGCAGACTGTACCTGGCAGTATACGGAATAATCTGGAGGCGGCTTTGAACGGAACAAAGATGGATTCGTCGCCCGCACCCTATCACCCTGCATTGAGGCTCTAAGTTCTAGAAACGTCTAGTACTAAAGATTAAGTCACTCCCTTATTGGAGTGACTTAATCTTTTCGTTCTAGCCATTAGAGCCAAGTATTTAAATTAAATACTTGGCGGTAACTTTAGTACTAGACGTTACAAACCTAAATAAACAATAGGTACACTTGTAGAATGGAAGGAAGAATTCGTGGAGATGTCGCCCGAGATATGGCAGAAAAACTCATACGCAGTTATTTCAGGACACTCGACTATCCATTCACCCGCCACCATATAGAAAGTTTCGACCAATTCCTCGGACAAGATTTGCCCGCAGTGATACGCTCCGAAAACCCCTTTGTGCTCCTACAGGCCCCGATTGGGTCGACTGGTCTCTACGGCCTCAAGGCGGAAATATTCGTCGGTGGACTAGATGGGACTCGAATCAATATTGGAACCCCTATTCTGAATCTGCGAGACACGGAGGAAATTCGTCTCATGTATCCGAACGAGGCACGTCTGCGCAATCTGAATTATGTGAGTCAGATTGAGGCAGACATTGTTGTTCGGATCACAATCACCCAGCCGAATCCCAGTGGTGGCGGCCCTCTGGTGGAAGAAATCCTCTTAGACTCAGAGAAGGACCCTGCGTACGCACACCTTGCGAAATTCCCCCTCGTGAAAATGCCGATTATGTTGCACAGCCGATTCTGTATTTTGTACGGAAAGCCGCAGCCTTTTTTAAGAGAGGCGGGGGAGTGCCAATACGACCAGGGCGGCTATTTCATTGTAGACGGCTCCGAGAAGATTCTCATTCCGTCCCAAGAGGCCGCATTTAATACTCTCACGATCGTCCTAAAACCGAACGACCCTGACTACGAACTGAAGGCGGGGATTCGCTGTCTGAATCCTGCCACTCGCCAGGTGAAGCAGGTGTCCTTTATTTGGCCCCGCAACCAGAATAGGCTACGGGTGAGCATCCCCTTCGTTAGAAAAGATGTGCCCGTATTTATTCTTTTTCGAGCGCTCGGACTACAGACGGACGAGGATATTGTGCGGGCGATTTTGCCTGACCCGGACTCTGCAGAGACGAAGGCGCTGGAGCCGCTTCTTCACGAGAGCATTCTGGACGCCTTCCCCTTCTTGGACACCTTTTCATCCGTGCAATATATCAAGACACTCACGAAGGGGTTCAGCGAGGCCCACGTGCTCGACATCCTCTATAATCAGCTCTTCATACACGTCGAGAACAGGCCAGGGGCACGTATCGCATTCCTGTCCGAATGTGTTCGCCAAATCCTCCGAGTCTATGCGAAAATCGATTTGCCCACCGACAAGGACGACATTCGCAATCAGCGGGTCTTGACGAGCGGCGTGCTAACTCGAATGCTCTTTCAGAACTCGTATAAGACCTGGAAAAAGGCGACGACTCTTGCGCTCGACAAGGAGTACAAATATAATGAAAGTTCCTATTCTGGGCGGAATTTCATGGGCCTTTTTCAGCCCGGTTCTATGAATGAACTCTTCCAGGCGGGGACACTCACCTACTCTGTTCTAAAGGGATTCAAAGGACGCTGGTCAATCGGGGGTGGAAAGGAGAAGACCGGTGTAATTCAGCCCCTGTCCAGACTTTCCTATATGGATTTTCTGTCGCACTGTCGACGTGTAGTGCTCGATTTCGATACGAGCCTAGACATAGCGGGTCCACACCGCCTTCATACGAGTCAATTCGGCTATTTTTGTACGAGCGAAACGCCCGGTGGAAAGTCCATCGGAATCACGAAGAACATGTCGATTTTGACGGCGATTTCCACAGGGACGGAGCCGGCGAATTTCATCCAGTGGCTTTATAAGAGGGCCGATGTAATTCCGTGTGACCAGGCCACGCCTGCATCCCTCTCCGTTACTGTACCGGTCTTTGTAAACGGCGGGATTATAGGCTATACAGTGCGCCCCCACGTGTTGAGAGATGTGTTGAAACATTTGAAGTGGACAGGCTGCCTCCCTGCATCCGCATCCGTGGGCTTTAGTATTCGAGAGCGGCGCATTTTCGTATACCTCGACGAAGGGCGGCCCTTGCGCCCCCTCATTCATTTAGGAAAGGGCGGCGAGATTCCTCTAGAAAAGATTAAGAACACGGTGAGTTGGAAGGGGCTCATTATTGGGAACTATCCTGCGACGAAAGAGAGGGGGCTGTACCAGACCGGATTCACAGACCCTCTTGCGTCTTCGGAACGAGTGAGCCTGGAGGACTATATAAAGGAACTTGCCCCCTACACGGGGGCGCTCGAGTATGTGGACCCGTACGAGGCGAACGAGTCGTATGTGGCGATGTTCCCCGAATATATTAAGCCTGAGACGAGCCATTTGGAGGTGCATCCGAGTACGATTGTCGGCCTCCTTACCTCGGTGATTCCCTTTCCGAATCACAATCAGTCGCCTCGTAATCAACTGAGTTGCTCACAGAGCAAACAGGGGCTGTCCGTCTACGCCACGAATTACCCAAACCGGTTCGATAATATGGTGCATGTTCTCTCTTATAGCGAGGCGCCGATTGTTCGCACTCTGTATTATGACTATATTGCGGATGGGCAGATGGGCTACGGACAGAATCTCGTGGTCGCCATCGGGTCATTTACGGGCTACAATCAAGACGACGGTATTATATTCAATGCGGACTCGTTTCAGCGTGGAATGTTCCGAAATATGACGTTCCGTTCCTATGAGGTGTTCGAAGAAGACGATAAGTTGGCAAAGACTCGGACTCGAGTGGCAAATCCGACCCAAATTGCGGGGTGGACGGCCCTGCGCCCAGGCGTAGATTATTCTAAATTGGACGAGCGCGGAATCATTCGCGTCGGAGAAAAAGTGGATGAGACGACGGTCCTTGTTGGAATGTATATGCAAACACAGTCAGGCGACATGCGGGATGCGTCCATGACGGCCCAGGTCTGGACAACGGGGCGGGTTGAGAAAGTGGCCGTGATGATTAACAATATGGGGCGTGCTCTCGTGAAAATCCGGGTGATTCAGGACCGTATTCCGGAACTGGGGGATAAATTCAGTACGCGCCACGGCCAGAAGGGGACAATCGGGATGCTCATTCGCAGCCACGACATGCCGAGGACGGCGGGGGGACTCGTGCCCGACATGATTGTAAACCCGCACTGCATGCCGAGTCGTATGACGATGGCGCAACTTCTCGAATCACTTCTGGGGAAAGTGTCACCACACCTGGGCGTCATTGGAAATGCAACGGCGTTCATGAATGAGGGGAATCCAGCCGAGGATATTGGGACCGTGCTAAGAGACCAGCTCGGAATGAATCCGCTAGGTGACGATATCCTATATGATGGTATGTCAGGCGCACAGATTCCTTCCAGTATCTTTATGGGGAACATCTACATTATGCGTCTGAAGCACATGCCCGAGGACAAGTGGAATGCGCGCGCAGAAGGGCGGAAAGAGCAGCGGACACATGCGCCTACAGGGGGGCGTGGAAACCAGGGTGGCCTTCGTATCGGTGAAATGGAGCGGGATGCGATTGTGGGGCATGGCGTTGCTGATTTCGTTCGTGAGTCCTATATGAAGCGTGCGGACGGTTATACGACGGTCTTGTGCAACGGGTGTGGAACGATTCCGATATATAATACGGGGAAGAATCTCTATATTTGTCCGATGTGCGATGGCCCGGTGCGCTTTATTGGAGATGCGGCGTCTGCTATGGAGATTGTGCCACCTAATAAACGGAGTCTGGCCACCTTCTCAAATGTGGAGATACCGTACTCTCTGAAGGTGTTGGAGCAGGAACTCGGGTTTTTCATGAATATTTCGATGCGCATGTTGACGTCACACGATGTGACGCATTTGCGGGGGGCGCCCTTGGTGGAGATGACGGCGGACCAGCAGAAGGCGGCACTCGATGCGCAATTGCCGGAGCAAATGGTCTTGGAAACGACTGTTCCCGAAATGATTGAGGCGAAAGAGGAGCCTGAAATTCGCCCGGAGCAATTGGCCGCTCTGGGACTGGCTGCGAGAGACGAGGAAGAGGAGGCGGCGGCGCCGCCAAAAGTGAATACGAAGATTTTAAGTGCGGCGGTTGAGGCGGCTGTGAATGCCACTCTGAATTCGGGGAGCACGACGACTCTGGGGTCGAGTAAAAGGGTGAGCTCGGAAGTTGTTGTGGCGGCTGTGAATGCCGCTGTGGCGGCTGCAAAGGAGTCGCAGAAGTTGTCGGAAGAGAGGTCGGCAGAGAACGGGTTTGATGCGACCGAAGTGCAGACACTCTCCTTCTCAACACCGGAGCCGGTTGTACCATTGCCGCAGATTTCGGAGCCGCTTGGGCTAGGTGATGACGATTATGAGACATTACCTGGGGCGGAGCGGCAGAATTCATCGTCGTCGAACTCCAACTCGTCTAACTCGAATTCATCGAACTCCAACTCATCTAACTCGAATTCATCGAACTCCAACTCCAATTCCAACTCGAATTCATCAAACTCCAATTCGAATTCAAATTCATCCCAAAATTCGTCTCCGTCCCAAAACTACAACAACGGCCCCTCTATGCGACAACAGCAAGGGGGGTCATACCAGAATGATAATGGCGTAAATGTGCAAACCACTAACCAACCTGTTTTGGTCGTTCCGTTGAATGTCTCCAGACAGTCCTCCGCACAGATGTTAGGCTCTCCTGCCCCAGGGGCACCTGCCACATTCGCAGTGGATACGAGTGGCCTCGCCGCCGCCACAGGCGGTTCTAGACGCCCGTCCCTATCTCGTGGTTCATCGCCAGGTGGCTCACCGAGAGTGAGTGTAACGAAGACGGGTGGCTCCTCGGAAGCGCCCTCTTCCGCCCCAAATACTCGTGTCACAGTCGTTAAACACAACTAAAATTGAAGATATGATAGCAGCCACCGATAGTACAATGTCGAACGTCCTTATTGTTGGTCACTGCAAGCCCGGACACGAATCTCCGCACAAACGCCTATACGAAAAAAAGGGCGCAGTCTGCTTCCCTTTACACGGCGTCGACTACCTGGATACGATGGACAAGTGTCCGAAGCAGGACGGTCAATTTGGTTCGTGGAAAGAAGTCCCCCGTAATTCCAAGGATATTCTATATCCTTGGAATTGCCCACTATATCTCGGAATTCTTGGAGCGTTTCCCCTCTTTGGAGAGGGAGCGAAAATGTGGGAAAATCTTCTTATGGATGGCCACGCAATTTTGAGGCCCGGTGGCAAAATTATTATTCCCACGACAAAGGATATTACGCCTCTTCCGCAGCGAGGCACTTTCCACCGTTTAATAGACTCGGGTGAGAAACAAATACAGAATGTGCAGCGAATTATTGAGGAAATTTCTCCGAAACAGTGGCGAGTAGAATACAAGGCCGCACCTGAATTTGTTCTGTGCGATCGGGCGGACAGGGTGGCAGATTACCCGGTTCTTATCTTGGAAAGAGTTGGATGATTCCCGGAACTAAATTTGACCTGGACTATCTATAGAGTTCTGTAGGCAAAATGGATTTCGAAACGGTCGATGTTCTTTACAAAAGTCGGTTGACCGTGTTGAAGATTCTCAAGGATAGGGGCTACAACACGAAGCCCTACGAGAAGTTCGGTCCGTTTGAGATTGAAAAAATGGCATCCGGTGACAAAGAGAAGGCCTTGAACATGGAACTCACCAGAGAACTACCGGCCGAATCGACGATGCCGACCGTCTGCAGAGTCGAATACGCCATTCCGAAAGTGAAGAACCGTCTGGCAGGGTTTCTACGGAAATTACTCGTAAACGACGAGACCGGTGAGGACCTCATTGACGCCAAAAAGACGGAAATCATGGTGATTACATTGGAGTCAATCGGCGACACCTTTCATGTGGCGGCTCTGAATCAGTGGGCCAAGAAAAATATCCGCATTTCGTTCTTTGATGGACGGGCGCTGATTATCAATCCTCTCGACCATGTCCTCGTTCCAAAGCACGAGATACTTCCGGAAGACAAACATGCGGAACTGCTGAAAACGTACAATATGACCAAGAAGACGAACTTGCCGATTATCCGATTTCATGAGGACCCTATTGCACGCATTTTAGGGCTTATTCCCGGATCCATCGTGGAAATCACTCGCCCCTCACCCTCTGCGGGCGTCTACAAAATCTACCGGGTATGTGCGCCTTAAATCGTGATATCTCGTAACGGCACCCCCCCTAAGGGGGTACTTATTTTCGGCACATCACGGTAGAGAGATGGCAGGCACAAACGGCTCATGTCCCACACTGCCCAATATTGTAAGCACTTTCGAGAATTTTTTTAACTGGATGTCGAATACTCGAAAGAACTGCCCAGGAGTTACAGCAGCCCAGGTCCATCGGCGCCTCTTAGACTACGATAATGGCTCCGCAAATCCGACTGTAATATCCAATCTCGAAACACAGATTGCCGATAAAACAAAAGAACTGGATACAAAACGGACCGATGCGAGTATTGCAAAAGACAGGGCGTCCTCGATTGTTCGCCCAGAGTTGCAGTCGAGCTACTACGACGGTTGGTTCCCTTTGAATCGTCCGCTGAAGCGCGCGGCGGTCCCCATTCTCGTATTTTTCGCCTCCCTGTTCATTTCTATCGCCTTCTTTTTGATGCTGGGGCTCATAGGAATTCACTCGCACTTTTTCGTAATTGTGCCCGGCGGCACTAGCGGTACCAGCATGACGAGACCATTCTTCATGCTTCTCTCCTTTACCGTCATCCTGTTCTGTATAACGATATACTCATTCTTACGATGACGATGCGTCAAAAATGTAGGAACTAGTTAGTATGGCCGGCGACGGGTTTCCTATATCAGATAAAACGAAGGATTGGACAAACAGTGAATCCTACAAAAAATGGGTCAAAAAGGTTCGTTCCACCAAGAAGATTAAGAGGTCGCAGACGGAAGATTTATGCAGCGTAAAGGGGGGCATATGCAAGGGCGATATTGGAATCCCAAGAAGTCTCATGCCGCAATTCACTCTAAGACGCAAGCCCTTTAGTCGTAAATTGCTGAACGATTTCCGGAGATATTTGAAGAGTAAGTACGGTATTAAAAGTCGTCGAGTTATCAAGACAGCCGGCGAGTTGGTTCCCAGTCAAAATGAAATCAGTCGGCACCGTGTGGAGGGGCTGATTGAAGATGACATCGTCGAGAAACAAGAGGTCCCTCTTCTGGTTTCTAAGAACGGCTATATTGTGGATGGACACCACCGGTGGGCTGCGTTCCGTCTAAAGGCGCCGAAGAAGCCGATAGAGGCTGTTGTCGTTGATGCCCCTATTAAGGATATCCTCGGAATCGCCGTGGATTGGGGGGCAGAGCACCATGCGTTTTAGTTCCGGCGGTAAACATAACACGTGCTGGTCGCCGACCAACTCATCGGAATATTTATTCCTCGTTCAATGCATTCGAACTGGGGGCCGAGAGGGAGTTCCCTACAGCATATAATCACGGACTTTGCTTGGCAGTCGGCCTCTAGACGCCTTGAGAGAGACGCCTGTAATTCATCCGAAAAAGAGAGGTTCGATAGGAAAATCCAGCACGCATTTTTGAAAACGTGGGGCGGTTCTAAAAAGTTTCCGTTCCGGAAATGTATTCTATTCGCCAGAGAAGTCGTGTGAATTCTCTTACGAGCAGACAGGGCCATTTCATGACGTTCGTGGACAATTTCAATGCCGTTCGACTGCACCTCTGGGACAAGCATGGCGACTCCTACCACAGCCTTTCCGGTACCTGAGCCGAGGTCGATGAAATTCCGAGCCATCTTGTCGAAGGAACTGAGGGGTGCAAATCGCTTGAATGCGTCTACGAGCGAATGTATGCCCGCTACGCTGATTTCACCGTAGGTCATACTTTTATTGGCACCGACTGTGCTCGTAGAAAATCCATTTATACCTTCATATATCTCTTTGAGTTCATACAGGCCTTTTTTAACACGGAGTGTTTTGGGCTTTCTTTGCGCAGGACGTTTTGAAACTTTCGGGTCCATTCCTATATCAGCATGTAAAAATATGGGGGGTTTGGAAGCGCGCTAAAATTGAATAGGCACCGGCCTCCTCTGACAGATAGAATGCCGACGAATTTACAGGGTTACCAGCGCGTGATTGTTCGTGGTGTGCCCGCCTGGAAGAAGGACGGGGACCTATACTATTATGACCAGGACGTCGTTACAAACCCTTTGAAGATTGGAACAGTGTCGGAGGGGTTTGCGAACAATACATACGAACTCTGCTCGGAGCGAATTGCGACTTTTCGTGCAGGTTTGGAGGTGCGGAATCGTGTCGCCACTGCGTCGCCGAAGAAAAAATGAACGGGCGCAGCGGGGTCATGGATGTATGCGCCCGCCGCCTGCCGCCACACCGGACCAGATTCTTCTCTATGGAAAACGCCAATCACGCTTGATTCACCTAGAGGCAAATGTGATTGGATACTTTGGCCACCTCTTTCGGCGGAATCTAACCGGTAGGGCTGCATCCGTTCGCACCGTTGCAGCAGTTCGTGTCTCTCCCACGCTGCCCCTGTAAATACTGCATGCGCTCTCTGTCCGTCTTGAACTGTTTCACAGGATTTACTTGTGTGCCATTCAGCGTGCTCATGTTTATATAGACCATATTTGCGGCGTTTTGAACATCGACCGCTTTGAAAACAAAGGCCTTTGCGGGATGCAGTGATTCGTATGTACAAGAGGACATCTTCTACCAGGGGAGCCGATATTTTTGTTAGTCTTGCTGAACAACGGCCCAATTCGAGTCCGGATAGAGCTGAATATGAAGCATTCGACCATTATTGAAGGAATTTATTTCCGCATAGGATGCAAATGTATAGTACGAATATGAGCCTGCAGAGCCAGGGTTCATACTCCGAAGAGTGCTGGCGTTCGAATTAATTGCCTGCACTCTATCAAAAAATGTATAGTTCGTCTGCTGCTGTATATATCTACTATTATTCATCCCAACAGGAATCGGCGGAGGGATATTTTCAAAATTTCCGTTCGTACAAATAGACATAAGACAAGATGCCTGTTAAAGATAAAGATATTTTTACGCTCCGTCTTGGAAAAGGAAGCCGAACAACATTTCAAGTAGAGGTTGTTATTTCACCGGCGGCAATTGTGCAGGGCCTCTCAGGACGGCCGAGCCTACAAGAAGGCACAGGAATGCTTTTTGTTTTTCCGACGGTTTCTCGCCAGAGTATGTGGATGATTGAGATGAAGTTCCCCTTGGATATCGTGTGGCTGGATGAAAATCTCACGGTCGTCCATATCACCTATAATACGCCGCCGTGCCCGAATGCGCAGAACTGCCCATCCTATTCCTCCGTTCGGCGTGTAAAATATGCAATCGAGATGACGGCAGGGGCAGCGGAGGCCTACGGGTTCAAGAAGGATATGCAGTTGATCGTTGTTTAGATTTAATTAAAATTTGAACCCTGTGGGCCGACATGTGCCGTGTCCCCGTAGCCATGTGCGACGTCTGTATTCGTGTGCTCGGTCGTCGGGCAAAATTCCACCCTGGTAGGGAGTGCTCCATCGCAAAGACGCTCTATTGCAATCTGTGCGCCGTCTATGGGCATTCCTACAAGTCGTGTGGGCAGGTGGAATTGAAGGAGTTTCGCAAGAGCAGTGAAATTATTGTGGAAGAGGTGCCGGTTGAAAACTACTTCCCACCCGAGTCGGAGTCGTGGGTGGAAGTGACGGATGATGATGAAGGTCTTTGTATAAGAGCAATGCTCATTGCGAATAATATTGTCCCGATGGCGTGTCAGGAGAAGGGGCGGCGAGAGGGGCGAGATATTCGTGAAAACCGGGCGAGACTTATTGAATTCATGAAACGACAGAAGAAGACGCTTATCTTTGTGAAACCGAAGTATTCAACCGTCTAAACATTTTTCTAGACCTAGATATATTAGATGAACAACTGGCTAGATCACCCTATCCATCAAAATTTCGCCCCCGCAAACTTCGAGGGCGATGATATGAATCAACCTCTAGCGGCTTCATTCGATGTGAGTGGAACGGGTAATATGGCTCCCTACACAACCGCACTCACGATGATTGTATCAAGTACCGTGGACGAAATGAACACCCTGGTTAGCAAAGAGTTTCCAAAGACGGTGGATTGGAAAAAGCGTCTGCGAGAGTTTCTCTCCAAGAAAAACACGGACCTTCTTGATTTTCTCAATCTCTCGGTTACGTCTCACCCCACTCTTGGAAAAGGGGATGCGCTCCTTTGGAAATTCAACAATAAGAATCTCGTCCCGTTTGCGGGTCTCGTAAAAAAGGCCGTGATGGACATTTCTGGAGCGGACATTTTTTCGGAAGTAAAAAAGGCCCTTGCGGCAATTCGGACGGAGGATTCGATTGCAGATTTCAAAGCGACCGTGCAGTACATTTATGACGAATACAAGAAGGCTGGGGATTCTATTCTAAAGGCGGAGACGGTCATGAAAGTACGGCTGGAAGTTTTCGACAAAATACAGAAGAACATTGTTGCCCTTTTGGAGTTGGACTCTACGAGCTGTAAGGAGGATTTGATGGTTGCTTCCGAGAAATATCTTGGAGAGATTTTCGAGAAACACAAAATACAGACGGTGTACGAGGAACTGATAGCTGCGTACAGGCGCTTCGTCGTTTTGCGGGAGTTCGTACAAATGCTGCGTGTTATTCAGACCAACGAAAATGAGCCGCTCTGCACCATCTGTTTAGAACAGACGGTAACACATTGTATGAGTCCGTGTGGTCATACATTTTGCGAACAGTGTTTGAAGCGGCAGGTGAGTAACTGTTTTATGTGCAGAACTCGGGTTGAGAGTACGGTACGCTTGTATTTTGGTTAAGTTAAGATGCGCTTATACTGTAATCACCTGGCCTCAGAAATACGGTGCGTAGTGCGGCTGCTTGCTCTTCCGTAAGGCCATATATCTCGATGGCTCTTTTCACGACACCCTTTGCCACTTCGAACCATACGAAGGATAGGAGCCCTGCTCCTACAGCCGTGCTACTCATACCTATTTGAAATGGGTGCAAGTAGTACTTAAATTTTACTTTAGTCATCCACGGGGCGTTCATACATAAGGCTCTCCTTTGTCTTTGCCCCCCGATGCTCATTGATGAACTTCAGCGCCTCTGCAGCCGCCGTATCGGACTTCAGATGCTGCGTGAGCATTTCCGTCAAACTCTTCACATTCAGTGTGCCCTTCGTCGTATGTTTGCGATACAGAAGACGACCCCCAGAACCCTTCAGGTCGAGCGCACCAATGTTATTCTTCTTCATGATGCGAAGAATCATCTCCTCCATTGTCTTCTGCTTCTTCTTCTTCTCTCGGATCTGTGCTGAGAGGGAACTCACATCTCTTTCCACCTCTCTCCAGGCGACAATAATCTCTTTGAGTGTGTGCATTTCGGTTGCGGCGTCAACCGCAGATATGACAGTGTTTTCTTGCGGCGTCTGAACAGCCGCAAGACCTCTGTCCGTCATCTGTTTCATGAACTCTATTTCGGTACTACTATGAGCCTCCATTCTATAGTGTATAAGAGAAAAGGGTTTAGATGCCGTTAGATATACTATATAACGTCTAGTACTAAAGTTAAGTACTCCCTTATTGGAGTGACTTACACTTTTCGTTCTAGCCATCAGAGCCAAGTATTTAAATTAAATACTTGGCGGTACTAGTTAGATGAGTAGCATATTGAATGAACCTATACAACTATGTTCATCGAATCCTGTCACTGGATACAAACGTGATGGTTACTGCACAAATACGGAGGGAGATTCCGGAACGCATGTGGTTTGTGCGAAAGTCACTGATAAATTCTTGAGTTTCACCAAAAAACAAGGAAATAATTTAATAACTCCACAGAATGGATTTCCTGGATTGAAATCAGGTGACAAATGGTGCCTTTGTGCACGAAGGTGGGAAGAGGCACGAAAAGCGGGTGTAGCACCTCCCGTCGATGTAAATGCGACCGATAAATCTGCACTGAAATTCAATAGTCTTGACACATATTTAGAGCATAAATTAGCGGAAAATTCGTACGCCAGAAAAAATGGTGGGAAGAGATCCAAAACAAGAAAACAATCTCGCTTTAAACGGAATACTGGCCGCCAGGTACTTAACTTTAGTACTAGACGATACCGCCAAAAATCTTAGGCCCCTATAGAAAATGCCGAGTATTTTTGGTGGTGCTGCACGTGCTGCTGTGGAAGGGTTCTTAGACACGGGGAACGCTGAAAAAAGACGGAATGCGTACGTGGATTTCGTTGCTATTGTTCTGACCTATATTCTTGTGCTTGTGATTCTGTCTTTTGTTGGAAAACTTCTGTGGAACGGCGTGATTGTCGATTTATTCACATGTGTCCGCCCTGCAAAGACTACTTGGCACATTTTGGGGTTGCTGGTGTTTGTTTCGCTGCTGCTCCCTTAGGGGGACATCCTGTCCCCCTCGCCCCCTCAATATTAGGGGGGAGCATCCTGTCCCCCTGTCCCTTTCTTCTTCGCCCAATGCGCTTTCCAGAACTCCGGTGTTCCATATTGCGGTTTTGCATTTACTGCAGCCGCCTCAACAGCCGCTGCCGCCGCCACTTCGGCCAAATCTATCTCCCGACAAATTTTCAATTCCTCGGGAGATATCGTCTGTCCAAGATTTGCATGCCACTCACGCATGAGTGCGTCCATTTCTGCCGCAATGTGCGTTTTGTAGACATAAGGTGGCACCCTTTTCGGAACAAACTTCTTTTTTGTCTCCATATTCGATATTACGAACATCGAACACACAATCCTTCAATTTTATTATCAACTAATAGATGTACGTCGCAGTTATATTATTCGTTCTTCTATCTCCTGGCCTTCTTTTAACAATCCCCCCCGTGGGTCGTAGTGCGTTCATGTCCGGCCGTACTTCCGTGGCCGCCATTTTTCTCCACGCCGCCATTTTTGCAGTTTTATTGTATGCGTTTGAAGTATCCGGTGAGATGAAACTCCATTCTTACGGAAAACTGCCGATGGGTTCTGCGTGCACAACGAGTACGAATGGGAAATATCCTTCATGCTCGATGTGCAGTAGTGGAAAAAATACGTGCCTGAGTGCTACACAAACAGAGTGCGTCTGCCGTTAATAATAGCCCTTGTATTCGCCTAACAAGAGGTTCGCATCCGGCTCTCTTCCGTTTACCATTCGGGGTGTCGGTATTCCCGCAATGGTCGCCTCGCCCTTCAAGCAGACCGTCTTCATGACATCTTTTATGTCCTCTATAACGGATTTGAAGAGGGCCAGTGTCTTTTCTTGAACACTCGATGTTAACGAATAGGATGTGCACAGACGATTCAGTAACATCTTGCCACGTGTGGACCATTTGTCCACGGCGATTTCAATGTCACGCACGGGGATTGTTTTTGCGAAACAGCGGGCGGCTGTTTCTGCAACCGGCTCTAGATCGTGCATTGTAGAAAAGGGGGACGACTTCGTGGCACTAACAAGATGACCGGGAGACATTAAATCCCGTTTGAGACAGGCGAGTTTCCCCAAAAGAATAGAGAGTTCTTCTAAATCATCTGCACCTTCTTCTGTTGTGGATGATTTCGAAATAAAGGTGGAATAAATTGCGGCGGAATCGTCGCTCGCATTTATACAATTCGGTAAGCCGCCAATGTGAGGGGCAGCGGCAAATCCTTCATTTATATATGCCGTAGGCATTGTACTACTGGACATCCATAACTGGAATCCCACTGTTGTTGCAACGAGTGCGGTAACCAGTCCAATAAGAACATACGTTAAATATGGAGATAACTTGACGGCTTTCAAAGATTTATCCATTCTTTTAGTTTGTAAGAAATAAAAAGACGTTAACGTGTTAGCCGGCGTTTTCTGGTGGATGCCCTGTTCGGTTGGTTCGACTCTGCACGGCGTCCGTGCAGTCTTAGGGTCTTTCGGCGTTGAAGAGCGGCGGCGATTGTCATATGGAGGGGTCTTGGTGTAAGCGAAGCGGCAAGCGGAGCGGTAAGCGGAGCAGGAGGAGGGGGAGCGGGTGGAGCAGGAGGCTCTGGGACAGGCTCTGGCATAAGCGGAGCGGGAGGCGGGGCGGGGGGGGGTAGTTCTGGGACAGGCTCTGGCACAGGCTCTGGCATAAGCGAAGCGGGAGGCTCTGGCACAGGCGCCGGCACAAACACGGGAACATGTAATACATCCAGCACAGCCGGCGCCTCCTCCATCACAGGAGGTAACGGAACTTCGCTGCGACCACGGGCATTTTTCTCCAAGATTTTCTGCATAATCGTAAAAATCCGCTCCGTTGGAAATGATTCCGACGACTCGGTGTGGTCCGGATAAATACGATACTCCGTCCGTTCCTCCAACCACTCCGCCAAAATGTCCGTAATCGTCTCATCCAAAAAAATAGCGAGAATATTCTGCTCATCATCATTTCCTGTTCTGATTGCATGATTCAACTTATCCACAATCATCAAAAAATACTCGTTCAACTCATTCAGTGAATCGACCCTATCACCTAAATTCGCTGGGCTGAGCCATACTACACCGAACTCTTGAAGACCCTCTGGAGCATGATTCTTTACAAGGTCAATATGAGAATCCCACAAATAGTCATGCATGTCGGTATCCATTTCTTCCGAGACCAGATAATGAACTGCCCAACGACGAAACGACCATAGGAGTGTCTGGAAAATCAGTAGAGACCAGGGATCGCCTCGCACAGATTCCAATAATCTCACAAGAGGTTCCTCGAGTGCCGTCGATATTTCATCAAGAGATGAAGTCTCCATCTATTGATGAAATATGATTCTGTTGCTTTAGACGAACGCATTAAACTTTCCCTATGAGCCCATATCGGTCCTGCTTCGTTGCATTATTAAAGCGCCGTGACGAAAGACTCGCATTCACGGCGTCATCCTTTGCACGACACTCGTACTCTCTTATAGTGCGTGCCACACGTGGCAGAGCAAGTTCGGAAATCTTCGACGGGTCCGTTGTGATGCGATGAGGAACAAGAATACGCTGGTTGAACATGTCACCGCCTTTGTTAGGATAATACTGGTCTTCATCACACGTGCCAAGAGGACGGTCTAAACGGCGCAGGGCAGATTCATTATCGATGGCCGCCGTGTATCGGGACGAAGGGTACGTTTCTCCACCCATAGGCAAGACGACCCTCTCCGAAATATCGGGAGCGGGTTCATTTTCCCCCGACGTAGTATATTCCAGACAGACTTTTACCCAGGGTCTAGGACCCAGTGCCTGCGGGACATATTCATTCGGAAGTGTGCGCTGAATGATTCTTGTCGGGTCCCAGTGTGTCTTCATACATACGGGAGGGAAGAAGGGGCGGGGCCCCTCATTCGAAAATTCGGCGGTATTTGTTAACGACCCGAACTCCATAGGGTGATTCGGTTTTCCGGGAACACTACATTCGGGGCTACCTGACATTCCTCTTCTCACTATGTACGAGAAATAAGAACCGGTTTGGCCGGCTTCGTAATGGTAATTTGCTCGGAAATTTGCACGACCATATTCCATTCACAGTCTGCGTTATTTATAACTGCGCCCGTCGCATCCACCCACTGGAACGAAAGCTTATCCAGCTTTCCAAGTGGATTCAAAAAAGATATGGGGTTCGAAATAAGTGTCTGCGCATAACTCCCGAAACTCGCCAACAGAAGTTTCCCGAAAAATGCCTTTGTAACTCCCGTGGTTTCCAGACTCACGGCCAAATTCTCATTTCGCACACTGTCCATCCGATTCATATCAAACTCGGGATTCAGTTTTAAGGCAATGAAGTCGTCGAGAATCTTGAAAAAGGACACGCCCTTCTGCACAGTATTATAGGGCGTATCTGCCTTTGCGAACCCTAAATTCCACCCGAGTCCCCACTCCTCTTTTAAGGCCGCATAGTTCGGGTCCAATAGTGACTGGAATTTTATGGAGAACTGGAGAGGGTCCGTATATCTCTGGCGTGTTAGCGCCGTACTCGGTATAATATTCACCAAGTCGGTCTGGATAAATGTGTTCACATTCGTTTTCACGGCGGCCTGAATGGTGTTCGCAAGGGTCACCTGCGTTGAAAAGGTCGTGTAGAGCGACTGGAAGGTCGAATAGAACTGCCCGTAGCCACTGATACTGGAAATCGTATATCCAGGGAAGCCGTCAATCACGCCGCCACCGAACACCTTTCCATTCGAACCGACTACGAAAGTGGAATTGAAGGCGATAAGAGACTTGGCGTACTGCGTGTCCCAATAATAGGTATACATCGGGTCATTCGTCGATACAACATACTTCGCCGTGCTTATTTCGCTTACCAGATTGCTCGGGGTAACATAGCCGAATGTGTAGGTATTCGGCATGCTCGTCCGTAAAAGCACCTGAGATGTCTCTGTGGGCGAATAATTCCGAACCGTCATGTAATAGTAGTCGCTCGAACTCCGATTATCCTCTAGGGGCACCGTATACTGATTTGCATTGAAATAGTAGCCACGGAAATCAAAGTCGGCCGTGTTGAAATTGGAGGCCGATTCCAGGCCCCACCGATGGTCCGTATCGGCCAAGAGTTGTGAAGCCGAATTGTAGATTGCGACGGCCGTGTGCGGATATTCGGGGTAATCCAGTGTGTTCAGATTTCCGAGGAAACTGAAATTCTTGGCGATCTGATGGAAGACGACCCGATGTACCGGATAAAATATCTGCCATGCTGGAATGCCCTGTTTCGGCGCATCCGCATAATTGTAGCGATTTCCGTAGAGTGTATCGTATATCAGGCCCCACAGAGCACCGGATGTGCCTGCAGAAAGTGTCGTGGGCGTGGAAGGGAAGGTATAGGCCGACTGCACAACGGTTGCATCTGGTGTCCCCACCGTATAAGTGGCCTCGAAGAAATTCGTGGGCGCCGCATCGGATAAAAAGAACACTCGGTCTTTTGCCACGTCTCGGAACACGCACGGCGACCTGTAGTTATTAGGGACAGCATTGGAAAGCCCATAGGTTGTCACACCCCCATAGACAACGGGTGCGCTGCCAGTTTTTACGGCGGCTTCATAAGGACCCGCTGGTGGAGCCCCTTGCAGCACGTTCGGATTTACACGCACCATATCCTGTACACCCGTGCCCGTGCGATAGGGGAACACCCAGAAAATGCCATCGACCTCTTTCGGGCTCTGGCCAATCGCAAAATAGCCTATGCTCGGGTCCACTGTCTGCTGTCGCATGGTTGTAAGAGTGGATGCCCCCTGGGACGCCTTGGAAACGACCGAGAGGGTCGTCGTATTTGTACCCGAGTCGTAGGACTTTGCGGACATGACGTAGCCGCCAATATTATTATAGGCGAGGCCGATGAGTTGTACGCTCGACTGGAAGCCGAGGGGACTCACCTCCGAATACGTATTGTCTATTGTCCCCGTCCTTGGATTCATCGTGCGCACGTACATAAAAGACGAGGGAGCGGCATTCGATAGGCCGAAGAAGGCGAATGTGGATTCGTTTGCACTGACCCCCAGATAGTCAATATTGGAATCGGACGGGAATACCTGGTCCAAGGTGAATTGATACGTCTCTGTGAGCTGGCGACTAGTACCATCCGCATACTCGTATATACGATACACGGAGTCCTTCGTCATAATGTAATTCGCACACGTCGTAATGAATTCGGAGGGCGGATGCGTGAACGGCGTCCAGGGCTGAAAGGGGCTCGGATTAGTATTGATAGGGTACGGCTGCGCATAGTAAATGGCCGTCGTGCCAATCGCCATAGACTGCTCGTATTTTGATTGGCTCGGTGTATAGCCGGTAGGAGGGCCATAAATCGGATTGGCCCCGCTAATAGTGGAGCCTGGGATGAAATACTGGGCCTGGCCAGGAGTATAAATAGGTCCCTCGGGAGAAGGCACGGAATCCACGACGGTGACTTCCGAGTAATTCGGATACGGAACAGGTGCACCAATAAGGCCGTAGTAATACTGGAAATTCGACGAGGCGTCAAAGGGTACGGCGACGTACTGTGCGTTGATGTCGAAATTATACGTATAGGCCGCCTGATTGTAGCCGTAGAGATAGGCATTCGAACTGGTCGGGCTGCTCCGAACGAATTCATAAAATGTCCCCCCGTTCGGGTCAAATCCGAAATTCTGGTTGGAGCTATTATAAGTTATGGAGGACTGGAAGGAGAGCACGGCCGTTGCGTTCGAAAGGGCCAGGTCCCCCACAGCCCTATTGGACAAATAGGCGGCCGGATAAATTCCAATATGGCGAATGGTCTGGTTCGGATCCTCCCCCGCCGCCGTGAAAATTGTCTTGAACGAGAATCGGTCAATATCCCAGACGCCCTGCTCAGGGACGAATCCGATTCCGAAGACGCCGTCGCCGAACATGAGATAATTCGAAATCCCCAGATACGGGTTATCATAGATATCGTAGAGGTTTTTGTAGGTGTATCCTGTCAGCGTAGAATTCACGGGATACTGGGCCGTGAACGGGGTCGCAGCCGTGTAGGATATGGAACTCGTGTCAAATAGGACTTGATTGTCCGTCGGCGGAATATAGGTGGTCCCGTACCACTGCACAAGACTCTTTTGGCGTAGGGGAATCGTGCTCGGCGTATAGACGCCCGCACCACCGGGTGTTAGAATCGCATTGAGAGAGCCGGTGTATAAGTACGTCTGGGTAGACAGGTTATAGGGAGACTTCGACTGGAAAATGTAGCCGTTCGTGGGGTCAATCCGAATGGTCGCCGTAGGAACAGATGTGCTCAGCGCATTTCGTGGGACGTATCCAATATAGTTTGTGAGGTCGGTCGTCACACCGGCCGTGTCATATCCTTTTAGACCCTCTGCAAAGGTCAGAGAGCTCACACTCTGGTCCACTTCAGGCGGGGCGTACAGCGTACTTGCGGTAGGGAGTTTCAGGAAATTTGGGTCCGCCACGGTTGCGTAATTGTAATTCGTCAAATTGCTTGAGGGGTCCGCAAGAGGATTGAATCCGACCAGACTCGAAGTGAGCGCAGTGTAATTGGAGCCGTCAGGAAAACTGGGCACAATTTGGCAGACCTCCGTGGAGAATGAGAGGGACTGGCTGCGTATGAGCATATAATATTGCTGATTTGCGTATGCAGTGAATCCAAGAGTGAATGAGCTCACAGGATTCGTCGTAATGGCCGTGGATACGACGGCCTTATAGTGGATTGGGGTCTCGGTGCGATTTCCGGAGATGTCGGCCATAAAGGCGCCCCTGTCATGATACAGAAACATATACAGGTCTGCCGTAAGTAAGGGGGCGCTCGTGGTTTGCAAGTGGTTCAGAGTAATATTCAGAGGATACGTGAAGGCCGGCGAATTACAGGTGAGATAATCGGGCGGAAAGGGAGTACAAAACGAATAATACGCATTCGGGTCAATGATGGAGATGGTCTCCGTCGTGCTTCCCCAGAACGATTTCGCCGTGGAGAAGGAACATCCGAAATTGCTCGTGGTATTCAAGGTCGAAAATCCGGGTATGAACTGAATCATGGAGGCGTTGAATGTATTGGACGAGACGTCCATGGCCGCATTTGCGGCCACCTGGACATACGCATAGCTCGCATCAAAAAGTGCCTGCTGACTGGGGCCATATGCTACGGCGTTATAAGCCGGGTAGCGATATTTCGTCGGTCTGGGCAGGGTCTCCACCTTCATTGTCTGGCGCACAGGGCTCTTGAATCGGAACACCGTATAATTTGCGGGCTTAATAGGGATCACGAGGTCCGCATAGGCCGTGCGCCGATTCATATACATTGTCCCTATCGGCGTCGTGTTCGGATTCAGAGGGTCAAGAATCGTGCTGCGCACAAGAGGATTGGCGTAGTCCTGGTCATCCAAATCGGAGTTCCAGGTATTTAGGGAAATCGTGGAAATCATTGCGGGGTCAGTCGGCAGCGGAGGGCTCATATAGGCGACGGTGGTGCTCGGAAGAGCGGTCATCCGATTCCAGTACTGTTTTGCATCTTGGCGGTACGGAAGAAGAATGTCGGTCGTCTGTGCAACTGTATTTGCCGCAATGGACCCGTTGTAATTTGTGGCGACGCCTTCGGCGTTGAAGCCATCACGAATGGGCAGAGT
>Ga0114968_10000881_pt1 | contig 22905 bp, 19 predicted proteins | sample M_130807_EF_Meta_FD_87020 | JGI IMG/M metagenome (GOLD analysis project Ga0114968, IMG submission 87020) | Freshwater microbial communities from Lake Montjoie, Canada to study carbon cycling - M_130807_EF_MetaG | ecosystem: Environmental > Aquatic > Freshwater > Lake | place: Lake Montjoie... | reverse complement strand
GTTTCAAATAAAGGCACAGCGAGCCATGCATTTCTGTGAACAAAGCAATTAGATCCGATGGAAATGAATTGAGCACCGTCAATTACAGCTCGATGATCAATATATGATCCAGCGCCAATTTGAAAAAAACGATAAAAGAAAAAAACCTTTATTTTGGAACAAATATATGTCAATGATTTAAGCAGAATCTCCCGCTTGGGATATCCGGCAGAAATAATTTTTAATCCGAGATAGTTACTTTCATTTTTTTTCACAAAGGCAAATAATGTTATCCCCTTTCTTAAAGATATTTAGATAAAAAAGCCAGAAGATATTTTTCGAAAGAAACTTTTTCCAAAAGCCATAACTACCCATACCTATTTTTGTTTGATAAGATACTGGTAATGCATCAAGTATATTTTTGTATAAATTATGAAAAGGAAAACCCCATGAGTACATTTTTCTTATTGAAAGACCAGCTGCTTGAATTTTGTTTTGCAAATCTAATTCTGAGTAGTGCCTTATATGCCCATTAAGAACACTTGTGCTATTCTGCCTTCCGGATGGGACAGTAATTAAGATATATTTGTTAGCCATTTGGCATAGATTTTTTAAAGCTAATAGGTCATTTTCGATATGTTCAAGAACTTGATTGCATAGAATAAAGTCAAAAGTCTGATTTAGTGAATCCTTTTCAAGATTTAACTTGCAGATTGTGACTTGAGTATACTTTTGTAGGTTTTTAGCAGCAATCTGACAAATCTTTTCAGTCAAATCGGTTCCTACGATTTGAATTTTTGGAAACTGTTCTGCAATAGGTTCTATGTTAAAGCCTGCACCACATCCTGCATCAAGAAATGATCGGAAAGGCAAATATCTTTTTATCTCTTTGGCAATAATAAGCTTTAAATGCTGTGCTGTGGGATTATACCGTTCCATATCATTCCAGACTTCGCACCACATTTTATCGTAGAATTCTTCTGGTATCATATAGGACTAGGGGTTCCTAGAATCTTATTTATAGATATTACTGCCTTTTTTCTTTGGTCGCTTTTATATTTAATAATGTTTTCCGCACCGAACTTTGAAGCTATATTTTTAGCATAGTCAAAAACGGATATAGATTTGCCAGAACAAATATTAAATGCACCGGTTCTTTTTCCTAATGATATTTTTACAATTTTAATAGCAGCATCTTCTACATTCATAAAATCGAATTTTGATGATTTGTTCTGAAGATAAAAGATTTTTTTTCGCTTTGCATGAAATGTAATTTGTGACGTGAGCCTATGGAGTTTTTCATTCTCGCCAAACAAATGAAATAAGCGGCACCAAACAAATTCTTTTTTGTGTACTTTCAGAATCTCAGACGCAATATTAAATAAGGAAATTTTGCAATATGAGTAGAGGCATGATCCTCTTAATGATGATTTGGTTGAAAGAAAGTTATTTGATTCTTCATACTCCAAACATGTTCCAACTGAAATAATTCTACACACTTTCTTTTTGACGGCCGCTGAGATCATGTTTAAGCTTCCCTGAAGGCATTCGATATTGAATTGGGAACTTCGATAGTTTTTGTCGTCTAGATTCCATGCAAGATGAACAATGATATCTACTCCCTTTAGATGTTTTTCCCACCAATTAACACTTTCTTGGAAAATGTTTTTTGTAATGACTGGTATTATTTTATTACTAAAAGGTATTTTTTTTAAAGACTTTTTTCTTACAACTACTTTAATTATTACATCTTCATACAAAAGTCTTCTTAATACTGGTCGGCCAACAAAACCAGTCGCTCCAGTTATTAAAATTGATTTCTTTTTCAAAGTTTGGTGATTTTAGGTATACATACTATAACCTTTGTTTCTTTTTTTATATATTTTAAACGTAACTCAGAAATAATTTCATGTGCAATATTATATGGCAGGATAACCACATATTTAGGCGTCGTGGATAACAATACCTTTGGCGATAAGATTGGAATATGGCTTCCAGGCATATATTTGCCTTGCTTTTGAGGAGCAGCATCACAAACAAATTTAATAAGGCTCCTCCTTATTCCTGCATAGTTAAGAAGTGTATTTCCTTTTGCGGCCGCACCGTAGGCTGCGACGAGCAATCCTTTCTTTTTGCATTTCCGCAAGTACTTAAGAAGATCTTTTTTTGTTTTATCGACTTGATGCTGAAATCTTTTGTATGTCGTTTCTTTTAAAAGCCCACCAGCTCGCTCTTCTCTTAATGTTTGATATACACTTCTTTTTGTAGGCCGCTTACTTTTTTTAAGGCATCCGTACACTCTCAGACTTCCTCCATGAGTTGATAATTTGTTTACTTGATATATTCGCAGCCCAGCTCTTGCGAAAATTCTTTTTACTGCGTGTAGCGAAAGATAGGAAAAGTGCTCATGGTAGATTGTGTCAAACTGGTTTTGTTTTATTAATTTGAGCAGGTGAGGAAATTCTAATGTGACTACCCCATTCGGCTTTAACAGTGTTTGTAGGGCCCGCGTAAAATCATTTATATCTGGCACATGTGCATATACATTGTTTCCTATAATCAGATCAGCTTTCCCTTTATCTGCCACAACCGATTTAGCCAATTGTTCAGTAAAGAATTTCTTAACAACTCTGACTCCTAATTTTTCTGCTGCTTCTGCAGTGCTGGCAGTTGGTTCAATGCCCAGGCATGGGATACCTATGGAAACAAAGTTTTTAAGTAAGTAGCCATCGTTGCAAGCCACCTCGACTACAAAGCTGTTCGTTTTTAAGCGTAAATTTGAAACAATGTGTTTACAATACTTCTCTGCATGAATTAACCAGCTTTTCGAGGTGCTTGAAAAGTAAGCATAATCTGGACGAAAAAGTTCACTAACTGCAACAAAGTCCTCTGTTTGAACAAGCCAACACTTGCGACAAACTAGAACTCTTAAGGGATATTTTTTTTCAGGTTTTCCCAGATCTTATTTTGATAGGTAGGTATTTGAAGGCGGGGCTTTCCCAAGATCGATAAAACTAAGACTTAACGGCGAGGAGCAGTGGCGACAGTTCATAAAACTAGTCCCTTAAAATAGTCGTCTAAAAGGGGGTGGGATTGATCACGTACTGAGATTGAGCACAGTGGTTCAGGCCAAGAAATAGACAATTTCGGATCAATGGGAGAAAGGCCAGCCTCCCATTCAGCCGAATAAGCGACAGAGTGAAAATAAAGCATTTCCACATTTGGTGAACGGGTTTGGAAGCCGTGGGCAAATCCTTCCGGAATCAACAATGCATTATGTTTCTCAGGTGATAATATTTCAGGATGCCATTGCAGTAGAGTGGGCGAACCCGCCCTTAAGTCTACTGCCACATCCCAGACTTCACCACGCAAGCAAATTACTAGTTTTTGCTCGGAATATGGTGGTCTTTGAAAATGCAGCCCTCGGATTGTTCCTTTTTCTAAAGTGAATGTATGATTCACTTGAACGAGTGAATAGGGCCATAATGAACTGAGCTCTTTGGCACAAAATAATCTGCTCAAACTTCCCCTGTCATCTCTATGCGGTTTGAAATGAATGAGCTTTAACCCGTCTAATGAGAGGTTTCGAACGCGAAACCGGCTCATCTTGAATCGAGAAAAGTTTTTATGTCTTCATGGCAAAGTTTTTTTACATCCTCACCTTTAAGATACTTACGATACCAATGCACGGTTCTGCTGACGGTTTCATTCAAACCCCAGACTGGTTTTATTCCTAATATTCTTCTCGCTCTGCCGGCGTCCAAGGAAAGCTTTTGGGCCTCAATAGAGTCGGCAATCGGCTTCTCCCATTTAATTTTGCCCAACCTAAAGGAATTCCTAGCCCTAATTATCACATCCTTAACCTTGGAATTAGCATCCTGGCGAGGACCGATGTTATAGTCCCCTGCCATTGATGGATTGGTGATGAGAAGTTCCGCCAAACGAAGATAGGCAGCGAGGGGCTCTAAGACATGTTGCCAGGGACGCGTGGCTAGAGGGTTTCGAACAACCAGTACCCTCTTGCTGCTCCAAGCACGTATTGCATCAGGGATAATTCGATTTTTTGACCAGTCGCCACCTCCAATAACATTTCCAGCTCTTACCGCTGAAATTGCTACTCCATGGTTTTTTAAGAAAGACGCGCGGTAGCAATTTATGACCATTTCAGAGGCAGCTTTGCTCGCACTGTAAGGATCTTTTCCACCGAGGCAATCAAATTCCCTAAAAGGCCTTCCAACTTCTATGTTACGATAAACTTTGTCGCTAGTCACAACTACTATTGCTCGAACTGTGTTAATCTCTCGCACGGCTTCAAGCAGATGAAGCGTACCAAGAACATTTGTTTCGAAGGTTTTAAGAGGATTATCAAGGCTCGGGAGAACAAGCGCCTGAGCTGCTAAATGGATTATAACATCTGGTTTAAATCTTTTTATGGTTTTGGAAACAGAATCATATCTTCGAATATCGACTATATGATGATCAATATGATTTTTTATACCAAGCAGATTAAAGAGTGATGGTTGTGTTGCTGGTGGCAATGAGCATCCGCACACCTTTGCCCCTAGTTGTACCAACCAAAATGTTAACCAACTTCCTTTAAAACCAGTATGTCCAGTAACAAAGACTTTCCTCCCCCTCCAAAACTCAAGGTCTGGTTGCGGATATGTTCTTTTCAGCGCCAAACCCTCCAAGGGGCTTTACCATTTGTCCACATTTCTTCTAAATGATTCTTGTCTCGCAGAGTATCCATTGGACGCCAAAATCCTCTGTGCACAAAGGCGGAAAGTTGCCCTTCGTTCGCCGCAGATTGTAAGGGCTCGTTCTCAAGGATTGTCTGTGAATCAGTTATACGACTCAAGAAATTCTTGTTAGCAACGAAAAAGCCCCCATTAATAAAAGATCCATCGCCATCGGGTTTTTCAATAAAGTTTGTGACTACAGAATTGCGTATCTTCAAAGAGCCAAATCTCCCCGGAGGCTTTACTGCTGTTACTGTAATTTCTTTATTCATTTTCTTATGGAATTTCAAAAGATCACATACATTTATATCTGAAAGGCCATCTCCATATGTAAAAAGGAAAGTATCACCCTTAATCAAATGAGAGACCCTTTGCAGCCGGCCACCCGTCTGCGCTTCCAGTCCAGTGTCTACTAAAGAAATTGTCCACGGCTCTGCTTTAGAATCGAAATATTTAATATCAAAACCGTTCTTCAGAGATATTTTTACGTTAGCAGTGTGTAGGAAGTAATTATTAAAATACTCTTTGATTACATACCCTTTATAACCGAGACAAATAATAAAATCGTTAAAACCATAACTGGAATATGTTTTCATTATATGCCAAAGAATGGGATAGCCGCCTATTTCAACCATTGGCTTAGGCTTTGATCCGCTCTCTTCAGAAAGTCTCGAACCCAACCCGCCCGCAAGTATTATAGTTTGCATTAAGCAAACTCCTTAAACAATGTCATATTTTCTGATTTTGATTTAACAATAAATAAAGGTTTTTTCAATGTGTTTTTATATGTTCTGGCCAGATAAATAGAGATTGCAATATTTGAAAATATGAAATAAGCGATAAATAAATCCAATATTAAAGGTGTACTGGTTTGCGGCAAATATATTTTTATAAATATAAAAGGTATTAGTAGTAGCCCACAGAAGAAAACTAATCGCAGCGGAAAAGTTGTGGACGACAAAAATCCGCCTATGGCAAATTTTATTAAACTTGGAATATTGTAATTTGAAATACCATTTGATCTTGGTGCCCGATTGTACTCAATCCCTTTTCTTTTGAAGCCTGCATTTGCTAAATCAACACGAATAAAAGGAAAGGAATTTTGTGTATTTAAAATACACTTTTTAATTTGGTGCGTGAAGATAGAGAATTCTGCAACATCGACAAGAAAGTCGGCATCAGCAACAAGTTTTGTCATCCGATAAAACAGTTTTCGACCTAATGTTATTAGGCAGTTTTCAGACCTACCTCTTCTTACGCCATAAACATAATCATACCCGTTTTGTAGTTCCGCTAAAAATAATGGAATTATCTCGGGTGGATCCTCGAAATCCACATCAATTATAATATAGTAATCAGCGACAGAATTATGCAACAATGCAAGAAGGGAGCACTGATACCCAAAGTTTTTTGAAAGACTTATATATTGTATATTGATATTATCACATTTGGTGCTGCGAATAGCATTCAGTGTCCCATCAGTTGACGCGTTGTCAGAAAATATAATTGAAAAAGAGAACCGATCGTTTTCTTGATTTATTACTTTTCTTACTTCTTGTATAAATCTTTGGATATTTTTTTCTTCATTAAAAACCGGCACAAGTATAGCTATGCATTGCTTAGTCATTTTTCACTTGCCTTTCCTGCACTGAGAATGTCAGAGATCTTCACATAGTAAATACTCTTGAAGTCTAGATCCTCTAGGCTTGTGCCAATAAGGTATGGTTTAACTTTTCCTTTAACTCCATAGATATAGTTGTATTCTTGATCAAAGATAATTGGATTCCAACAAAGTACCCTGTCACAGTAAATATTAATTTTTGATTCCTTTGCTAATTTAAATATTTCAAAGAATAGTTTGAAGTCTTTTTGTATTGTTTTCTCAGTCGCAATATTTTCACGAAGCGGCTGGAATTGCGGGATCCATCGTCTCGAGTGTGAATATGCCTCAATTAAATCAAATGGATTTACTTCTAAAAATTGGTTTTCGCTATCGATTTGGTTGTGAACACTGTTCGCATAATCGCCTACCGACATCGAAAAATTCTTGTAGATGCCTTGGGGGATTTTGTAGTTTCCCCCGTTTTTATAAAAAATATGAGTATACTTCCAAAATTCATCCTGACCAGATAGTTTCACAATTTTTCCTGAATTCACTAGTCTTGTTACTGTAAGAGCCTTAATATTTTTATTTATGACTGTGTTATAAAGTTCAAAATTAATTACTAATGAAATAACTACTAAAATAACAATAGCTTTCCACACAGGGCCTTCATTAATTACAGAACCAACAAGGCATCCGAAGATGATGTTTAGGAAAAATAATGACGGGACGACGGCGCGGACGATTGGCTGTGAAACAAAACAATTTATCGCAATGAATATTGCGGCACTTATTAAAAGAATAATAGTTTTAGCGTTAGCTTCAAGTTTAGTCGGCTGAAAAACACCTATTAAACAATTTTTCTTTTTCCATAATATAATTAATGAAATAAATAATAATGGGAAAAAAGAAAGGTTCCATAGACTCAAATCCCAAATCTGTCTTTCAAAGATACTATATGTGGAAATCAGTGATTTCACACCATGCGAATAACCCTTGTATTGCTCAAGAAAGGTTGGAATGCCTATCTGTTTAAAGTTACAGACACTCTCAACAGTCAAAATGTATATCGGCCAGAAAAGAGCCCCAAAAAAATAAAGCATTATAGGTTTTATTTTGTAATTTGTCGGAAAGATATATTTGAAATAAAAAAGTAAATAGAGAAAAAATAATGTAAGATTAAAGATAAGCATGTGAGAACTGCAAAGACAGGCAAAAACAAGACACATTCCAACAGAAAACAACGACAATGATGAAGGATTGCTTTTTAGAATTAATAAAGATGCGATAAGGCTGAAGAGTAGCCCCGAACTTGTATGGGACATATAAGCAAAGTTATTATGAATGTTGAATATATCGAAGATTTGAAATAAGACTGAAAAGAAACTGCACATGTAAGACTTTGTTATATCATAAACAATATAATAAATAAGAATTATGATTGTGAACGCAAAAACCAAGTTTGCAAAAGCGAGGCGTGGAATTATTTTTTCAAAGAAAATATTTGGGATAGTGTATGTTATGATTGCAGAAATCAAAGAATATCCAAATTTAAATGAAGGATTTGGATAGGCAATTGCCACCCAATCGTAGTAACTCTTCAAATCCTTCTGATTAACCGATCGTGCTGAAACAATAGGTTGTTTCTTATTATTAAGCTTTTTGAATAGATGAAATTCATCAATGGATTTTGCCCCATCAAGGTAATAAACAAAGTCCGCACCTTCGGGAGTTTCATCATCAAAATTTTTGCTGTTATAGAGGTGCCACGGAAAGACTACTTGTAAATTAATTACTAGAAAAATAATAGATAATCCAATCAATGGCAATGTGTGGATACTTTTATTTTGAATTATAATTTTTTTCATATTCGAAATAAGCTAATTGTTTTGCAAGTTGATTTGCACCCTGGTGATTTAAGTGAAATGGATCACCAAAATAATTTTCATGATCTCGAAATATGTTTGCAAAGTTACAAAGAACAATATCCTGTTGCTTGCATACTTCGGCTATTTTCTTGTCATATTCGGCAAATATTTTTTTGTTTGAATTAAAGATTAAATAAAAGTTTGTATTTTTCAGCTTACTTACCTTATCATAACGGGGCATGTTTACCACAATAAGTTTACAGTTATTTTTGTCACACACTTTCTTGATCTTGACAAGATCATCTAATGCTTCTTCGTTAATTTCGAATTTGAAAAATAAATTATCGTATCTTTCATCAGCTTCCTTAGGCCATTTTTTAATTTGGTCTCTTAAATATTCTTCTGCAATACGCTGTTGTCCATGAAATTCTTCCTTAAAGTTTTTTGTGTTTAGCCATGTCAACTTTTGGAATGGGAATCTTTCATTTCGGTCTAAAAGAATATTTGGCCAAAATAGTTCCGAAAACTGGACTAAGCTAGAGCTTTTGAAGATATATGCATTGCATATATTTTCGATGGAATATTTTCCATGCGATAGTCTGAATCCACGAGACGACATAAAGTTTTCCTGATCTTTGAAAAAGATTCTACTGTTCTTATTGAATTCAATTGGGCAAATCCCATATATAATTTGCTCCGGATTTGATCTTTTAAAGATTATTTTTTCTAATATATTATAAAAGACTTTAGTCCCTGCGCCATTTATTCCCAAGTTGAAACTTTTAAAATTAGTAGTTTTATTACAAATAAACTGGTCGAATGATACAACATCAAATCCCATATCTGCAATGGAGGATCCTATAAAGACATTAGATAATTTGTTGTCATTTTTGAATTTATTAAAGACGACAGTTTTTAAGCTTGGCTCAAGGCGTGGAAAGTAAGGTGAGGGCGTATTGGCTTTTTCTAAATATATAAAAGATATAAGATTAGCCGCAGCGAAAATAATAAAAAAAGTACGCATTTTAAAACTGGAAATATATAAACGGTGTAGTTTTATAGCCACCAACTAGGACAAGAATAATAAGCATAGTTGCAACGATAAATCCTTTAACTCTTTGATTCGCTTGATTAAAGAAATCCACTTTGCCAACTCTTTTGATGAGAAAATCAATAAGAATTGAGCAAGAAATCAAAGCAAATACTGGAATATATCCTTGAAAACTACCCAAATAGTCTAAAGAAAATTTTTTAAGGACACATAAAACCTTTTTTGTTTCTTGCAGATTAGAGGTTCTAAATATTATCCACCCAAAACAAACAAGATGAAATGTGATGACTATCAAGATGCTTTTTATTATAACAACTTGCGTTTTTATAACGTTAAGTTTTGTATTATAAATAAGATGTTCAATAGTCAATACCAAACCGTGAAAAACCCCCCAAAATAACATATTAAAATTTGCTCCGTGCCACAATCCGCAAATGCCCATTGTAATTAATAAATTTCTTGTGGTTTTCCCATAACGATTCCCACCGAGCGGAATATATACAAAGTCCCTAAAGAAGTTTGACAGTGAAATATGCCACCTTCGCCAAAAATCCCTGATTCCAATAGCGAAATAGGGAAGATTAAAGTTTTTGGGGACTTGGAAACCCATGATTAAACCTAGTCCTATCGCCATGTTCGAGTAGCCTGCAAAATCACCATAAATTTGGAAAGCAAAGGAGTAGATTCCCATCATTGCATCGAAGGAATTAAATGATGAAGGATCCTTAAAAAAACGATCTGCGTAGAAAGCTAAATTATCTGCTAGCGCAACTTTTTGAAAAAGACCTATGAAGAATATTGACATTCCCTCTTTTAGATTTTGTAAATTAAAGAAGTGGGTTTCTTTTAGTTGTTCACGGAATTGATTTATTCTTATAATGGGACCGGCAACTAAAAGCGGAAAAAAGGTTATAAACGCTGCATATTCATTAAATGAAAAAACTGGTTTTTCGTACTTTTTATAAACATCAAGCAAATAACCTACCGAATGTAACGTATAAAAGGATATTCCCACTGGCAAGATAACGTTCAGTAGCGGCAACAAAAATGGAATATCAAAGAGCTTGAAAGCTTCGTTTGAGTTTCCAGCAAAGAAATCATAATATTTAAAGAAGCACAGAAGACCAAGATTAAAGAACAGGCCTATTGTAACAAATATCTTTCTTAAGATTTTGTTTTTTGAATCATATAGATATTTTGCGATATAGTAATCCGAAAATATCGTGGAGTATAATAAGGCAAGGTATCTATAATCCCAAGCGCCGTAAAAAATAGAGCCTGCAAAAATTAGTATTAGATTTTGTTCTTTTTTGAATGTGAAGAATAAAGGAAAAAAAAGAATGCAGAATAATAAAAAGTTAAATGAATTAAATGTCATTTTATCTTAAAGCTGCGGCAATATTTCCACCGTCTACCGGCAAGACCGCACCGGTAGTTTTCTGAGACAAGGCAAGGGACAAGAAGGCCTGAGCAACATCCTCAGCGGTGACCTCCCTCTGGAGGAGGTTGCCTCCCATATATTCCTGTTCGCTCACCCCCCGGGCTTTCGCCCGCTCGCGGATCATCCGATCCGTCAGGAGACCGGTGCGAATTCGATCAGCATTCACCCCATTGGAACGGATTCCGTCCTCCCCATAGTCCACCGCGTACTGCCGCAAAAGAGAGAGTGTGGATGCCTTGGGCAGCCCATAAGGGCCGAATTTCGGTCCAGGATTGACCGCCTGTTTGGAGACATTGAAAAGCAGGCATCCTCCCGTGCCCTGAAGCTGCATGATTTTGACCGCGGCTTGTGCCACGGTCTGATGGGCGAAGAAGTTCAGCTCAAAACTTTTTCTGAGAACTTCGTTGCTCACCTCGCCGATTTTTCCCTGCCAGGCAGCCCCCGCGTTGGAAACTACTAAATCTACCCCGCCCCATTTTGCCACCACCTTGCCAAGGCAGGACTCCACCGTCGCGGGTTGGGTCACGTCACACGTCAATCCCAACCCCCCGATCTCCTTCGCCACCCGCTGGGCTGCGGCACCATCTCGATCCAAGACGGACACCAGTGCGCCGGCTTTTGCAAAAAGCCTTGCCGTGGCTTCTCCAATCCCGCTTCCCCCGCCGGTCACTACAACGATTTGTCCGCCCAGAGCAGGGCCCGGTCCCTTGAAAACCTTCGCCTGCTCCAGCGACCAGTATTCGACCGCAAAAATCTCGTACTCCGGAATGGGCAGGAACTGTCCAACTCTCTCTGCATTTTGCAGGACGTTAACCGAGTTCTCGTACACATCCGCGCCCACCTTCGCCTCCGTCGCCGTCCTCCCGACCCCAAAAAAACCAACCCCTGGCACCAAGACAACCCTGGGAACCACATCCAGCATCACCTTCTCTTCATCGCACTTTTTCGCGTTGCGCCGGAAGTAGGCCTCATACTTGGCTTGAAAAGCAGCCATTTCGGAACGGAGGCGTCTCGCCCACAAGGAAACATCCGAGACGGGCGCCGAGGTCACAAGCGGGAAAGGTTTGTTGCGGATCACCTGCTCCGGGGTGACCACCGAGGGGCCGGTCAATCTCTTCAGATTTTTTGAGGAAAGAAATTCCAGGATTTCAGGTGAGATCCGATGGTCCAGCACCCACCGCTGCTGGTTGCCATTCTCATTCCATGATGTCAGGGCGCCCCGCACGGCTGGCGCGACTTGCTCCAGACCAGCCTTGCCGGTTTTTTTGCTAAACGCCGCGTTTCTTCTCTTACGCGACCGTAGAAACGATTCCGCCAGACCGACGTAGCGGATCATCCGGTCATACGCCTGCCGAGCGGAGTCCCCCCAAGTGAAAATTCCGTGATGCAGGAGGATCATACCTTCCGACTCTGGATGAGCTTCAAAATGTCGAATGGCCACATGGGCGAGCGGGTAGCCAGGCATGACATAAGGCACAATCACCAGCCGATCCCCATAAATTTTCCGACAGATCTTTTCCGCGTTGGATTGGTTGACCACGGCCAGGACAGCGCTGGCATGCGTATGGTCGATGAATTTATGCGGCAGAAAGGCGTGCAGAAGCGTCTCCACGGATGGGTTGACTGCCCCTGGATCGAGCAAGGCTCCTCGCAGGTATTTCATCATGCGGACATCGTCCATCTCCGGCACAGCCCGCAGCTCCCGCAATGGGTCCAACCGCAGAGCCGGCAGTCCCGCGGCCTCAATTCGGGACATATCCCAGCCCGACCCCTTCACGCAAATGACCTCCGCGGGGCTTCCTAGCACATCGGGCAGGACGGTCTTGACCGAAGTATTGCCACCGCCGTGCAGGACAAGTTGCGGATCTTCGCCCAAGATCCGCGTGGTGTAGATCCGGAGCGACACATCTTCCGACAGCCCGAGGGATCGGCCTCTTTGGATCCAGCGCCGAGCTTCAGAGTCTGACCAGCAGTTTTTCATAGAAAGATCAAAGGAATTCGGGAATTCCCATGGTTTTTTTGATCTGGTTTAGACACCGGGCAATCCAAAGAAACTCATTCCGAATTAAGATCACTTTTCCGCCCTCAACCCGGACTTGCCCGAACTGCTGAAGGATCCGAATTCGATGAGCCCCCATCGATTCCAGCCGAAGCGCGGCAATCAGCTTTGCCTCGGTAAGCCCTTGCGGATGCCGCGCCAGAGCCACACAGATCCGCACCCGCCGAGCGGTAACCGCCATGTTGAGGAGATGGAAAAAAGGCACCAGAAGCAGAGCCAGGGAAACAAGGCGGATCCAGAGAAAATCCCCGGCTTGGGTTGACCAGACAACGTAAAGAAAGAGGCTGATCCCTCCCCCCATCGCCCAACACGCATAAAGGCTTTCGACCCAACGCCGGCGAAAAAGAAAGACGGTCAAAATGACCCCGGTGGCAAATGACGCAAACAGGGGGATCCAGTCGGCCTGCATGTCAGGAAAATTTACCATGCAAACCAATGATATCCTGCAGGTGGCCAAAGATCACGCCAATCCAACGCCCCTTCCCAGTGCTCAGATACCTGTTTCCGTTTTTCCAAATGTATCCCCCTTGGGCAGTAAAACGCACAATCTGATGCCCTCGGATTCTTTTTTTCAACTCCTGAACTAGGGTTTGAGCTGGCAGCGAGCGACGCTTGGCTCGCGACAGCAGAAACACCGCCACGAAAACTGGGCTGCGATTTTCCACCGCTGGATAGGTGGCCACCAAAGCCGCCAAAAGCGAAAAAGCAAAAAGCGCCCAATCCCAAGATGATGCACCCGTCATCCGTGTTGAAGATCCCTGTCAGGATCGGGTCCGGCCAAGGACCCTGCCCGCCACCACCTTCAGTTTTTTCACCATTTTTGGATCGCGCGCTTCAGGCGCGGTTAGGATGGCGCTTTCTAGGGACGTCCGGCATGGACAGCTCCCCGCATGGAGATCGTCGGCGATCCGGGGTAAAACCTCCCGCACCAAAGCCCGAGCTTTGTCCGCATTGTCATGCAGGGTCTTCACAATCGCATCTACGGAGACATGATCATGCTCGGGATGCCAGCAGTCAAAGTCGGTCACCATGGAAACACTGGCGTAACATAATTCCGCCTCCCGAGCCAATTTTGCCTCCGGCATGTTGGTCATGCCAATGACATCGCATCCCCACGACCTGTACAGGTTGGATTCCGCCAAAGTGGAAAATTGCGGGCCCTCCATCGTTAGATAGGTTCCACCCCGCACATGCGGAATCTTGAGTTTCTTAGCCGCAGCTTCCAAATGATCCCCCAAACGCCGGCAAACCGGATGAGCCATGGAAACATGGGCGACAAGGCCGGGGCCGAAAAAGGATTTTTCCCTAGCAAATGTCCTGTCAATGAACTGGTCTACAATCACAAAAGTGCCAGGCGCTAGATTTTCCTTGAGGGAGCCCACGGCACTGATGGAGAGCACATCCCGGCAACCGGTCTCTTTCAGTCCCTCGACATTTGCCCGATAGTTAACCATGGAGGGAGGAATTCGATGACCCCGCCCGTGTCGAGGCAGAAAAACCGCCTGTGCTTGATCGAGGGATCCACGGAAGGCTTGGTCCGATGCCCGGCCAAAAGACGATTTTAAGGGACTCCACCGCGTGCGGGAAAGCCCGTCAATTTGGTAGAGACCGCTTCCACCGATGATTCCGATCCCGTTTGTTGGAGGCGTGCGTGCCATGGATCAGGCAAACTTGGGAGCCCGTTGCTCCACCCGCCGAAAGTGGATGTCCCAAAAAAGACTCATAAAATCCAGCATGACCGCACGCAGGCTTTTTAGGGTGACCGCCTTGGATCGGCCGTGCCGACGGGTTTGAAGGAGGACCGGCACTTCGGCAAATCGGGCTCCCCGCCGAAGAGCACGAATGAGCGTCTCAGCCTGATAAAAAAAACCGGTGCTACGGATTTTTAGGGCATGCAGCAAGCGTGTTCGATAGATCACGGTACCGTTATAGTAGTTGAGATTTGTGCCGAAGGAAAAAGAAATGATGAACCGGTAAAGGGAGCTGATAAAGCGACGGCGCAGGTTGCGCAGTTCGGAGTTGTGGACAAAAGGAACAATGATGTCGACCTTTTGCATCAGGTCCAAAAAAGCGAGGATATCTTCCACGCGGTTCTCATTGTCCCCCGGAATCATCACCACGGCCTCACCCCGGGCGCGGGCGGCTCCCGCCAGAAAAGCCCCACCGATTCCAGAAGGACGTTCATGCCTGACGACCTGAAGTTGAGGATATAGTCGCTGAAGCTGCCGAAGGATTTGCTGAGTGCGATCCTGACTTCCGTCGTCCACTACCACCACCTCTGGGACAATCTTCATACGGCCGCAGGCGTGAAAAATGCCCCTAACCGTCGAACGGATATTTTTTTCCTCATTTAACGCGGGCACGACCACAGTAATAGTAATTGGGTTTGCCACAGAGATAACCGATAATTCTATTTTAAATCACGAAATATTGGCCTGAACTGTGATTCGATTAGTTTTTTGATTAGAGTATGTGGGAATTTCATAATTACAACTCTTTTGACTTAGCCATGTGGCAACTATTAATACCACTGCTATTCTGAAATAAAAGAAAAACAAGTGACCTTGGTTCAGTAAGGGCCTCGTGTCAAACCGCAGGGGAACGACAGGCTAAATAAAAGCTGAGAAATCATGAAGAAGTTATTTATTATGTATTGATTGGGGACTACCTTAACATACATTTATAGATCTAGCAAAACCTGAATTGCAAGGCATAGGTTTCATAAGGTAAAACGGTATCGAATTAATGACTAAGACGAATTCAAAGATAGAATTATTAGTCCCACAAGAGTATTTCAGTATTCTATTTCGTATCATACTTAATTAATGAATACTTGCGCTCTGGGCAACTCGATTAATCACGACTCATTAGGTGACACATGTAAATCACCTAACTAAGGTCATCTAAGATTTGTTGAGCTCGTTTATCCCAAGAGTGATCAGAGGAAAATATTTTTCGGGCCTCGATGACTCCATTGATTCTCTTTTGGGGATTACTGAGCCAGTATTCGATCGTATCTGTTAAGTTGTCAGCATTATAAAGCCCAAAATGAACATTCGGCTCTAATGCATTCTCCAAGCAGCCCGGATGTCGGGGAGAACTGTGCATCAATACAAAACTACCTTCGTCGATTGCATCGAAAACCCTTTGATGCAAACCCAATCCATGACTGTTATTGTGAATTGTAATCTTGCTTTTTGAAAAGATCTCTTTATCAATTACTTGGCCGTCAATAATAAATGGGGATTTCGGATACGCTTTTTTCCAATTCGGCCCTGCAACTACGCATTTATTTTTCTCTGAAATTTTATTTACTTTTTCGAAAAGAATAGATCTGTCTGCGTATCTAGGATATTCAACATACAGATAATTTAATATTTGTTTCTTTATGTAAGGCATATTTGAAAGATTGCCATCCGAAACAGAACCACATAAAGGCTTATAATCAGTTTTTACAATTTCGAGGCATTCACTAAAAAGACGTGTTCCATAAAGTTTATTGAGGTTTTGCAGGGGTTGATTTGATAAATATGAGAATATAGTTTTAGGCTTTCTAACTACCTCTTTCAGTAGTGTGACGTAAGTATTTTTGTCGACGGCTAAGGAATTTCGATAGAAACTAAATAATTCAGAGAAATATCCGACAAGATTAACATCTATTTCCTTAACTAACTGTGCATTCTGATTTTTATCTGAAAATCCTCCGAATAAATACCTCAACGGTCTGCCAGCACTTTCTTGGCATATCCTTACCCGCGGAGGTCTGAAAAAATACTCTAAAGATTTTTCAGAATTATTTCTCTGTACAGAATAACCATCAATAGGGGCTACATCTTGAAACCAACTCAGATGTATACAGTCTTTGTTTAACCAATCGGGTCTTTCTCTATTAATTTGAAGAAGAACGTCATTTTTATTTATTTCAGCACGTAGTTCTTTTTGTTTTTTAAAAAAACCCGAAGTTTCATGAATAAACGGGTTTGGTGAAATTGGGCTCTGTAGTACTTTTGCGCTATGGCCCTTTTTTTCTATGGCTCTTGCAAGAGATAACAACATGTTCTGATCGTTATACCCCTCTAAGTTAGGCGCCAAAACGAACTTCAAGGTGTAATATTTACAGCCTGTAAATTGAATAACAATAGTGCTCTTCAATTAGGACAGCATTTTTGTCTAGAAAATCTTTTAGCTTTTTTAAGCTATTTCCATCATGCCCCTCAGTGTTGCCAGAGGTGAAGTTTGATGAGAAAATAAAGTATTCGGGTATTTTGAGTTTTTCTAAATCTTGTCTTGAATTTATGAAAATGTTGAGACATTTTGACAAATCTCTTGCGCTTAAAGCCTCAAGTGTAGCACGCCCTGGAACAACCGAATTTGTAAAAAACCCAACCCAAACACTTGTCATGTTTGTCCAAACAATATTATTGGCATACTTTGACAATTTGGTTCCTCGCTCAAAATATCCGTTTTCCTTTTCATTTTTTATAATTTCTTCAAAATCGACAGTGAATTTTAAACTACGGTACGCGACATGCACTATTAAGGCCAAGATAATGAATGAGTATAGAAACGTAAAATTTCGAATTTTTAATTTATTTTTAATAAAACTGCCACTGGCTTTTTTCAATGCTCTGAACCCGACCATAGCGCTATATATAACTAAATTCCAGCAACTAACTCCAGCAATTAAGCCCGGAAGAGTGTCAATGAAGGATAATGTATACCCTAGTGCGTGGGCAGGAAATAAAATATACCAAGATAAGACGCCGATGAATAAAGATAATATAAAAATATTTAATTTTTTTGCTGCAAAATGATATCTGTATATATAAAGATAGCTAATAATGACTGGTATCCATAAGTATATAGGAAAAACTCTTCTTAAAGTTTCTAAGTTTACTTTTCCAAGTATACCGAGTTGGTTTATTAAGGGATTAACTTCTAAGGCTTTGTTCGATCCCCAAAGAACAATGTTATTATTTTTAAACCAGTCCGATAATTGTGAATTCGTTGGATTGCCAAAAACTCTATTTTGAAGAGTTAGCCAGATTTCGTTAATTGCGACTGAGGTTCCTAGGAATGTAATATTTTGCGCTACATGCAGTAGAATGCCTGCAAAGGCGGCAGTCGCATAAATCGAAATCGTTTTAATCTTTTTCCTACTACAGGCATCCCCTTCCAAAAGATAATATGCAATCCATGAAAATAAGGTGATGGTTGCGATTTTGTAATTGTATAGAGCATTAGTGAATAAGCATATGCATATGCAAAGCTCTTTTAAATAATTCTTCCAATTCATCTGGCTAAAGAAAAATGGAGAAAAAACAAGTAATGGGGTTAACCCATATTCAAAATGATCAGACCAAACTAATTGCGGAACTGAAAATGTTACGAACAAAAACAATAACATTGAAGGCAAATATTGTGCTCCTAATCTATAAATTTTCTGTATGAAATAAGCCGCCATTACCCACCCGAGGCAGTTTAATGTAGCAAAGCAAAAACGTATTGCCTTTAATCCTAAGTTTAATTTAAGACAAATTGCTGTAATGATTGTCGGAAGTGGCGGGAAGTGCGTATAAACAACCGGATGATCTTGGTTAATCGGCGAGGTAACATAGTCCGGCAACCCACACGTGGCACTCCATCCGTAATTAACAAGATTTTTTGCTCCGACAAGCACATGAAGGTTTTCTTCCGGAGACCCAAAAGTGCTTAAAGCAAGTTCCGGGGTATGCTTAATATAGGAAATTCTTGAAATTACTAAGACTAATAGACAAAAATAAACCATATATTTTGTCCCAAATACCGATTTTGTCGAAAGATCAAGGAAATGGCTTTTCATGATAAAAATACTACACTGAATATCTTACCCGCTTAAATCGTTCATTAAACTAGAAAAATTCATTACATTTTGGAGCCTCCCTTCGAGGTATACAAAACTTTTTTCTGGAAAATTAAACGAATTCCAGATGTGCAGGCACTGCATCGCCTTTAGCCAGTTTATGATTCCCTTTAACCAGCCCATCCAATGCCTCGTTCACCTTGTGTTGTAAACATAGACTTCCGCACATTTTTTGGGCATTAAATTCTGGGCTGGCGAGATAGTTCATCACTTCCCAGTAACGATCCCCCGCCCATATATCCTTGAAGCGCTCTTCGCAAATGTTCCCAATGTGGAATTTTTTGTATTTTTCGTTGAACAGCATCCCGCAAGGTGCCACCAAGCCGGATCCCGAAATCTGGAGCAAAAACGGAGCCCCGTAACACCGCTGGTAACTACGAGTTCCCTCCGCCTGAATTTTACTCCATTTTACGGTGCACTGATAGGTATCCGTGGAAAGAGCTTCGGCCGCTCTCAAGATATCATAAATCTTTGTATATCCCTTGTAGTTGACTCCCAGGTCACCGTCCTCGTTGTCACTGCAGTGCTTGATGACCAGATAGTCCACGCCCAGCTCCTTGCCAAGCTCAGCCAACGGCAGGATCTGATCCGCATATTCCGGCATCAGCACCATCTGCAAACCCAGAGTACAAGTAAGGCCGTCCCGCCGCTTGATCTCGACCATGTCCTTGATGTTCTGGACCACCCTGTCAAACCACTCCTCTTTCACCCCCATGATCTCTGCATACCGCTTGCGCTCGCCGGCAGAAATATTGATACGCAGGTACGTCAGGTGAGGCAGAACCTGCTCGCTTTTGCTGCGAGTGAGGACAAAGCCGTTCGTACCGCAGGCCATCGCGATTCCTTTTTTCTTTCCATGCTCGCACGCATGCACAAAAACGGGTGAGATGGTGCTTTCCCCATCTGAAACCAAGCTGATCCCCTTGACTCCAATTTCCGCACAGTCATCGAGAAAGTTTGTGATGACCTCCTTGTTGATCACACTGCGCTCGTTCTCCTGCAACATCGCATAGCAGTAATGGCAGCCGTAGTTGCAGGTCCGGGTCAGCGCCATGTCGATGGTGATGGGCGCAACCTTCTTTCCGTCCATCCAGGCTTGCACACGGTCCATGTGCCAACCAATTTTGGTTCCGTCCAGAATCAACTTGTCGATGTGTTCTTCAATCGCGGCACTCATTTTAACCTCCTTAGACTGCTCTCGTCCTTCAATTCGATGCTAAAGACCTCCAGCCGAGAGTCACACTCATTCCGCAGAGCCCGCTCCAGCTCCAGGGTCGCCTTACGCTTCAAAGCGACAGAAGCATCCCCCTCAAAACGAATGGTCACGGCGTAATCCTTGTGGGCATCCACCACCTTGATCCCTCCCGTATAATGGAGCAAGTGCTCGGATTGTGAGTCACAGACCTTTTGGCAAGCCTGCTCCCGCTCGGCGGGCTTCATTTTCTTCCATTTTTCCGAAGGTCCGGGGTCGAAAAAATTGATGCCGGTTTTTTGGGTGGCAAGACCGGATTTTTCCCAGATGCCGGCGACAAACTCCTGGGCCTTTTGGAAAAGAGGGTCGGCGTTTCGGGGCAGGATGATGCCGGCAACATTAGGTCGGATCCTGGGATCCCGCAGTCGGTACTCTAGCCGGATCACGGCGTGCTCCCTCACCTCAAGTAAAGGAAGGGCAACAACGATTTCACATAAAAGATCCATCGCCGCAGATAATGCCGGCCCAGCCGATTTGTCCGCCTGAAAGGATGCAGCCACTACTTCCGCCTGCGCCCCCTTGACCAGCAGCGACCATGTTCCGCCCGGGAGAGCCTGAGAAAGGATCCTCGTATCTCCATTCGCAGAAGGCAATTTATGGTGTTTTTCATGGCCCGAACGAATCCACAAGGCGTGACGGTAGGCTTCGCGTATGTTCGTAAACTGAGCCGCCTTCTTCATCTGGCGGAGGCGAAGAAGATAATGGGAGGTTTCGATTTCCACCGAGAGTTCGCCCAAGTGATCCAATCCATGATGCAATTTGCCCACCCCATCGTTCCCCACGGTGGCCTTCAGAATTCGGATTTCGAGTCCGTCCATCTTGGCGAGATGGGCCGCTTCCACAAGGTTGCGGAGGCTTGCGATCACATCTTCGTCCGGAACCCACATTTCGAGCCACTGGGCCCCGGGACTGAAACCTCGGGTCTGAACCTCAAGATTTTCCCGATAGGTCTGAACCAGCTTTTCGTAATCGATGGGCGCAGCGGATGCCATCAGTTTTTCCCGTAGAACTTCTTGACCGTGCGGATGGTGAATTCAATTTCCTCGTCGGTGAGGTGCTGGTGGGCAGGCAGGGTGATGATATCTCGGCAGTCCTGCTCGGCCTTGGGGAAGCGGCCGAGAGGATAGCCCAAGCCCTTGGCAGCAGGTTGCAGGTGCATGGGGCGGGGATAGTGGATTTTTGCTTCGATGCCGTTCTCATTGAGAAATCGGAGAAGTTCATTCCGCTTTTTAGCTCGCACCATATACAGATGGTAGACGTGCCGCACCCCAGGCCTGCGCACAGGCGGAGCCACACAGTCCGCAATTTCCTTCCAGGCCTGATCGTAGCGGCCGGCCACCTCGATCCGGCGGTTGGTGATAAAATCGACCTCGCCAAAGAGTCGGTTGCCGATCACCGCCTGAATGGTGTCGAGACGGCAGTTGATGCCGAAGATCTCGATCTCATCCCGGCTGATCAATCCATGATTCCGATATAGGCGTAGCTTTCGGGCCAACTCGTCTTCTCGAGTAACGACAACGCCTCCGTCAGCCCAAACATTCAGATTTTTCAAGGGATGGAGACTATAGCCGGCGGCCCGACCCCAAGAGCCCATAGGCTTTCCGTCTAAGAGCCCACCGATCGACTGGCAGGTGTCCTCAAAAATCATCAAGTTATGTTTCTTGGCGATTTTTTCCACCGCTTCCATATCGGGAATGTTTCCGGAAAAAGTCACCGTTACGATTGCTTTGGTTTTGGGAGTGATGGCTTCCTCGATTTTCGAGGGATCAATCATGAAACCGTCTTCGCTGTCGACGAGGACAGGACGGGCCCCGGTCGCCACGATAGCACCTACCGTGGCATAAAACGTCATGGTGGTGGTGATGACCTCGTCTCCCGGACCAATGTCACAAAGCTTCATCGGCATGATCAAGGCATCGGTGCCGGTACCCACCCCGATTGCATGGGGCATACCAACTTTTTTGGCAAATTTGCCTTCAAACTCAGTCAACGGCTTCCCAAGGGTAAAATCCCCGGAGAGAACGAGTTCACGGACATCCTTCAGGTAGGCATCCACATCCTTAAATTGCCGGTCGAGATAGGAAAACGGTACTTTCATGAAGATCCGAGATTAGTGATTTTTTTTAGGAATAAAAGGCAAGAATCTCTTTTGAAATTGTAAGCACCTGATCTTTAGTGATTTGCGGGTAAATTGGAAGGCTGAGAATTCGCCCTGCCAAACGTTCTGCGACTGGAAACATTCCGGGCTTGAACCCGAGCTTGCGTCCTACCTGCATCAAGTGGATCGGGATAGGATAGTGGATCACGGAACCGATCCCCTTTTTATCCAAATGCGATCGAAGCTCATCCCGTCGCTCACATTCAATAATGAAGGTGTGGTAAACACTGAACTCCTCGGGACGATCCTGCGGAAGACGTATGCCAGGACATCCCGCCAGAGCTTCCCGGTAACAATCTGCATTTTCACGACGTCGCCGGGTGACTTCCGGGAGATAGCGCAACTTCACTCGCAGCATCGCGGCTTGGACAGAATCCAAGCGTGAGACGATGCTGAACTCCACACAGTCATCACGATTCGGATGGCCATGATTTCGGAGAAGTCGCACCCGGTCCGCCAAGGCAAGGTCGTTTGTGACCAACATTCCTCCATCCCCACATGCGTTGAGATTTTTCAGTGGATGCAGGCTGAAGCAGCCCGCATCCCCCATTGAGCCAACCGGGCGGCCCCGATATTTCGCTCCAACTGCCTGGGCCGCATCTTCAACCACTTTCAATCCATACTTCCGCGCCAGCATCAGAATCTCATCCATCGGGGCCGGCCGGCCCGTGAGATGGACCACGGCGATCGCCTTGGTCTTCGGGGTGATGGCGCGCGCGACAGCCTCTGGATCCAGATTAAAATCTTCCCGCACATCGGCAAAGCGGACGGTGGCACCGGCGAGGGCAATGGAGCTGGCGCTGGCCAGATACGAGTTGGGGGCAGTGATCACCTCGTCCCCCGGTCCGATTCC
>Ga0114968_10000880_pt1 | contig 22914 bp, 22 predicted proteins | sample M_130807_EF_Meta_FD_87020 | JGI IMG/M metagenome (GOLD analysis project Ga0114968, IMG submission 87020) | Freshwater microbial communities from Lake Montjoie, Canada to study carbon cycling - M_130807_EF_MetaG | ecosystem: Environmental > Aquatic > Freshwater > Lake | place: Lake Montjoie... | reverse complement strand
CGGCGACTCAAGCGCGCGAAGCCTACGTGCAGCGGCGTTTTTTTAGCCAACCCGAGGCCCCTGAAGTGGCGTCAAGCGTTGACACCGAGATCCCAGGCCCTGCTGGCAAGATTACCGTGCGTGGCTATCGCCCCAAAGGCAGCGTGGCTGCAGATGTGCTGCCGGCGCTTGTCTATTATCACGGTGGTGGTCATGTGATTGGTGATATCGACACGCATGATGTGTTGTGCCGCACACTTTCAAATCTGGCGCACTGTGCAGTGTTTTCTGTTCACTATCGGCTCGCCCCTGAAAATGTGTTTCCGGCTGCGTCTGACGACTGTGTGGCCGCAACCAAGTGGGTGCATGCCAATGCAGCAACGCTCAAGATCGACCCAGCACGTATCGCCGTGGGCGGTGACAGTGCCGGTGGTCATTTAGCCGCAGTGGTCGCCCTGTCGCTCAAAGCTGATAACAGCTTTAAGCCCGTCTTGCAATTATTGATTTACCCCGTCACTGACCCGAGTTCAGAACGTGAATCGATGCGCACCAATGGTCAAGGCTATATGCTGACCAAAGAATCGATGAATTATTACTACGGCGCTTACATGCCTGAAAAATGGATGCGTAACGATTGGCGCGGTGCACCGATGCTGGCCAAAGACCATACTGGCTTAGCGCCTGCTTTTGTCATGACAGCGGGTTTGATCCGCTACGCGACGAAGGGGCGGATTACGCCGATAAGTTAACGATGGCAGGCGTACCCACTCAATACGTTTGCTTCGAACGCCAGATCCATGGCTTTATAACTATGGGGCGCATCATCGAAGAGGCCAACACCGCCGCCGAACTTTGCGCGGCGGCGCTGCGGGCTAAGTTTAAATAGTCATCTCACGGAACCTACCGCTAGATTCAACTAGTTCTCACAGGCAGCGCGCTAAATCAAGGTAGTTCTCACGCGAGATCAAACACTCGCAACTCAAACACCCAAAGCCGGCAGGGCACCACACTCACTGTGGTTGCGCCCTACCTTGGCTTGTTCAAAAAAATTGACTGACTGAACAACTGCTCTTGAACACGAACACGGCTTGCCGTGTCTTGTACTCATCGGACAATTTACTTGCCGAGCGGCGCGCATTGACGCGCCACGATCTGGCGATGAAACTACGCCAATGGATTACAATTGAGTTTGATCAGATTAACCCAATCTCCCATCACGACGGTCGCGACCGTACCCGTTACCGTAGCAGAATTACCGCAACAAAGGTAAAAGCGGTGGGATTCGTATTGTGTATTACTTTTACAACGAGCGTATACCGCTCTACCTCATCACACTTTTCGTAAAAGGTGATCGTGCCAACCTGACGCAGGCAGAGCGTAATGACTTACGCGCATTGGTAGATGAACTTATCATGAGCTCTCTAAGGAAACTCAATTGACAGCAGCATTTAAAAGCATCAAACGCGGTCTCAAACAAGCAATCAAACACGTAAGCGGACATCCTCAAGCGGTTGTGATTCATCGCCCACGCATCATTGACCTTAAAGCCCTGAGACAAAAGTGTGGCATGACGCAAGAACAGTTCGCTGCCCAGTTTGGCTTTTCAACTGCAACACTCAGGCACTGGGAACGCGGCGACCGTAGTCCGCGGGGCGCCTCGCTGGTGCTGCTGAATGTGATTGATCACAACCCAGGTGCTGTGATTGCCGCGTTGACGGCTAAACGCTAAACACAAGCAACTAGCGCTCAGACGCAGAAGCCGTTGACCCACTCAGTATGTCTGCTTCGAGCGCCAGATCCACGGTTTCATCACCATGGGGTGCATCATCGACGAAGCCAACACCGCCGCCGAGCTCTGTGCGGCGGCCTTGCGCGCTAAATTTTAGTGATTATCACGCGGCACAGCGCTGCCGCTGTTGCCGACCAAGAAATCCAAGTCAACGCCGTCGTTGGCTTGGTTCACGTGATCCACATACAACTTGTAGTAGCCGCGGTTCATCGGCGGCTCGGGGGCTTTCCATTTTAGTTTGCGTTCTGCCAAGATCTCGTCGCTGACATCCAAGTGCAACCGACGCTTGGCCACGTCAAGCTCAATCATGTCGCCGTTTTCAACCAAAGCTAAAGGGCCGCCCGCGGCCGCTTCTGGTGCGACGTGCAAAATCACGGTGCCATAGGCAGTGCCGCTCATGCGCGCATCTGAGATGCGAATCATGTCGGTGATACCCTTTTTAAGAATCTTGGGTGGTAAGGGCATATTGCCCACCTCTGCCATACCTGGATAACCTTTCGGGCCGCAATTTTTTAGCACCATGATGCAGGTTTCGTCGATATCCAATTTGGGGCTATCGATGCGTTTATGAAAATCTTCGATGTTTTCAAACACCACTGCACGACCGCGATGCTTGAGTAATTTTTTAGTCGCGGCCGAGGGCTTAATAATGGCGCCGTCCGGGCACAAATTGCCGCGTAACACTGCAATGCCAGTATTCTTTTTGAACGGCTTTTCAAACGTCGTGATCACGTCGCGGTTGTAGCATTCGGCTTTTTTAACGTTATCCCAAAGCGAATTACCATTCACGGTCAGGGCTTTTTTGTTCAACAAGCCCTGCTCGCCAAGCGTGCGTAACACCACAGGCAAACCACCTGCGTAGCAGAAATCCTCCATCAAGTACTTGCCGCTTGGCATCAAGTTCAACAGCGTGTGCACGTCACGCCCAAACTTATCCCAATCATCGATATCAAGCTTGACACCAATCCGTCGAGCGATGGCAATCAAATGGATCACTGCGTTGGTTGAACCACCAATTGCAGCATTGGTACGAATTGCATTTTCAAACGCGTGACGCGTCAGCACTTTATCGAGCGTCAGATTGTCTTTGACCATCTGCACAATACGACGACCCGATTCGCGCGCCAAAACATTGCGGCGCGCATCGACAGCCGGATACGCTGCGTTACCCGGCAAGGCCACGCCTAACGCCTCAACCATGCTGGCCATCGTTGAAGCGGTGCCCATTACCATGCAATGCCCGTGCGAGCGATGCATGCAGGATTCGGCCTCATGAAATTCGTCAAGCGTCATCTTGCCGGCACGCACGTCTTCAGACATTGACCAGGTGTTGGTACCCGACCCAATATCTTTACCCCGATACTTACCGGTGAGCATGGGCCCACCCGACACACCAATCGTCGGGATATTGACGCTCGCAGCACCCATCAACAGCGAGGGCGTGGTTTTATCGCAGCCAAACAGCAACACCACACCATCGAGTGGATTGGCACGAATAGTTTCTTCGACATCCATACTGGCAAGATTGCGCAACAACATGGCTGTTGGGCGCACCAGCGTTTCACCGATTGAAGTCACTGGAAACTCAAGCGGAAACCCACCGGCTTCGAGCACACCTTGACGCACCTGATCTGCTAACAATCTGAAATGCGAATTACAAGGTGTGAGCTCAGACCAAGTATTACAAATACCAATAACGGGCCGCCCATCAAACTGGTCGTGCGGAATGCCACGATTTTTGGTCCAGCTACGGTAGATGAACCCGTAAATATCATTACGCGAAAACCACTGACTTGAACGGCTAGGTACCGCCGGCTTTTTGCTTTTCTCTGACTTCGCCATTCAAGACTCCTGAGTGATCGTCTGTTTACCCCCCCTCCACGCACAGACCCTTGAGTCTGAGCGGGTGTGGTGAGAGAGATTTACAACAACGAAAGATATTTACGACGAGTAGTGGTTTACTTTTTAAACGGCACAACTTTTTGTGATTGCTGACCAAGGCCCTCGATACCCAGTGTCATCACATCGCCTGCCTTCAGGTAACGTGGCTTGGGTTTGACACCCATTCCAACACCTGGAGGCGTACCGGTTGTGATGATGTCGCCTGGCATCAGCGTTGTAAATTCGCTGACGTAGCTGATGATGGTGGCGGCATCAAAAATCATAGTCTTGGTGTTGCCGGTTTGAAAACGCTTACCGTTTAAGTCAAGCCACATATCTATTTTTGTGGATCTTTGATTTCGTCGGTCGTCACCAACCAGGGGCCAACTGGGCCGAAGGTGTCGCAGCCTTTGCCCTTATCCCAAGTACCACCACGCTCGATCTGGTATTCACGCTCTGACACGTCATTGATCACGCAATAGCCGGCCACGTGCTTGAGCGCATCTTTTTTAGTGACATAACGGGCTTTTTTACCGATCACGATACCGAGTTCGACTTCCCAGTCTGATTTTTTTGAACCCTTGGGCAACATCACATTGTCGTTAGGACCCGTCAGGCTGGTATCCGCCTTGTAAAACATGATGGGCTCTTTGGGGATTGGCATGCCGGCTTCGGCGGCGTGATCTGAGTAGTTCAAACCAATGGCCAAAAACTTACCCATGTTGGCAATCGGCACGCCGAAACGTGGTTTGCCTTTCACAAGCGGCAAGGTGCTAGTTTTGATCTTGGCCAGTTTTTTGAGTGCTGCAGACGACAACTGATCGTTGGTGATGTCGGCGATCACGCCTGACAAGTCACGCAGTTTGCCCTCTTTATCAATCAAACCTGGCTTCTCTTTACCCTTGGCACCGTAGCGTACGAGTTTCATGCAGTTTCCTTCGTGTTGAAAAAATGAAAAATTAAGGTCAAACGATCAAATCGATAAAAATATAAAACAGACAAAATTCTGGTTGCGAACAAGCGCACTCACTCAGCTGTAACGAATGCGTTACAACGACCAACCACCATCAATAATCTGCGAGGTGCCCGTTGTAAAAGACGATTCATCAGACGCTAGATAGACTGCCAGCAAGGCGATTTCTTCAGGTTTGCCGATACGACCAATCGGCTGACGCGCCACGAACATGTCGCGCACCTGCGGCACCGACTGACCGGTTTGGTCAGAGACCGCTTGGATACGCTCACCGAGCGAGGGGGATTCGACCGTGCCTGGGCATATCGCATTAAATCGTACGCCACGCGCAACGTAATCAGCGGCCAGGGCGCGCGTCAAACCAATGACAGCGGCCTTTGAGGCGCCGTAGATGACGCGATTGGGAGCGCCCTTAATATTCGAGGCCGCCGAGGCCATGTTGATCACACTGCCCTTGCCTTGTTCCAGCATGCCCGGCAAAAATGCACGAATCGTGCGATACATAGATTTGACGTTCAAATCCATACTGAAATCCCATTCGGCATCACTGACTTGCATGATGTCGCCTTGGTGCACGAAGCCCGCGCAATTGAACAACACATCGATCTTGCCGATTTTTTTAGCAAAGGCATCGACCTCGGCAGTTTTTAAAACGTCAAGGATATGGGTCTTGATATTCGCTACGCCCGCGTAAGCATTGAGTAGGTCTTGTTTAAGATCCGTCGCCCATACAGTCGCGCCCTCACGCGCCATGGCAAGCGCACAGGCACGACCGATTCCTTGCCCGGCGGCAGTGACCAGAATTATTTTTCCTTGCAGACGCATGCTCACTATCCCTAATGATCTTGCCAAATTGGCTTGACCAATTTACCAGATTGCGCGGAAAGCCTCGACATTTAAGACGGGAAGGATGTCAATTTGATACACAAACGACTTAGGAGCAGGCCATCAAAGAATACCAAGCCTCAAAAAGAACCTCAAACGCTAAGCGGTGCCGGCGCAGCCAGACCAAAACGCTGGGCAAAGGGCGCCAGGGCGGGTAACAGTGTCGGGTGAAGCCTGACACCCGTCACCAACTGCTCGGCGCGCGCAGCGAGTCCCGCGTGGCCAGGCAGACGCACCTTCGCGACACCGGGACGCGGCGGGTTATCCATACACGAATCGGCTAACTGATCCATCTGCCTTAAAAAGTCTGTTTTGCCACCGAAGGCGTCGGGGTCGTATAAGGTGATGTTGATCGTCGCCCCCCAACCTTCTTTCGGGTCAGCACGGCCAAAGCCAGATAAGCCGCCTGTCAGCGCTTCAACCATCAGACCTAAGCCAAAACCCTTGTGGCCGTAAGACAGACCACCAATCGGCAAAATGGTACCGGGTGGCTTTTGATTAAACACACCCGGATCATTGGTGGGTATACCTTGCGCATCTAACAACCACTCTTCGGCAAATTTTTCGCCAGCAGCCGCTTTGCGATTACTCATGCCGTTGGTGGTGATCGACGCCGAGATGTCGATCAACACATCGCCACGCGAACACGGAAACCCCATTGCAATCGGATTAGGTGTAAACACTGCGCGCGTGCCGCCGTAGGGTGCCACACTCGCCACATTAGGATCTGAACTGGCCAGCACCATCAAAAACCCCTCACGGGCGGCGCGCATCAAATACACCGCCAAGCAGGCGATGTGATGGCTGCGCTTGATCGTCAGAGACGCCACACCCATCTCACGCGCGGCCGGAAGCAACACATCCAACCCACGCTCAATCAACCACGGGCCGGGCAAACGCATGCCATCCCACAATTGCGCAGCAGGCTTAGCGCTCACCACCCGGTAATCGCCCTCGCGGGTCATGCCGGCGGCCTCAACGTCTTTAAGGTAACCCGGCAAAAGCGCTAAGCCATGCGTATCGTGCCCAAGCAGATCACCCTCAACAAGCGTTTGCGCGACCACCAACGACATTTGAGGATCAAGCCCTGCGGCAACGAGCAGGTGCTTGGCCCATTGCACCAGTTCTACACTTGAATAGGCGGCACGCGCCGAGATCACTTGAGTCATCAGACTTCTCTTTCTTGAAAGCAATACAAACGCTCCAAACGATATGTATGCAAATTCATACAAGACACGCTTGCAGCAAAGACGCGCACACTAACTCAATACAGGGTCACACCAACAGATGACGATTGTTTTGCTGTGGTTAGTAGGTAGCACGACCACCCGAAATATCAAACACAGCGCCCGTTGAAAAACTGACTTCGTCAGACGACAACCAAGCAACTAAATTAGCAATTTCTTGCACTTCGCCAAAACGATTCATCGGAATCTTAGACAACATAAAATCAATATGTTGCTGAGTCATCTGCGCGAACATGCCAGTTTTAACTGCCGCAGGCGTGATGCAGTTCACTTTAATCTCGGTGCCGGCAAGCTCTTTACCTAGCGATTTAGTCAAGCCCATAACAGCAGCCTTTGACGCGCTATAGGCCGACGCATTGGGATTGCCCTCTTTACCCGCCACAGAAGCAATATTCACGATACGGCCATAGCCCTTGCCACCGTTGGCCTGTTTCATGAGTGGTGCGATCGCTCGACAGGTTAAAAACGTGCCACGTACGTTGATGTCAAAGACGCGGTTCCATTCGTCGACAGGGTAATCAATCACCGAAACGTTCGGGCCCGTGATCCCTGCGCTATTGACCAAGATATCAATCGAAGCGCGAAAGGCCAAGGTTGCCTTCACGGCCTGCGCCACCGAGTGCTCATCAGACACATCCACTTGCACGCCGTGTGAAGAAGCACCTAAACGTGACTGAGCCTCCGATAAGCTTTTAGCGTCGCGATCCCAGATGGTCACAGTTCCACCACCGCCAATCAGTCGCGCCGCGCATGCCTCGCCGATCCCAGCAGCCCCTCCGGTAATGACTGCGTGCTTGCCAGAAAAGTCGTATTGCGCCGGTTTGGACATATCGCTTGCCTCGAATGGTTAGGGGTTTTCCCGTCTTTTACTGGAATGATTCATCAGACCAATTGCTCTTGAAGTGTAACCATAATATCCTCTGCTCTGACAAGTCAAACAAACTGTCGCTGCGCGCAATCGAGACGCGCGGTCCGCAGAAAGCCAAGGGCAGCCCTCTTCATGAAAGTATTAATTACGGATTTTGATTTTCCGAATGTAGAACTCGAACTCGGGTTGTTTAAGCAAGCAGGGTTACAGGTCACCACAGCCCAATGCAAAACCGAAGATGAATTGATTGAAGCGGGCAAAGATGCAGACGCATTTTTACTTCAGTACGCCCCCGCAAACCGCAAGGTCTTTGAAGCCCTGCCAGGTTTGAAAATCGTCAGCCGCTACGGCGCGGGCTTTGACACCATCAATACCGATGATGCGAAGGCCTGTGGCGTTTGGGTGGGTAACTCGCCCGACTACGGCGTGCATGAAGTAGCGAGCCACGCGTTTGCGATGGCCTTGAACCTGACCCGACACTTATCTTTTTACGACCGTGATGTGCGTGCGGGAAAATGGCATTATCTGACCCCTGGCGTGCTCAAGCGTCCTTCGAATATGACAGTGGGTGTGTTGGGGATGGGGCGCATCGGCCGTCGCTTTGCCCACCTCGCGCGCGAGACGTACGGCAAAGTCATTGCTTGTGATCCGCACATCATGGCGTATGACTTTCCGCCCTATGTCGAGCGGGTAGACATCACCGAGCTTTTTGCCACCGCCGATATTATTTCGATACATACCCCTCTCAATGACGAGACGCGCAACATCGTCAACAGCAAGGTGTTGAACCTCATGACACCCGGTAGCTACGTGGTGAACACAGCGCGCGGTGGGTTGGTCAATGTTGAGGATGCCTTAGCAGCGCTTAACTCGGGGCAGCTTGGTGGGTTGGCACTTGACGTGCTGCCAAACGAGCCACCGGGCGATCATCCGTTGGTGAAGCATCCGCGCACGATTTTGACGCCGCATGCGGCCTTTTATTCGCAAGAAGCTGAGATTGAACTGCGTAGCAAAGCTGCGCAAAATATCATCACATTTGCGCGCACCGGTAAACCCGACTATATCGTCACCCGTGGCACACGGTGATGGCTGACACGGGGCGACACGCCTGAATGCAAGTATTTTTCATTAAACAGTACGTGTCTGGAATAACTGGATTCGTCGCAAAATAAACAATAGGAAACCTCATGGAACCAGTGATTCGTCTTCATCCTCAAGATGATGTGGTTATTGCACGCCACCAATTGATTTCAGGCACCAAACTTGCCTCTGAAAATGTCACGATTCGTGGGTTGGTGCCGCCCGGGCATAAGGTTGCTACCAAAGCCATTAAACAGGGTGAGCCGGTGCGTCGCTATAACCAAATTATTGGTTTTGCCAGTGCAGACATTGAACCGGGCTCGCATGTTCATGTACACAACCTAAGCATCGGAGCTGAGGGGGGTGCCTTTAGCCGTAACTACGCAATTGGAGCCGACGCTAAGCCCACCCAATATGTTGCAACGCCACGTACGTTTAAAGGCATCGTGCGCGCCGATGGCCGTGTCGCCACCCGAAACTATCTAGGCATTTTGACGAGCGTCAATTGCTCAGCCACCGCAGCGCGCGCGATTGCCAGCCACTTTGATCGCGACACGCATCCTGAAGCCCTGGCAGCGTTTCCGAATGTCGATGGAGTGGTTGCGCTGACGATTAGCAGCGGCTGCGGGATGGGCAGCACCGGTGAGGGTATCGACGTCTTACGCCGTACCTTGTCAGGCTACACGCGCCATACAAATTTTTGTGGTGTGCTGATGGTGGGCCTAGGTTGTGAGTCTAATCAAATCACCGATTTATTGACGGCCGAAAAACTCTCTGAAAACCCGTTGTTTCAAACCTTCAATATTCAAGACACCGGCGGCACACAAAAGACTGTGCGTAAAGGTGTTGAACTGATTCAACAAATGTTGCCGCACGCCAACAAAGTCGTACGCGTTGACGTACCAGTCAGTCACCTAACGCTTGGCCTGCAATGTGGCGGCTCGGATGGCTACTCGGGCATCTCGGCCAACCCAGCGCTGGGTGTCGCGGTTGACCTGCTGGTACAAAACGGCGGCACTGCAATTTTGTCTGAAACCCCAGAGATCTATGGTGCCGAGCACTTGCTGACGCGCCGTGCGGCAAGCCCGGCCGTTGCCGAAAAACTCATCGAACGCATCCACTGGTGGGAAGACTATTGCGCGCGTAATCAAGGCGAAATGAATAACAACCCCTCGCCTGGCAACAAGGCAGGCGGGTTGACCACGATTCTAGAAAAGTCGCTGGGCGCGGTGGCCAAAGGCGGCACGATGCGCTTAGAGGCCGTGTACGAATATGCACAACCTGTCACCGCTAAAGGGTTTGTGTATATGGATACGCCGGGCTATGACCCCGTATCGGCCACGGGCCAAGTGGCAGGTGGCGCCAACATGATTTGCTTTACTACCGGACGCGGCTCGGCCTATGGCTGTGCACCCACACCATCAATCAAGCTGTCGACCAATAACGCCTTATGGAAGCGTCAAAGCGAAGACATCGATATCAACTGCGGCGAGATCGTTGATGACGGTATGTCGATCGAAGAAAAAGGCGCGCAGATTTTTGAATTGATCATCAAAGTCGCTTCGGGCGAGCGCACCAAAAGCGAAATCCACGGCTACGGACAAAGCGAGTTTGTGCCTTGGCAGATTGGCGCTGTGATGTAGTGCGCGGCCACGATTGTCCTGTGGCACCCCGTGATGCACCAAGTCAGGATCCATGGTGCATCACGTGGCTAAACAAACGCCCCCTCAATTCATGCCGTTCGCGCTTGCTGAGGCTCCAATACCTTTGTAAATAAGGTGTCGCCTGCGAGATCTTTGAGCTTAACGGTCAACGCTTTTGTTTTAGCATCAATGTCGACTTGCCCAAAAAATTGCATGCCGTTTGTTGGTGGTGCATTCACGATCCCGGGTCCCTTTTGGTAAACGACCTGCATGCCAAACGTATGATCGGGCAGAGCTGGGCCAAAGCCGCCAGAATTTAACGGCCCAGAAACAAACTCCCAGAAGGGCAGAAAGTCGGTGAACTTAGCCTGGGCGGGATCAAAGAAGTGGGCTGCAGTGTAGTGAACATCTGCTGTCAGCCAAACGATATTCTGAATCCCCGCTTTTTTAATTTCACGCAGCAAGCCCGCGACTTCGAGCTCGCGCCCAAGAGGGGCGCCATGATCACCATTCGCAACCGCTTCCCACTTGTCCAAACCCGCAGCATCTTTTCCATCTTTCACTTGCAAGCTCAGGGGCATGTCGGATGCAATCACTTTCCACATTGCTTTTGAGTTTTTCAAGCCGTCGAGCAACCAGGCAAGTTGCGGTTTACCCAAGAAGCTCGTCGCATCGCTTTCTTCGGTCTGTAAGTTTGCCGAGTTAGGCCCCCGATAACTGCGCATATCGATTACAAAGAGATCCAGCAAAGGACCCTGCGGCAAATACCTGTAGACGCGCTCGCTTTCAATATCGGCGGTTCGGCGCATGGGTGCATACTCTAAAAATGCTTTGGTGCCACGCGCCATCAACAGCGGAACATTTTTTTCTTTATAACGGATGTCGGCACTCACGTCTTTCGAGTCCGACCAGTTGTTCGTCACCTCATGGTCATCCCACTGCCAGATTTGCGGCACGTCGGCCGCCATGCGTCGCACGTTGGCATCCATTAAGTTGTAACGATGACGCCCTCTAAACTCGTTGAGCGTTTCGGCGACTTTACTCACTTCTTCAGTCACGACGTTGTTCCACATTGAACCGTCGGGCAACTTTACTTGCGCTTGAATTGGGCTATCCGCATAAATCGTATCGCCACAATGTAAAAAGAAATCTGGGTTTACCAGGCGCATCTGTTCGTATATCTTCATGCCGCCCCAGGCCTCGTTGATGCCCCAACCTTGACCCGCCGTATCACCGCTCCAGGTGAACCTGACGTCGCGAAACGCCTGGGCGCCCGCAGCAAAGGGCAAACGCAGATGCCCAGACACGGCCTCTGACAGAACGCGCTCGTTATGAAGGTCTTGCAAGACGACCTTATAAAAAACCTCTTGGCCTTGTGGCAAACCGCGCAAGTCAATGCGACCTGTCAGATCCGAGTCTTCTAGCAGGTAGGGACCACGTACTTTATTCGTTTGTGCAAAATTCGAAGTCGTCGACCATTCAACGTACATTCTGGCGGGGCGATCACTGCGGGTCCAAATCACAGCCCCGTCTGCAGTAGGATCACCACTTTGAACGCCGTGAGCCATCTGCGGCCTGAACGCGTCTCGCGTCACGATCGCTGGCGCTGACTGTGCAAATGCTCGGGTAGGTAGGTGAGTTAACCCAAACGCCGAGGCGGTCGAAAGAATAAAGCTTCTGCGATCCATACTAGTCTCCAAAATATTGACTGGACTAGCTTGACCGTTGAATGTGTCAAGGACATGAAATCGCTACCCGATACCTTCAAAGCATCAGGTTTTTTTCGATGCACCTTGAGTCACGCACTATTGCCTTATATCGGCAAATAACGCCCACCTGCCCCAACCGCAACGGTAATCAGCCCCAACACAAGATTGATGAAAATCAATTTACGGATGCTGGCCATGGCCTCGCCACCCTTCGGCCACTCTTTGGCCGCTACGGCAGCTTTAAGCTTTTTAAAGGGCCCACCATAAATCATGCCAAAAATGGCGGTCATGATCACCGCAATCAAGACCATCAAATGAACATGCCAGCCGGCTTTGCCAAAACTGCCTTGCATTGAGATCAGCCAGATTCCTGTCACAAATAATAAGGTGATGGCAACCTTCACCCAGATAAAAAAGCGCGCCATCACGCCACAAAGCAGCGGTAAACGCGCAGGTGGGTCAAGCAACGCCGTAGCAGCTGGACGCAACGACGTATGCATCAAGAACATCCCTCCTACCCAGACAACCGCTGACAAAGTGTGTACTGCAATTAACAAGGCGTGTGGCATGGTCTGGCTCCAGAAGGTAGGCCTTTGCATCTTAACTGGACTTTTTGTGAAAACCGCTTAAAGCACTGATCGTTCAGTTCTTGCATCAGTACCTGTGACCAATTAGTCACTCTACGGATGTATTGGTCGATAGACATCTATAGGATGGCAACGCAAATCAGGCGTTCCAACTTATTTTTTGTTGATACAATAATTGAATTATGAATACGATGTACTCAAAAACTTTAGCAATTTCGCCAAGCACGGCCTCAAATTCGAGCAAGTCATCGAATTTGAGTGGGAAACAGCACTGATTAAACTGGATCAGCGTCGAAATTACCTCGAAACTAGGTTTCAGGCGACTGGGTACATTTCTGACAGACTATATGTACTTGTTTTTTGTGAGCGCAGCGACATTATTCGTGTGATCAGCTTGCGCAAAGCTAATTATCGAGAAATCAAAGATTATGCCAAAACTGAAACCCAATACACGGTATCCGACAGCGAACGAAGACGCACTGATTAGTGCGGGAATCGCGGCTGATCCAGACAACCCTGAGCTTTTATTTAACCACTCTGACGAGGTGCAAAGCGCTGCTGATTTTTTTGGTCCAGAAAAATACGCTCAGGTGCTTGCAATGAAGCGGCCCAGAGGCAGGCCAAAGGCAGCAGAAACAAAAGTGTTCACTGCCCTAAGACTTGACGCAGACTTACTGGCCGCCTTCAAAGCGACGGGCAAAGGGTGGCAGACGCGTATCAATGCAGCCCTAAGAGTGTTCTTAACTGAGCACCCACAGTCCAAACACTAACAGCCTAGACCAAGACTGATCGACTTAAGGCTCCGGAAGGTGGGCTTGCGCCTCTTTACTGATCAATCGGCCATAAGCCATCTAAAATTGAACCTGCACTATTAATCACCCCGCACAACTCTGAAATAGAAATGCGCTTTTGGGTTGCTTGACGGCGAATCTGTTCGTACGCTTGAATATCAGTTAGGCCGTGACGCTCTGCCAACAATTTAACTGCACGCTCGATTTCTCGACGTGAGCGCAAATTTTCTTCAAGTTTTTTTACCTTGACCAGTAATCGATCTTGATACCCTCTGTTGGCACGCGCCAAAATCAGAGTGCTGAGTATGCCACTTGAGCGAAAGGGCTTATTAATCACGGCCTGGGCGTTGATATCCAGAATCCCCTTAAGAACTGTAGGATTTTCATATTCGGCTAAAGCAATGATTAACGCGTCGCAGTCAACAACACTCCAAAAATGCGTGTTGCCGTGTTCTGCCGGAACCAACACAAAAATCACCTCAGCCTGTTTAGGCGGCGAAGAGGGACAGGGCCACAGCACTTGAACCAAACAACCAAAACGCTTTAACTGATTCACAAGCACATCACATTCAGCGCCCTCAGGGTGAACCACGACGACGTGTGTGCCACGCAAATCTTCAAACAGGCGTTTAATGTTCATCGCTCAGCTACCGAACAAAAGGATCTGTCAAACCATACAAGGTCAAATACGGGTCGGGCTTAACGGTCGCATCGGCTTCCCAAATAATTTCAAAGTCGCCCGCCTCACCAACTCGACCGATCCGCGGCCGTAACCAAGCATGTTGATTTTCAGCATCTAAGCGTAAGTGACCTGAAGGTGCATCAAAATCAACCTTTAACGCAGCTTGTACAAGTTTTTCAGTATCAAGGGTTCCAGCTTGTTCAAGTGCACGTGCAAAAAGGTGTACCTGACTATAGGCACCCTCAGACCACAGGCTAACAGGTGTCGTGGCTCCAAAACGCGCTTGAAAGGCTTTGACAAATTTTCGATTCGCCGCAGAGTTGATTGAGCCAAAATAGGTAGCCGAAGTAATATGACCTTGGCATAAAGACGGATCAATCAACGCCAATTCACCTTCTGCCATGGTCAAACTCGCAATCGGAATTTCAGCAGGATCAATGCCGAGTTCGCGATAGAGCCGATAAAACTCTCTTCCTGGACGCCCGACTAGCGTAGAAAAAACAACGTCGGGCTTTACACCCTTAATCATCTGCACGGCTCTCGCTAATTCACCAGTATTCACGTCTGTTGGAAAATACATCTCATTGGTAACTTCGCCTCCGTGCTGCTCTACCACGTCGCGCATGATTCGATTGGACTCTCTGGGATAGATATAGTCAGAGCCAATCAAATGCCAGCGTTTGTGACCCTCTTTCAAAAGATAGGCCGCAAGTTGCAGACTATTTTGATTAGGCGCTGCGCCGGTATAGATGACATTAGGTGAAAACTCAAAGCCCTCATACAACGAACAATACCAAAGCAAGCCATTGCAGCGTTCAATAACAGGCAAGACGGCCTTACGCGAAAACGAGGTCGAGCAGCCAAAAATAACACTCACGCCTTCATCAAGCAACAACTGCTCGGCACAGCTTCGGTATAGCGACGGATCTGACTTAGGATCAAGCGCAACAGGTTCGATCAGACGGCCAAGCACGCCACCGGCTTGATTGATTTCTTCAATCGCTAGCACCGTACCAAAAAAATGTTCACTTTCAGAGACTGAAGTGACACCAGATCTAGAAAACAAAACTCCTACGCGCCAGACAGCCGGCGTCTCGACATCGCTGGTTAGTTTTGAGTAGTCGGTGGAAGTCATAGTGATGGACAACTTTTGAATGAAGTGCGAGAGATACCGTGCAAGGCCATCATTGCAAACAAATTTTAAATAAAGTGCAAGAACTGCGTAAGGTCATTGCAGCAAACAAGCTTTGAATGGCCTGAAAGAGCCACCGCGCAGGCTAATCTTGCCATGCATCGTCAACAGTTGCCACTACATCGTCAGCTCTGCTTCAATTGCTGCCAACGTACCAACGTCACGCGTAACCCCTGTCAAAACGATCTCGCCCCTTTTTAACACGATGTAGCGATCTGCCACTTGCAACGCAAACTCAACGTTTTGTTCAACGATTAACATCGACGTACCGTGCCGTTGCCTTTCAGTATTTAACGCGTTTGCAACGCGCTGAATCACCGAGGGCTGCAAACCTTCTGTGATTTCATCAATCAGCATCAGCTTGGGACGACTCAACAAGGCACGGGCGATCAACAACATCTTCTGTTCGCCACCTGACAGGGTTCCTGCCAGCTGTTGCATTCTCTCTTGTAAAAAAGGAAATATTTCATAGATGGCAGTCAGCCTTTCGGCCAGCAACGAGTCTCTTGGCAAACCAAGTCGTAAATTATCTTTGATAGTTAAATCGGCAAACAAGGCTTGCTCTTGTGGCGTGTAGGACACGCTCTGTCTTGCAACCCGGTAGGCAGGCATCGTGGTGATGTCTTGACCTTTCAACAGCACTTGACCGCTCTGCTTGGGTAAAAAACCTAAGATCGATTTCAGCAGCGTTGTTTTGCCCATCCCGTTCTTGCCGAGAATCGCAACGACTGAGCCCGAGGCTATCGATAAATGAATATTGCGCAACACCATCAATGCCCCATAGCCGCTCGTCATCGCCGTGACTTCAAGGGCAGGTAGCCCCGCACTCGAAGGCGTGGTCTGGTTATGCATGGCCGACGCTTCCTGAATAAATCGTTTTGATCAATTCTGAATCTACAACTTCAGCAACAGTGCCTTCAAGCACCAAACGCCCTTGGTGTAACACCACAATTCGAGTCGAAATTTCTCGGACGAAGTCTAGATCATGTTCAACCAGCAAGAGACACAAGCCAAACCGACTGGTTAAGTCGACTAAGATTTTGCCGATCAGGCTGCGTTCAGACATTGAAAGCCCTGCCGTCGGTTCATCGAGTAAAACAACGCGCGGCTCAAGTGCAAGCACCATCGCCAACTCAAGCGCTTGTTTTTCTCCGTGCGACAAACTACTCGTCACCACATCAAGCTTTTGATCAAGCTCAGTTGCCGTTAACACCTCGAGCACATAAGTGGGTAGACTTAACTGAGCGCTGCGTCGCCAAAATGATGGGGGGTCGATACGCGTTCGCGCAATGCGCAAGCACTCACCGACCGTCAGACTATCGAAAACGGTTGCTGTCTGAAACTTGCGACCTAAACCGAGTTGCACGCACCGATGCGGCGCAATCCGCTTGATTTCGTGGCCTTGTATGCAGACCAGGCCGCTGGCTCGCTCTTCGCCGTCACTCATGCAGCGCATTAATGTCGTTTTACCAGCACCGTTTGGGCCGATTAAGCTCACCAACTCACCTGCGCTGGCCGAAAAATTAATATCTGACAAGACTTTTAGACTACCAAAATTTTTTGATACATTTTTAAGCTCAACGGCGAGACTCTGCGGCTCGAGTTCAACCGGCTTGGGTTCAGCCTGAATCAACTTCAGTGCGCGTGAGCTGGTGTTGGCGGGCAAGAAGCGCCTGAATCCTTTAAATACAGCAGGCAAGAGGCCTTGAGGCAAGAGAACAATGACCAGAACAAACGCGATCCCTAAAAATAATTTCCAAACATAAGGCAGATTGCCACTTAAGTAGGCGCTGCTCCAGTCGATCACAATCGCACCAAGTACCGGGCCGATTACCGTGCCTCGCCCGCCAAGTGCTACCCAAATAATCACTTCGGTGCCAAATACAAACCCCGCTAGTTCGGGCGCAACCACTCCACTAAAGGACGCGTAGCCAAAACCGGCCAGAGCTGCAATCATCCCTGTCACAATGAGCAAGGCAATTTTGTACACAGAAGTATTGATCCCGAGGTAAGAGCAACGCATCTCGTTGTCCCGAATCGCAAATAAGATGCGGCCGCCGTCACTGCGCACAAACAACCAAACAACCGTCGTCAGCACCACCAACAAGCACCCTACCAATCTGAACCAATCTTCGACGCTCAGATCAGGCATGCTGTAACCCGTGAGCCCAGAGCTTGAACCTGTGAAGGTACCGCCCGAAAATAAAACCTGTGTCAGAACAATTGGCAATACCAAAGACACCACTGAAGCATACAGGGGGGTCGAACCATGATAAAAAGACAGCCAACCGGTCACTGCCCCAATCAAGAGAGCAGCAAGCATTGCCAGCAAAACCCCAAGCACCACGTAGCCTGGGCCAAAGCCGAGATGGGTAAACACCAGAGCTGCGGCGTAAGCACCAACCCCAAAAAAAGCTGACTGGCCAAACGTCAGATAACCGGTATATCCCCAGAGCACATCGACGGTCAGCGCCAGCATGGCGAAGAACAAGGCACGAACCAGAATATTGGTGGTGTACGTATCAAGAAACCAGGGCGCGCACAGCACCAATAATAATGCTGGCAACGCCGAACGCAGTAACTGTTTACGGATCAGGTCACCATCAATCACGAGAAAATCCTTTGGGACGAATCCGCAAGGTAATCGCAGCCAACACTGCGATCGCCATTCCACCCAGAATCGGACTCATATAAGAACTAATTAACACCTGTGCCGCACCAAATATCAACGTGGCGAACAACAGGCTTAACATCGATACCCCTGAAACCATCACCAACATAAAGGCATTGATCAGCCATGGCACCCCCATGTTGGGATCGACGCTGGACAAGGGCGTAATCAACGCACCCGCCAGACTTGCGATCGCAGCGCCCAGAGCAAAAGTAAAGAATCGGACAAGTTGCGAATGAATGCCCAAGCCCTGTGCTAACTGCTCATTCAAAATCACAGCGCGCGTCACCAAGCCGATACGGGTTCGTGTCAGTAAAATAGCAAGAGTCAATCCCAACCCCAATGCAACGAGAGTCAAGAGCAAACGATAGGCCGAATATTCTGCGCCCAATAAAACAATCGTGCCGCGTATTGGGCTCGGCACAAATTGCACTTCACGTCCAAACAACAACGTAATGACCTGACCGATGACAATCGCTAACCCCCAAGTGGCCAGAATGGCATCTAGGGGGCGCTCATACAACGGTCGTAAAACAAGTCTTTCAACCAGCAAGCCAAATAAGCCCCCCACCAGCAAGGCGAATACAAATCCCGCAACAGGAGTGAGCCCTAGCTGCGAGGCAATTAAGCTGGCATACGCACCAATCGTCAAAAAAGCGCCATGGGCAAAATTAATGATTTTCATCACGCCGAACACAAGCAGCAAGCCGGCCGCAACGATATAGAGAATCGCTGTAGTTGTGAGAATATCGAAAATTAAGTTCATGGCGCTTGAGTCTCGATTACTTCAGTGCGGGACACTGCTGACCAGGATCCACGTCTTTAAAGGTAGAAATCACCTTGACGCTACCATCAGCCTGCACTTGTGCCAAATACATCGTCAAAGGCGAATGATGCTGTTTGTTCATCACAATCGCACCGCGTGGACCGTCGACCTTCACCGCGGCCAAAGCTGGCAGAACCTTTGCAGAATCGGTGCTCTTGACTTGTTCGACAGCCGCCTTATAGGCATAGACAGCCTCATACTGCGGCACAGACAAATCATTTGGTGTCTTTAAGTCGGCACCAAATTTCTTAGTCATCGCAGCAAGAAAAGTTTTGTTCGCTGGCGAGTCAATACCTGTGACATAAGAGGCTGAAATGTAGATCCCTTCTGCATCAGTGCCCATACTCTTAGCAGTACCCTCGTCAACGGCTAAATTTCCGTAAGGCAAGTTGACACCTGCGGCACGCAGTTGCTTAGTCAGCGTGACGTTTGGTGCACCACCCGCAGTCGAAGTAATAATGGCATCAGGTTTAGCTGCTTTGAGTTTGCTAATCACTGCAGTCCAGTCGCTACCATCCATCGGCAAATACTCTTCGCCCACCACTTTCACGCCCTTTGACTCGGCGTATTGTTTGGTGAAGGCGAGCATGCCGCGACCAAAGGCGTAGTCACTGCCAATCAAGAAAATCGTTTTTGCTGATTTTTCTTTCATGAAGTAATCAACAATAGGCGGAACTTGTTGCTCTGGCACCCAGGCGTTGACGAACATGTATGGGCTGCAAGAACGGCCCTCATAAAACGAGGTATAGATGTAAGGTGTCTTGCCCTTAGCAACGGCTGGGAGGCCAGCGTTACGCGCTGCGCTGGTTTCCATCGATATCAGGACATCGACTTTCTTTTGAAAGATCAACGAGTCGAAGGCTTTTTGAGCACCAACGGCACCAGAGGCATCATCGGCTACTTCGAGCTGAACTTTGCGACCCAAAATACCGCCCGCAGCATTGATTTCTTCAACGGCTAACTGTGCGGATTGAACCACTGAAGGTGCGACAACGCTATTAGCGCCCGACAAACCAACTGGCACACCGATAACAATCGGTTTGCTGTCTTGGGCAAAAACGCTAAAAGAGATTGAAGTTAGCGCCACAGCCAAGGACAGGGCGCGAATGCGAGGTTTGAACATGAAGCACTCCTAGAGAAGAAAAGGGATTAAAAGTGGGTAAAGGAAATTACTCGAGACGATTCGATGGCCCACCACCACGGACCGTCTCTTGATAAACATCGGGTCGCCTGTCTCGTAACACTTGGTTAAAGGTGTTCCAGTTACGGGCGCGCCTGGCCTGGCCTAAATCAATATCGGCATAAATAATTTCGGCACGATCAATTGAGGCAGGTCCCGCCACAGGCCAGCCTGTGCAACCAACAATGACGCTCTGGCCAATGAACGGCTGCCCGCGCTCTGTGCCGATGCGGTCCGCGCAAGCGACAAATATCGAGTTCGTGTGCGCTGCCGCCATCGCGAGAATCGTCGCCATGGCGTCGCGCCCCTCTGCCTGCCCAGGAATCGGTACCCAATTCGTAGGCACACAAACCAAGTCTGCACCCTTTAGGGCCTGCACACGAAAGGTTTCAGGAAACCAAATGTCGTAGCAAATCGCAACACCGATGCGTCCGTGGGGGGTGTTAAAGACCGGAAACCCCAAATTGCCTGGTTCAAAATATAGATTCTCTGCATCCCAAAGGTGAACTTTGCGAAACGTACCGATATAGCCTTCAGGCCCTAACACCACCGCAGAGTTGTACAGTACATCGCCAGCGCGCTCGGCCATCCCTGCAATCAAGATGAGACCTAAACGCTGGGCGATCGCCAGCCAGGCTTGACAGGTTGCACCCTCGGGAATCGTCTCTGCCAGGTTAAAGGCTTCAGGGCGACTTTGAAAGACATAGCCTGTATTGCATAACTCGGGCAACACGATCACGCATGCACCTGTCGCAGCAGCCTCTTCGATCAACGCAAGCGAGCGCTCAACATTCAACGCTTTTTGAGCCATTTGAGGATCAAACTGAATGCAAGCAATTTTTACGTCCTGATGAGAAGTTGAGTCGTGCATCACAAACTCCAAATAAAAAAGCCCCCCATCGCGTGTGTACGCAAAATAGAGGGCGTTATTGCCAGTGGTAATTCGGCGCTGTTGCCGAGAAAAACAAAGTTGATAGTAAGAACTGATACAAATCTTTGTCAAGCATTATTCTTGCACTTGAATGACAAACCGTCAGGCATCGTTTAAACAACAAACTACCTGGCATCATTTTTGTGCAGCAATCGCAAACCGCTGGACATCACGCCAAGGTATGAAACGCGAACTATTAGGCCTTATTCTTGTGCATCAATCGAAAACTATCAAGCATCATATTCTTGTGCGTAAATGGTGCATCTTGTGCCTAAATGGTGCATCTCAATTAAAAATAATTTCTAACTTAATCATGACTAAAAAAAGATGAGCCTCAGCACTCAACATCCACACAAACGAACATGCCCCTTGCGCTGAAACATTGCCATAGAAGCAAAGTCCGTGCAGAATAGGCGGTGACTTGTTGCGATCGCACATTTAAACAACATACTTCAGCACCCTAGCTTCAGCAACCGAGCAAAGGCCCTCGCATGACTTTTTCAATTGTTGCTCATTGCCCTCGTACGGGCCAATTAGGCGTCGCTGTTAGCACAGCGGTGCCTGCGGTTGGCGCGATGTGCCCGTTTAGTCGGGCCCGCGTCGGTGCCGTCTCAACCCAGTCGTGGGTCAATCCATATCTGGCCACGCGTGCGCTTGATCTGATCGCCTCTGGCTTGGACGCACCAACAGCCCTTGAGTGTGTCCTGCAATCAGATCAGGCAAAACAATTACGTCAAATTGGCATTGTCGATTCTCAGGGTCGTGCTGCAGTGTGGTCGGGTACCGACTGCACCTCTTGGGCTGGGGATATCGTTGGCCCGGGATATAGCATTCAAGGCAACATGCTGGTGAGTGGTGAAACCTTGACAGCCATGCAAACTGCATTCACCGAGGCGGCCGCGCTCGAACTGGCCGAGCGTTTGATGCTTGCCCTCGAAGCGGGTCAGCGCGCAGGCGGTGATAAGCGAGGCCGACAATCAGCGAGCTTAAGCGTTTATGAAAACGAAGACTACCCGCTTTGGGATCTGCGCGTCGACGAGCATACTGAACCAGTTGCCGAATTGCGACGGGTCTTCAACCTCGCAGCACTTCAATTAATTCCGTTTGTACGTGGCATGCCCACTCGCGATGGCGCCGGAACACCCGCCCCCGAGCATGTTGTCGAAATGCTAGCGTTAAGCCCTTCGCTGCGCCCGGGCGGTAATTTAAATATTGCGTTGCATCCAGATGGTAGTCATCGCGAGTTATAAACGTTATTTTTAAACGCTGAGAGCTAAACAAGAAAACTCCATTAGAAATAGAAAAGAAATCCCCACTTGATAAAAAAAACATGCACCAGATTTGACAAAGCAAACCCCAATAGGATATTAAAAAGAACACGCCACTATATATGACAAAGAAAACTTCACTGGATAAGAAAAAGAAACCGTCACTTGATGTTTGGGCTGATATCCTCGATGTCCAAGTGAACCCTGAGCGACTCAAGCAGAATCTTGCGTCGTACACCGAGATTCTTGAAGAAATCAAAAAGCTGCGTGCACTGGACTTAACGGATGTCCATCCAGCAGTCATTTTCGAACCCACTGCTGCCTACCGTAACTTTAAGAAGTCTTGAGATCATGCAAAACTTCCGAACTTTTAACCTCGCAACGATTGCTGCCAAGATTCGTGAGCAAACTATCACCAGCACTGAGGTGACTGAATATTATCTCGACCGCATTGCAAAGCATGACTCAACGCTTAAAAGCTTTGTTCACCTCTCGCAAACTGCCCTCAAACAAGCCGCTCAGGCAGATCAAGCCGTGTTAACGGGTCAGACTTTAGGGCCCTTGCACGGCGTGCCAATCGGCATCAAAGACAACTACTTGACGCAAGACATGCCCACCACAGCAGGCACAGAGGCGCCCAATATTTCTTTTGCGCAACAAGACTCAGCCGTCAGTGCACGCTTACGCAAGGCGGGTGCGATTTTGCTTGGTAAGACCCGTACCCATGAGTTT
>Ga0114968_10000878_pt1 | contig 22953 bp, 19 predicted proteins | sample M_130807_EF_Meta_FD_87020 | JGI IMG/M metagenome (GOLD analysis project Ga0114968, IMG submission 87020) | Freshwater microbial communities from Lake Montjoie, Canada to study carbon cycling - M_130807_EF_MetaG | ecosystem: Environmental > Aquatic > Freshwater > Lake | place: Lake Montjoie... | reverse complement strand
TTGTGCCAGCTTAACTTGCCCCTCAAACCCCAAGACACCCAAAGACTGGGCCGTGCGAAAATTATAAAGCAGGACTTCCTGAAGAGTGGCATCAGCCTCGGAGGGTTGGGCTTGGCCGCGGCGGCATATTTCCTGAATCACTTCCTCTACATCAGCTTCAGCATCGTCGGCTTCCGCCATCCAATAAAGCGCCAAAAAAAGCTGTTTCTGCATTTCCATCGGGGCCTTCAGTTTGTTCCATTCGACGGGGTTGAGGAGTGTCTGTAATCGCTCTTTTGCCTGCTCGGTTCTTTTGAGGAGGGTCATGCCGTGGGAGGCGGTCAAGGATTCAAGCATCAGCCCGTCATCACTCGTGAGGTAATTTTGCCCCCCCAAAAGGTTGTAGTCCCCGCCGTAGTCCGGCTCGATCGGAATAACCAGAGGCGGGTTGGCCCGGGCCCCCAAAACAGAAAAAAAGATGCCAAGGAAGAGAAAAACGCGAGGCATGGAAGAGGTCATTCAGGTTTCTTTGAGGATAGTCAAAAGACAGTGGTTGTTTTGAATGAGCACCGGCACATAAATGGCCCGGAAAATCGTGGTTGAGCGATTGGGGAGAAAAGGATGAATCTGCAAAAGCTCGCTTCTGGGAATAGTTGAGGAAATTCCTGTAGAATTCGGATCAAGTGACGCCAATAAAGAAAATCTTGGAGCTCCGACCAATTCCTCCAGCGTTTTTCCGGCCAAGGAAGCAAATGCCGGGCTGATGCGAAGCGTCTTGTTGTTGGAGTCACAAAGGATCCACGGCAAGGGGAGGTTCATGAGTACGACCTCAAACTCCTGGGCCTGACGGCCTAGGCGCGCTTTTTGGGCGGAGGCCCACGAAGCAATCACCCCACCAATCAAAACCGTCAAAGAGCGAATCAAGGGATACTTCGAGGCGTCCTGAATCAACCAGTAAGACAAAAAGCATAACAAAACTGTCTCCGTAAGCACGAAAGGCTGAGTAAACCTGGTTGCAATAAGCCCTAAAGAGATTACGGACAATAGTGGGGCCAGGGTTTGGTTCCCCACCCAACAAGTCACACCTTTTTCAACCACCCAGATCGCAACCAACAAAAGGGTCAAAAGACAGAAAAACCGAACTTCTTTGGGTAGTTTAATTTTCATGCAGATAAAAATCCGAGTAATTTTAAATTACGCCATCCCCGATTGACGAGATTGTTTTCCGGGGCAATTTCCATCCCCTTGCGTGTGCCAACCAATTGGTGGTTTGAAGAATGCCCTGCTCCAGGCTAAAGGGAGCTGGTCCCAAAACACGAAAAGTTTCCTTCATATCGATGGGGTAATGCGTGGTCATGCTTTCGACACGGGTAGAGTCGATGTAAAAACGACGGCCTGTCAGTCGGGTGATTCTATCCCCAGCCTTTCCCATAAGGCGAAGCGCAGGCCGGGGAATCCGCAGAGGTCGAAGCCCGTGAAGGGCCTGGCAAAAGCCGGATGCCCATTTCCAAATATCATCGGTGGCATCCCCCACGTAAAAAGTTTTTCCGCTAACCTCCTGGTATGGAAGGGAAAAAATTTTCTCAATCTGGTTTAGAACATTTCCGATATAGGCGTATGAACGAAGAACCGGCCCCCCCCCGGGGTGAAAATACAGACCTTGGTGAGCGACTCTCCAAAATTCCCTTTCGTAGCGTGCGTGCCAAGGTCCCCATACGTTGGTGGGCCGGATGAGGGTCCAGGGGAAGGGAAGGCGGGCGGCGCGGGTTAATCTTTCTGTGACTACCTTGCTAGCTCCATAGATGGTGGCGGGGGAATAATCCTCATCGGATTTGGGGTGATAGCCAGGACCACAGACATATTGGCTGGAAGTGATGATGGCGCTTCGGATGGAAGTACAGGCAGTCAGGGACTGCAAAAAATTCACGGTGCCATCCGTGTTGTCGCGGTAGCCTTCCGCCACAGTGGTGTTCTCCTCGCAGTCAGACCTTGCGGCAAGATGAAGCACATGGGTGGGGAGAAACGCCCGAACTTTTTCCGTTAGAGTGGCTACGTCCAATAGATCCGTTTTCTGCCAAAAAACGCGATGGCTCGGCAGCTCGGGTGGATTGCGGTCCAAGTTAAGGAGTGACTCGGCCTTGGGGGAAAAATGCTCCACTGCATTTACGCCGATAAAACCTGAGCCGCCCGTGATCAAAAGCCTCATGGGATGCGCGCTAAAACTTGCCGATAAATGGAGGCGACCCCTTGGGCGGTTTGGTTAAGGGATAGGTGGGCCCCAATTCTGGCCCGACCAGCGCGACCCATCTGGCTGCATAGCGCCGGGTCCTTGCAGAGGGCTTGAAGTTTTTTCGCCAAAGCATCTGGATCCGCCGGGGGGACCAGAAAGCCTGTTACTCCTGATACCACCTGTTCGGGAGATCCCCCGATGGCGGTCGCCACCACCGGGAGTTGTAGGGCCATGGCTTCGAGGACCACCCCGCCGAAGGGTTCGGGCTGTGCCGAAGGGAGCACGAAAACATCCATGGCCGCATAGGCGGGGCGGGGATCCGGCATCTCGCCAGCAAAGACCACGGAGCCCTCCAAGCCGAGATCTCGTGCGAGGGCTTTCATGCGCGGAACATGATTTTCGGACCCAGGGGCGGCTCCACCGGCCAAAAGGACGCGTAGCGTCAATCCTTGCTGGCGCAGCAGATGAACCGCGCGAAGCAAATACTCCTGGCCTTTGCGGACAAATTTGATTCGACCCACGGAGCCGACGACCCTTTCATCCGGCCTCAACCCAAATCTCTGTCGAGCCTTGGACCGTTCTGCTTCTCCCACGGGAGGAAATTGGGCGAGATCCAGACCATTGTGAAGAACACAGACTTTGGAAGAAGGAGGAAACTGGCGGGCAATGGGTTCAGAAACACAGATCACCTTCTGGGAGAAGCCCACGATGTAACTGGCATACGGACGCCAGAGGAACCCAAACTCCTGAAACCAATCCCGAACATGCCAGACATGAGGAACGCCGGCACATTTGGCTGACCAAGCCGAAGACACCACTGTTCCAAGGTTGGTGTGGACAAGGTCAAAACCCTCCTGCTGGATCCAACGAGCTGTTTCCAAGACCGCTGAAGGAAAACCCAAAAAAAACGGGGTCAATCCGATGGGATTCAAAATATTCCGGTGAAGAATCCTTAAGGAGGATTGGACCCTTACCGGGACCCCCGCTGCTCGCGCCCAGGCGCCCAAAGGGCCCTCCGCGGGAAGTAGAAAGCTGGGATGGAAGCCCAAGGGGGGGAGGGCTTCTGCCAGCCGCAAAAGAGATCGGCTGGCACCATAGATGTCCGCGCTATTGTGAACGAAAAGCACTTTCATCGAATGTCCTTCTGATAGTTGATCACATAACGAAACTTACCCCCGGGGGTCGGTGCCAACTGATCGACACGGGAAATTTCCAAGCGCGCATCTTGGCCGAGCACAGACAAAAGATCTCCCTTCAAACCTTGAGGCAAACCCGAAAATGAAGCGGAACTGAGGGCAGGATCCACCAGGAGCTTCAGCTCATACCGATTGCCTGGGTATTGTATAAACTGAAATTTTTCCATGGCAGGGTGGCCATGAACAACCCCCACCAAGTGGCGGATCAACACCGGGGAAACATAATCTCCTTTGGTCGAGGTGATAAAATCAGAAATGCGGCCCTCGATACCCTGAAGGGTGGGGAAGGGACTCGTGCGACCTTGGGGACGTCCTTGAATGGCCATATCGCCGATTTCATACCGGATCAGGGGAAAGGCATGGTTGCCCAGTAGAGTAACCAAAATCCTGCCCGATTGGCCCTCCGCCACGGCCTTCCCCCGCTCATCGACGACTTCCAAAAGCACGTGGTGGGCATAGATTAAAAGCTCTCCAGCGGAATTTTCACAAACCATGTCGGTGCATTCTCGGCTGCCATACTTATTGTGTATGGTTGCACCGAAGGCCTCGGCCAGCAATCGGCGGTTGTCGTCGAAAACGGTTCCCGCACAAGCCATGATCGATCGAAAACTTGGTAATGGAAGACGATGACGCTCGGCAAAACGGACTAGGCTTTCAGCGGCATCCACGTAAGCCATGAGATAAAGGCGGGGGAAGCGGGTCATCTGGCGCAGGTAGTGGCGGATATGCACTTCATTAAGCTGAAAAGCATTCAAAGGAGTTATGCCTGACAAGCTTTGGTCGATCCGTTTAAGCAGACTCTCCGATTGATCCCGCAACTCTGCCATGGAGCCCCAAAGGTAGTAGTGGGGAGTTCCGTAAGGAAAGCCACACAGGTATCTGGAAAACAATCTCGAAGCCCGACCCCGATCGCGAAATTCCCGATCGTGGATGACCGTAGCAGGAATACCGGTGGTTCCACCGGAACGAACCTCCGTCCAGGAGTACCCGATGCCGGAGCGCCGATGCCGGCTATCCCAAAAAAGACCCGGAGACTTTAACTGCTGGAAAAAGACACGCAGGTCGTTCTTGGTTAAAATGGGAAACCTGTCCAAACCATCCCCTGGGCTTACCCTTTGTCGATAAAAGGGCACGCGGTGTGCGGCGTGGGCGAGCAGGCGATCCAAACGCTCTTGTTGAACTTTTTTGATTTCGTCTGGGCTGCTGTGCGCCAAGCGCAAAAATTCCCGGTAATGGCACTCCAGACCAGAGCCTAGCAACCGATGAAGGGCAAACAGTATCTGCTGAGACGTCTCCGGGCTCATGGGGTGAGCTCGACATGCCCTCGCCAACCCGGAGGAGGAATAAAACGGTGCAAAACCGGGAGGCTTTGAACGCCATGGGTGTCTATCTTTCCCCCTTTCTCAACCCGAAAGTTTTCGGGTGAAACTCGGGCCCAATGAGGATCAGGATATCTTGATTGGGAGGAAAGCAGACGGATCTTGCGGTAGTCAAAGCCCATCATTTTGCTGATAGCCAAATCTATGAGAAAAGAATTGGACGAAGCCAACAGAACACCCAGGTGAACCGGGATGGGTTGCAAAGGACCATTTCCTTCACCTGCCCATAGGCCATCCATGATGGAAATAAGGGTCCGCTGAATCTCGGAGGACAGGGCCCCGCCTTTTCTTGGGGCGAAACGAATGATCCGGTTGAGGTCGTAGACCATACGCCAAACGGAATCGTTCCCGTGCCAGGATCCGGATCCCAAGTAGAAGTTTCCTTCGAGATTGTTGCGCGTGCCAATGGTTTGAATCCGACAAAGTCTTTTGAGAATCTCCCATATAGCTTTTGCAGCACGGAAAAAAAAGGGAGACCCCTTTTGAAGTTTCTCCCGCAACCGAGCTTGCCAGAAGAAAAGGCGGTTTGCTCCATCAGGAAATTCGTCTCCTCCTGCCGATGGGAACCCCACCTGATGATGAACAAGGCAGGCCTTGGAGCCGTTAATACCTACAAGATTTTTTAAGGCACCCGTAATTCCACTTTTTTGGTGCGTTTTCATTTTGGGAAGATTGATAATAAGGTCGGCATCCAAGACCGATCCGGCAATCAGATATCGATGAATACCGCAGCGATGACTGCTGGTGGTGTCTTGGGGGTCATAGTCCGAAACCCGAAAAGTGGAAGCTCGGTGGCTCACTTCCTCCAAAAGACTTTGGTGATCCAGCACCACCTCTCGATATCCAGAAGGGTCACCACCGATGGCATCCCCCAATTCCAAGAAGCCGCCCTTTAACTTCCACCGCTCACGCCGAAGATCCAAAAATTCAACCCTCGTTCCATATTTTGTTCGCAACCGGCCCAAGCCGACCTGTGCCGACAGAAGTTCAAAATCACAGCTTTGCAGGGGGACATCCCCCACACGGATCCATTCGGGGTTGGGGTATTTTTTTAGGCATTCGTCCAACACGGCCTCAATAACCTCCGAGCTGGTGACAAGTGCTTCGATGGGAAAGTCTGTGGATTCCGCCTGCTTGACCCAGTTAGGCTTCAAAAGAATCCGTTGAAAGGAGCCATCAGGGAGGCAAGACCGGATAAAATCATGGAGCGGTAAATCGGGCCCCATATCCCAACGAAGAAGGTCATCTGTCATCCTGCTTGGATACGGCGTTGGGGGGGCAGGCGCAAGGCTGTTGGAACGGTTTTTCGCCATGGAATCATCTCGTGACCGATTAAACGGAGGGAGTACGATGCGGATATGGATTTCTCTGTGGTCACTGCCAGCTTGAATCAATTAGGCTTACTGCGCTCCTGTGTTTCCTCGGTGGCGGATCAAGAGGGGGTCTCGATAGAGCATGTGATTCAAGATGGCGGCACTTCCGATTTTAGGGAGTTTGCTGAGGAAACAAATCGAATTTGGCCGCAACATGCCGGGTATCATCGAACCATGATCAGCGAGCCCGATTGTGGGATGTACGATGGAATCAACCGGGGGCTAAAGAAAGCTCGGGGGCGGATTTGTGGATACCTGAATTCCGATGAACAGTACCTACCGGGGGCTTTGGCCGCCGTTCTTCGAATGTTTCAGGATGAGCCGAAATTGTCGGCTATTTTGGGGGATGTGATTGTGGTCAGGTCAGACGGATCACCGATTTGTTATAGAAAAATGGTTCTTCCCGAACTGGCCCATACATGGACCTGCCACTTTTCCGCTTTGACCGCAGGCATTTTCTTTCGCCGAGAGCTTGTGGAGCAGGGGCTCTTGTATGACACCAGCTATCGAATCGTTGCTGATGCGGAGTGGTTTGTTCGTTTGTTGGCGATGGACACCAATGTGGGAATTCTCGGAAAGGCCACCTCGACCTTCATGGAAAGCGGCGAGAATCTTGGGTTGGGAGCCAAGGCCAAGGCAGAAGCGCAACGTCTTTTTCGGGAGGCCCCTTGGTGGATGCGCCGGGGTCGTCTCTTGTGGGTGCTCCGCCATCGGCTCAAAAGGTTGATGAGCGGAGCCCATGCCCGCCGCGCCATTGATTATCAGATCTATGTGCCCGGACATGCCCTTCGGCAGAACTTTCACGCCCAACGCCTTACCGCCATCTGGCCTGCGCGGCTGTGGAATTACTAATCCCCTCTCCAAGGGCTCAAGGCATAGGAGTCTCTAAATTCGGCTGGCGACCGGCTGAGGAATGGAGGGCTGGGAAAAAACTTCAGGGATGGGGTCCATAGGATCTTGGGCCAGAGCTCCTTTGGGCCTGAGACGCTCGCTGGCAATTAAGATGGCCACGATAGGGCATAGTTGAAAAAGGGCTGGGGCTAAATCTCCGAAAACGATAAAAAATGACAGGGAATTCTGAAGCAATAGGGCAAAGGCCCATATCTGGATGGGTTGAACTAGATTGCGGCGAGTGGATAGAATTACTTTTAAAGCATAAAGGATCAAGGAGGCACAAAAAGCCACGAAAAAGGTGGTGCCGATTACACCAACCACTAACAAGGCGCAGATATCGCCCTCGTGCGGTTGTTTCATTTCGATAAAGCTTCGCACATCGTCGTATTCGTCATGCTCAGCCAGTGCCGCGATTCTTAAGAACAATTCCTGCTGTCTTCTTGCAAGGTTTGGATCAAATCCGTAGCCATCCCCCAGAAGGGGGTGTTTGTGAAAATACTCTGCAAAAAAAAGTTCCCGAATCCTTTGGCGCCATTCGTTGGAGGTTTTGGCTTCATGGGAAGCCCGCTGATCCCATGCCCCTGGAAAAAACGAAAGAGCTCTTTGAATCCCAGCGGGGTAATTAAAAACGGTTCCTTGGGTGGCTGCGATCATCAGGGCAGCCGCAAGCGCGAGGGGCAGCAAAAAAATGGTTTTCATCCGTGCGGTGGTGTAGATGCCAGAAGTTAAAACAACGATAAAATTAAAAATGAAACTACGAAAGCCGCTGGCTGCTGTGAGCACAAAACTCAGCAGCAAAGAGGGCACCACCCACAATTTTGTAGAATTCAGCCATTTTTGGACAGGATAGTAGGAAAGCACCATCAGTCCCCAGGCAGCCCCGAGCCTGCCGAAGGCATGAAAACGCGTGATTCCCTCCTCTCCACCGAAGTTGCCAGTTAAACCCTTGCCGTATTCAGCCACGTTCACGGCGCTGTAAAAACGGAAAATGTAGGGGGCGGTCACCGGAAAGAAGGTGGTGAAGGTGTCTGGAATAAGATCCATAAAGACCCCAGCAAAATATAAAAACGGGATTTTCTGGAAATCCTCGTAGGAGCCACCTGAAAAGGAGAGCAGAATCGGCATGGAAAGCACGGCCATGGTGATAGTGAAATATTTTCGGCCGCCCCACCCGCTGCCTCCCAAGGCGCGAATCCCGATGTCTCCCGAGCTAATCCAGTGGTAAAGGAAAACCGCCAAGAGGCTGGAAAGAGGCAGCCAGATCAGGGCGGGCCCCAACCGCCACCGGATTTGGCGGCCCATCACAATTTGGATGATGATGTAACTGAAAACCGCCACCACCGCGGTTTCCTGCATAGAAAAGTTAAGAGGGAGGAAGTTAAATTTCCCCTCGATGGGCAGACAAAACGGAATCACCATCCAACAGCGGTCTTTAAGAACAAAAAGAAACACCAGCAGGCATCCCGCCGCGAGCAAGGTGATCAGGGGCAAGGTGTTGCCTCCCAACAACTCCGAAGTCATCCAAGGCGCCAGGACAAAGAAAGCCAGCACCACCAAGCCGATGAACAATTTTTGCGCCGTCAAGTTCTGCATGGGTCAATTTAAGAGAAATTTTCTCTTGATGCAAAGAAGCTTCGGGATCGCCGGATCCAACTAGCCCAGTTTAAGCTCATCAGACCGGAATGAAGAGCTGTCTTAGCGAGTCAGGCCATCCAAAAAATCCGCACGTCAGAAATGGGCGGTTGGCGCGCTGGTTAGTGACGGCCTCTCGTAGCAGAATGAATCCGCTAGCCCGGCTTTTACTTTTCCTTTCCGGGTGTGAATTCGGAGTTCCGCTGCCGGAGACCACCTACCTACCGCATCCGCAGGGGATTGTCGTGGGTTGCCGGGTAACTTTGGGAAGCCATGTGGTGATCGGGCATCAAGTCACGCTTGGGGGACGAGATTTGGATATTGATCACATGCCGGTCATTCATGACGGGGTTTACCTGGGGGCGGGCTGCAAAGTCCTTGGCAAGGTGGTCTTAGGCCGAGGTGCCACCGTAGGAGCCAACGCGGTGGTGACCAAAGACGTGCCGGCGGGGAGTGTGGTGGTGGGTGCCAACCGGATTCTTGAGGGCCATCCCAGTCCCTACGCCTGATGAAAATCGTCTTTGATTGCCATGTTCCCTTCTGCTTTGCCCATGGGGGGGTTCAAATTCAAGTCGAACAGACCATGGCAGCGTTAAAACAGCATGGGGTGGAGGTTTCCCCGCTGTCATGGTGGGATGATTCGATTTCTCCGGATTTAATCCATTTCTTTGGCAAGCCAACATTGAGTTATGCCCGATTGGTTAAGCAAAAACAGATCCGGCTAGTGGTTGCAGATCTTCTCACCTCCCAAGGCTCAAGAACTTCATGGCAAAGATTGCCCTTCAGGCTGATTTGTTTGCTGGACCGGCTCCTGGGGGGAGAAGTCAGGAAAAAGCTGGGATGGTCAGTGTATGATCTTGCGGACTGCTGCGTTTGTCTAACCCCTTGGGAAGCCGCTTTGGTTCGGACCATGTATGGGGCACATCATGCCCGCATCGAGATAGTACCTAACGGCGTGGAAAAGATTTTTTTGCAGGATCAGAACCATGGGGTTCGGGGAGATCATCTAGTGACGACCGTGACGATCACCCCTAGAAAAAGAGTGGTGGAGACCGTGAGGGCTGCCGCCCTGGCGAGGGTCAAACTCCGCGTGATCGGCAAGCCTTATCACCCTCAAGACCCCTACCACTTGCTTTTTTTACAAGCGCTTCAGGAGGCTAGGCCCTGGGTGGAATATGTCGGACCGGTCGGAGATCGTGCTCTCCTTGCTAAAGAGTATCGGAAGGCGGCCGGATTTGTTCTTCTCAGTACGATGGAAAGCCAGAGCCTTTCCGCCCTTGAGGCCGCAGCATGCGGCTGTCCCCTTCTTTTAAGCGACCTGCCTTGGGCGAAAGACACTTTTGGCCGGCAAGCATCCTATTGTGCCCTCGAGCGCCCTGAAGAGACCGCGCTTTGTCTAAAAAACTTCATGGCCTCGATTCACACAGCGCCAGTCTTTAAAGGAGTCCTAGGGTGGGATGAAGTGGCGGGACGTCTGGCCGGCATTTACCGGACACTTATTAAGTCTTGATAAATCTTCAAGTGTTGTTGCGCGATGGTCTTGGGGTGGTATCGCTGACTGTCCCAGCTCTCCATCAAGATACGGCTGGCCGAACGGGTTTCGGCCTCGATGGCGTGCCGCCACTCAAGAGGCAAGCGGTCTGAAACCAAGCGAATTTTCGGGTAGACTTTCGCAAAATCAGGAAGCCCCCCAATCCGGGTTGTCACGATCGGGAGGCCGCGAATCATTCCCTCCGCAACGACCAAGCCAAATGCCTCCTCCGTAGGGAGGTGAACCAACAAGTCCGACCTGTCCATTTTTTCGATGAGCGAATCCGCGGAAAGTTCTGCGAGATGATCTCCCCAGCCTTGTGATTTAGCTTCGGCGATTTCCCGCAAGAACTGTTTCGCGTAAGCGTGAGTTGGATCCGCACGCCCGATCCACAGGCATGCCCTCACCGGGCAGTTCGGCTGTTGACGCCATTCACGCAGAAACCGAAGAAACTCCAAGGGCTGTTTGTAGGGCGAAATAACCCCCACCATCAAAAGATCAAGGCCTGTTTTTTCGTGGCTGAATGATTTCCGGGGTAGTTCAAAAAAAGGCCTTCGAACTGCATTTGGAACAAGATGGGTTCGAGAATTTAAGGGTGAAACCATCTGCCTAGTGTAGCGCGAATTACAAAGAACCCCGCCGGTCTTTTTTAAGGTCCAGGCTTCAAGAAAAGACTGCAGTCCGTAATAAGAAAACGGAGACACTCTCATCTGTTTTGCCACCGAACGGATATTTCCATGGAGGGTAAGCAGGTTTGGAAGTCCGCTGGCAACCGCCTCCATGGCACAATCCCTCTCCGTGCCCTGGCCATGGACCAGTTCAGGTTTCAAGCGAGCCAGCTGTTTTCGAACCGCACTGATGCAACCCGCATACCCCATTCTAAGCCAGCCCCATTTTGGCACCGTGAGCCCGTGGAACCAAATGTTCTCTTCCAGCTTAATAGGGGATGACATCAACCGCTGGGCACAACTGACGATATGAACTTCGGGCCTGCCCAAAAGAGCGAATCCATCCAACAGGGCGGTAGGGGCAGTCCCAAAATAAGGGGATTCGTTCGTGTAGTCCCGGAAATGTTCGCGAGAGTCAGTTGTTAAAAGGGCAATTTTCAAGAAGATTTCTGGAAAACCCGATTGTGTCCGACTTGGAGAACTTCGGTAAACCCATAAGAGGAAAGTTCGCCGGCAAGTCGGGAAGGCCCGGGATGACCTGCGGTGGCATATCGGGGAGGTTTAAAGGAAGTGAAAAGGGCAGAGTCATCGAGAATGATTATTCCGCCCGGCGACAGGCACCGAGAGCAGTTCAAAAAATCCTGTTTCGCGACCACATATTCGTGATTTCCGTCGATATAAACCCAGTCCCATGAATTTGAGGAAAACTCCCTGATCACACTAGGATCGGTGGAAGAACCGCGGATCAGTCGCGGGGAGGGTAGGGAAAAGGCTCGGAAGTTCGCCAGCGTATCCTCAAAATAGTTTAGGTTGCGGATATACCTGCTCACGCTGTCGCCGGCAGGGGAGAAGGGGGAAACTCCACAAACACGGCAATCCAACCGGGCTTGCTGAGCCAGCAAGGAGACAAGAGATAAAACTTGGCCGCGGTAAACCCCGATCTCCAAGAAAGATTTCGGGCGACAAGCTTCAAAAAGGGCCTGCCACATGATATGAAAAGAGTCTTCCCCGAATCCTCTTTGTCCGCTCTGAAAATAGTTCCGGTGTTCCCGGATAAAAGCAGGGGCCTTGCTGTGAAAAAAACGCGTACAATTCAGATAATAGGAAGTCGGATCGGAGATGCTTTGGGGCCAACTTTCGGGCTGAAAAGGTAATAATCTGTCATCGCAAGATTCCGACAGGGTCCGAGCCAGATCAGCTCTGGAGACGAATCCATTCCACTTGTTTTGAAGAAAGCCGCCTAAATTCATCGCGCTATACCCCTGATAGTAATACAGGGATGGACAAATGGGAATGCCGATCGGGCAAACAAAGCGCGAAAAAAACTGCCCATTGCTAGGCTCCCGAAAACTCCCCTCCTTGGATAAAAAATCTCAAAGGGGGGCTTGGCCGCTCAGCCAAAAACTCAGGCGGCTTCTTTTACTGGAATCTGTCATTTGCTCAGGCGGGGCGTGAAATAAAATCATCAGCCCCACGAGGACAGTCACAAAAAACAAAAAAACGTCTCGGGAATCCTTGGGCAAAAGACACCCAACAACACGATGTTGTTTTACGACCTCTTGATGTGCATGTGGAAAAAAAGACTGCGGGCATTCCAGGCAAAAGAACCCCCCAGCGGAGCCAGAGCGAGCGCGAGGGCATAAGTAGGCATCTTAGGACTTAGAAACGCTGCGGAAAGGAAAGCAGATAGTGCGATGAAATCCAAAAGAGGTCCCCAACGGATCTGATGCCAGAGCAGAAGAACTTTGGTCTGCTCGGCAACTCCCTTGGTCAGCGTTGTGGTAATCAACCAGAGAGAGACACCCCACGTGGCTTGGACTGGCCAAGCCAAAACGCCCCGGGTCCACCAATCAATGAACGGTCCGTTCCCTAAAGGAAGGCAAGCCGCAAGCAGCACGGAAATGGCGGAAGTGGCTATTAAGACGGTCAAAAACCGGATCCTCATCTGCAAACTATGGCCTCTCTCGAACAACTCGCTTAGCCCTCCAAATGAGCTTTCGTAGAACTTGGAAAGCACCTGCGAAAAAAAAGTGGCGATCTTTGTGCCCACATTCCACAAAGCGACTCCCTCCAGCCCGAAAAGGCGGGAAAGCACCGTGGACTGCAAGAGTCCCCCCAGAACAAAAAATACCGGGCCGTTTGCAAAGGCGGCACTCTCCCGGAGGAGCCTAGGAATCAAGCGGCGGGCTCCCGTGCCTCTTGAAAAAAGAGGGCTCCAATCTCCCAAAGACTTTACCTTCAAAATAGAGGTAATGCCGGACGCAATAATCTGAAAGAAACTACCCATGAGTAAAGACCACAAACCCCAGCCCTGCTGGAACCCGCACCAAGCCAGAAAAATGGCTATGCCAAAAAAAACAGAGCTCGCCAAATAATTCGTCTCAAACCGCTGAGCAGCCAAAAGCAAAGAGCTAAAGGGGCGAAACGGAAAACTGATCCCCACCAAGAAGCACTGCACCAAGAAAAGCTGGCAAAAAAGATTCTCCAAGTTCCCGGAAATCTTGAAAATACCTGCCCACCACCAACCAGAAAATCCCAAAAGGCAGATAAAGAGGCCTTGAAGACTTGAAATGAGAAACGTGGCCTGAAAGCGTGGGGCAAGGCGAAAGAAATCCCCCTCACTTGCAGCACCAACGAACTGACGGATTGAAAGAGCGGAGAGGCCGGCATCCACCACGGTGAGGTATGCGCCCATCTGCGCAACCAATAGCCAAAGACCCAACTTTTCCGTATTCTCAAAATGGAGGATCAGGGGAATCAAAAGAAACGAGTAAAGAGTGGCAGCCCCGAGATGAACAAAGGAGGTCAACAGGGTGCGGAAAAATCTTCCCGTGCGAGTTTGGGGACCCAGAGTGACGTTCAACTTCATATTTTTCATGGGTGGGAAAAACAAAGACTAAACAAGTCCAACCAACCTACCCCCTCCGGCAAGGGCTTTTAGGATCGGCGGCCTGTAAAAATTCTTTGGCCACTCTTGTGGGGGAGAAAAACCTCGAGGCGTTTCCAGCCATCTTCCGGCCCGAAGTCAACCCGTCGTAAAAACGGGTGGCGTCAAGGCCGGATGGGCCCAAGACCCTGCATCCGCAAGACATCGCCTCGGCCGCCGCGAGGCAAAAACTTTCATAACGCGAGCTAAAGAGAAAGATTTTCGATTCTTGCATCAAGCGCGCCAGCTTTTTTGGGGGTTGCGGGGGCAAATAACGAATTCGAGAATGACCACTTTGGGCGGGAAGACCGCTGCCCACCACCAAAGAACGCCAATTTGGATGATCCGCCAAGTACGTAATCAGCCTTTGGCGCAAAGCAGGCAGATTTTTTTGATAGGATTCCCAGCGACCCACGGAGACGGTTTGATTCTTTTTGTGAACGGAGGATTTGGCGTGGAATAGATGGGTCTGCACCGGATGAGGCACAAAACGCATGCGCACGGGGTCTGCGCCGATTCGCCGAGCCAAATCTTGCCACCGTCGGAGGGATTGCGGCGTTTCCAATGTTAAACAAGAAATCAGCCTAAGGGTTTTCCACAAGCGATACTCCATCAAGGGGGATAAAAGAATTTGGACAAGCGCATAGATCCCGGCGGCGGGGAGGGAGATCCAACCGGGCCAGGAGCTTGAGCGGTCACGGAAATAGTCAAAGCGACGCTGGGCGTATGCTCGAAGTCCGCACGAAGCAGTGCGCATACCGTCGCTATCGGCTCGTTCGATAATGCAAGAGGTTGCGGATAGTGCAGCGCGGCGGATCGGGTCGTATTTGGGACGAGTCCAAAGACCGAGGATGACGAGGTCGGGTTTATGTCTTTGCCACCAAAAGGGGTTACGAACGTCGCAAGGGGCGGCCCAGATGACGGGCACTTGACTGATTGGTGGTGCTGAATTTTTGGTGTTCGATGGGGTTTTAAAGTCGGGGTGAATAACCAACCAGGCATCGTGGCCGAGATCGCGGAGGGCCTTGGTTAATAGGCCCAGATCACGATGCCAAAAGAGGTCGGAGACGGAAACTTTCAGGTCGGTGTGAAGCAGAATCCGCACTCCGGAACTCTGCCACGTGCACGCCCCAGAAGGGGAGTGCATTTTCCTCGGATTTTCGGCTCCCCTAGCTGCCCCTGAGGGGGTTGTATTCCCTTGTGCGCATACTCCTCGCGGCTTTTGCCTGTCGTCCAAACTCCGCATCGGAAGACCAAATCGGTTGGAGCATCCTGAAACTACTGTCCCGCAATCATGAAGTTGGTGTGATTACCCACCCCATCCGCCAGCAAGGGATCGAGCACGGGGACGAACGCGAGCTTGGTGGCAGAGTAAAATTCCTTTATGCGGGCAAGAAATTCACCTGGCATCCGGTCCGCCTGGTGGCCCAGATCCAAAACCGGCTTATCTATCTGCAATGGTTGCAAGATGCCCAGCGAGTGGCTGACGGATGGCTGCGGCGCGAAACATTCGACCTGATGCACCATATTACCATCACGACTTGGCGTCTTCCCCCGGTATCCAATACCTTGGGAGTTCCCCTAGTTTGGGGTCCCCTAGGGGGGGCGGCCACGTATCCCTCACGGCTCCTTTCTTGGTTATCCCCCGTGAGCCAAGTCTTTGAGGCGGTACGCACAATCTCTAGTGAGATCAGCATATTGGATCCGAGGATTCGTCGCAGCGCCCAACAGGCCGCCCAAATCATCTGTGTGAACCGGGAGACAGTTGCCTTGATGAAAAAAATGGGAAAAAAGGACGAGTCCAACGTCCATCTCCTCAATGCGGCTTTTTTCAGCGAAGGCCAAATTTCACAATACCGAGAAATTCTGCTTCGCCGAACAGCTCAGGAACCCTTGCGGGCTTTTGCCGGCGGGTTTCTCGTGGGGTCCAAAGGCATCCATTTCGCGCTGCATGCTCTTGCCCGTGTGAAGGAGGCCGGATGTCGGATTCCCTTCACAGTGGCCAGCGAAGGGCCCGAAAGAAGTTTTCTTGAAAGAAAGGCCCAAGAGTTGGGGCTGGGATCGCAGGTCGTCTTTCGCTCCCCGTTTGCCGGCCACGAATACCGCCCAGCCCTGGCGGATCACAATCTGTTTCTGCTCCCTAGTTTCCGGGAAGGCTCCGCCATCACGATTTTGGAAGCCATGCTGTGTGGACAAGTCCCGCTGGTGGTGAGTTCCAGCACCCAAGGGGAGACGGTTACTCCGGCGAGTGGCTTTGCTGTTCCTTTGGAGTCCGCGGATCAAATTATTGGGAATCTGGCTTCCGCCTTATTAAAACTTGCGGGCGACCCTGATCTGCGTCTTCGCATGGCCCGCGAAGCCCATCGCCGGGTGGCGGAGGGATACAGCGAGGAACATTTTCGAAAGTCCCTTGAGGCCATTTACTTCTTGGCCGTGAATCGTAAGGCGAAGAGCACTCCTTAAGGGGCTGGTAGTTTCTGATAAACAACAAAGGCGGGTTCATTCGCTATCTGCGTGAAGGTGTTTGGGAAAAGGCTGGTCAAGGGCGCGGGCAAAGTCGGAGGAGGGCCTTTGAAGATGCGGCGGAGGGATTCAAAAAAACCAGGCTCAGGTGGGGGGTGCGTGATGATGAGATAGGAGGCTGAGCGCAGAGCCCTTTCCTTTTCCCAATCCGGGGTGGAGCGGGTCCAAATCCAGGTTCTTCGCCCAGAAGCATGGCTCAGGAGAGGTTGGTGTTCGTAATCCATCACCGCGGGCGCGTGGCGTGGTTGGTAAAGGATGAGGTCATCGGCCTTCGTATGGTTTCGGGCCCATCTTGCCGCCTGCAGAGTGGGGATGTCCGGCTGGGAAAGGTAAAAAGCCCCAGCGGTGCCCCAGGCAAAGAGAAAGAAAGCTCCGGTGACTGCCCCCCAACTGTTCATTTTCAAAGACCGGGTGATCGCCATCGGCAGGGAATTCATCGAGGCCACACCCAAGCCGAAGAAGGCGGAAAAGCAGACGAGATTGGGCAAATTATAGTAACTTTGGGCGGCTGGCCCCTTGCCCCAGACAAGCCAGCTGACCCCCAAGCTGGTCAAAAGATAAAGCCATACCCGAGAGGAAAAATCGGATCGACCTTGCCAAGCCTTGACCAGCCCGGCCGCCATCCAGGGAACGGCTAAGAGCGGGACAATCAAGAAGAAGTTGTAGGCAGCCAGAGGAATCCAAAAGGATCCGCTAAGCCGGGACCTTTCGGGCATGATAAATCCCATCAGGTTTTCCCGGCCCGTCCAGTAGGGAAAGTATGTGGAGTTGACGGTTTCCATCCAACGGGACCATGCCAGGAGAGACGCCAGAATGAGACATCCTCCCAAAAGGAGAACTGGGTGAAACAACCTCCGCCAACTCAGCCGGTCGACAAGAACCAATGTCAGGAAAAGGCCCAGGTGAACAAAGGAAGGGAACTTGATGCCTAAGCCCCAAAAGGCAACGGCGACCAGAGCCGTAGCCGTGGCGATTGAGGGCCTTGAGGCGTGCTGCAGGCTCAGAAGAATCAGGGCAATGCTTAAAAACTGAACCAGACTTTCGGGCATGAAAGCCGTGGAGAGATACCAATTCATGGGGGAAAAGATAAAAAGGAGATTGGCCCAAGGTCGGGCGGCCTCCGGCAAAGCTTTTCGCCAGACCGCTTGCAACAGGCCGAAACTGACGACCCAAAACGCCAAGGAGACGGTGCGACCCATCAGGTCGAGGTTCCCCCCGGACAGGCGATTGAGCGCCAAAACCAGGGCATTGTACAAAGGGAACTCTTGTGTCAAGCGGGCCTTTAAATCCCCCCTCCAGGGGGCAATGGGATCGAGGCGGAAACAACCATCCTCCACCATGTGGGCCGTAAGGCAGGCTGTCTGGGCGTTGCGTTGCCCCTCCTCTACGGGATGCCACAAAGCAGGAACTCTGACGAGGATGCCCAGCGCCAAAAGAATCGGAAAGGAGAGGGCGGTCGTGAGGAAAGACGGGCCCGCCATGTTAAGAAGTTTTGCGATAATCTCCCCGGCTGAAATATTTTTCCAGCCAGAGATAAAGAACGACAAACAAGTAGCGGCTGCCCATTTCGCGGATTTTCAGCTTGGCGATGCCGGTTTTCCGATTCCGCCAAGTGATGGGAATAACGGCAAAAGAGTATCCGCGGATGATGGCTTTCAAGGGCAGTTCCACCGTGAGGTTGAAGTGGGGAGAGAGAAAAGGGCGGAGACCATCAAGACAGGATTTGCGGTAAGCCTTGAATGCATTGGTTGTATCATTCAGGCCGTGGCGAAAGAGCATGCGAATGAAAGTATTGGCCAATCGGTTAACCCCCCACTTAATGGGCGGGTAGTCGATCGTCCCGCCGCCCTTCATAAACCGGCTGCCAAAGACACAATCGTATCCCTCGTTGAGCTTGCTCCAGTAGCGGGCCACATCCCGACAGTCGTCCGACTCATCCGCCATCATGACAACAGCAGAATCTCCGCGCATCGTGTCTAGACCGTGAACGATGGCCCGTCCAAAGCCATGAGGTGCGGGATTTTGTACGGGCCGAAGATACGGGCTAGTGGCAGCAATTTCTTGGAGAATGGGCCAGGTTCGATCGGTGCTGCCATCGTTGACTACGATAATTTCATGGGGGACTTTTTTTAGGTCAAGTTCGAGGTGGAGATGTTGAACCGTGGAGGCAATGCAACCCTCCTCGTCCCGTGCGGGAATCACTACACTCAACAGTTCCAGCGCGCTCATTGTGGCTTTCTTAGGATCACGAGGAACTGTTTTCCAAAAAATCTCCAAAGAAAAGGAAAGGCCAAATAGATTCGGATCGTCCAGAGGGGGGGTTGGAAGCCTGTGCTCATCGAGTAAGGAAGGGAGGCAGGGAAATTCTGCTCTGGAGTAAGGCCGCAAAGGGATGCGCCCTCGATAAGGGATTGATCGGTCAATGGCAGGTAATGATCCCAGAAATCCCAGTAGGCACCCGGTAGAAGACGAATATTAGGTCCTAATGCAACAAGCCTGCCACCAGGCTTCAGTGCTTGGCAGGCTTGGTGGAGAGTTTGTTTGAGCGCTTTCTTGTCTGGGAGGTGCTCGAAAAAATTGCTGGTGAAAATAAGGTCCAGCGTGTTTGAAACAACCGGCCATGGCTCGCAACAACTTTGCTCGATGAATCGAACCTGGGGATCCAGGAAACGAGCCGTATCGGGATTCATGTCCATCGCCCATCGAGCCTTGCTCTTTACTTGGTTGATAAACTCGCCACGGCCCGCCCCTAAATCCAGAATTTCCCCATTCTTGGGAATCCAGCGGGAAAACAGGTGCCGAATCAGAATCTTCCATACTCCCATCCGATAATCGGTTTGGCCGGAAAACCGAGTTTGGTAAATTTTAGATAGTTCGGCGGGGTTTTCGGTCAAAGGGGTGGGAGTCATGAGTTGGCGATCTCCTCAAAAATTATCGGGCAGGGGATAGAGGTATGCCAGTTCCAAAGTTGGGCGGCACGGGTTGAATCGAGAACAACCCAAGGGAGATCGTAAGGACGGGGCTGGGGATCGGAGCCAACCTCGTGCGGGCCGAATCGGGCACGACACCAGTCGCTCAGTTGCGCCAAAGAGATAGAATTTTTGGTGCCTCCCGAAAAATTGCAGATACGCAGATCGATCCCATCCTTTGGATCGGAGGGCTTGTGGCCTTGAAGCTGTTTTTGAAGGAGGGAAAGCAAGTCTCGTGGATGCAGGCAGTCACGGACCTGAGAGCCGCGGCCATCGAAGCCGATATATTTCAGGGGCTTCTTTTCTTTCCAGGAACGAATCCAAAAGGAGAAAATCCCCTGATCGGCTCGACCGAACTGGCCAGCACCGGCCAAAACACCGCAGCGGTTGATCCAAACAGGAAACCTGAAAGCTTCGGCATACTCCAACGCAAGAAGTTCCGAGCATCGCTTCGAGGTTCCGTAAAGAGATGCGGGGGGGGTGGTGGGAAAGGGTTCGGAAATCCCTTTTTCGGTCAGGCCGATTTCCGGGCGAAAGGATTTAGGGCGAAAGGCCCCTTGGACCGCCTCGACTGGCAAGGAAGTGAGGGGAGGGATGGAGTAGACACGGCTTGTGCTCATCAGAATGAATCCGGCGCTGTGCTGCTTGCAAAACTCAAGCATCTGAATGGTCCCGATTAAATTGTGATCCAGCAAATCCATGGAGGACATCTTTCCACTAGTCCCCGCAAGGACACTCGGTTCGGCGGCACAGTCGATGACCCAGTCGACCTTTGGAATTTTGGCAAGATCTGCAGGACGCCGGATGTCTCCAGCCACCATTTTGACTCCCAGGGTTTTGAGGGCGGGGAGATTGGCGCGGCTACCCTCCCTCAAAAAATTGTCTAAACCCCAAATTTCGATTCCAGGGAGAACCGCCGGCAACTCTCGAGCCAGACAGGAGCCGACGAAGCCACAGGCGCCGGTGATCAAAATCTTCATAAAAGAAGAATGAGTCATGAAAAAGACTTCTTCAATGATCTTCGCGTTTCGTTCAGTTTCAGGGAATGAAATTCCAAATCTTACACCCTTGCCCGCAGAGGAGCGGGCCTGGGCGGGCCCTGATGGGATTGGGATTTATTCCCTACCCATCCTCCGATGAGAAAGTCTTTCTCGCAGGTTACGAGGCCATGCGTTGGCGAAGTCTCCACGGGGGCCTAGCGGTGGAGATCTGCGGGGGGCATGGCGAGCTGGCCGCCCGTTTGGCCCGAGCGGAGCCCCGCTGCCAAGTCATCGGCACGGATCTGTATGTTCCGGACTATCCCGATAACCGTGCCTGGGTTAAGGAGCTTCCCAACCTTTCCTACCAAAAAGCCTCGGCGTTTGACTTGTCATTCCTGCCGCCTGACTCCGTTGATTTGCTTTGGGGGCAGGCGGCGCTGCATCACCTCGGCCACGCATCAGGCGATCTTTGCCAGGAGGCCCTTCGAGTTTTGAAGCCGGGGGGGCGGCTGATTTTTATTTTTGAACCAATGGGGCATAACTGGTTGGTTGCCGCGATTCGCGCCATCCGGATGGCGGCCGGAGAGGAGGGGGACGAAAGCAATCTTTACTTGTCTCAGTTCCGGAGAATGGCCGAGCCGTTCACGTCCTGCGAAGTGCAATCGTTCAATTTTCTCGGCTATCCCATGAAGGCTTTTTCGGATCGCTGGCGTCCGCTGGCTCGTGCCGTCCAAAGGATGGATGCATTTTTATTCGGAATCTTTCCGCGCTTATTGAGGTACGGAGCCAACTGCAACGTTATCTTTACAAAATAGGGAAATTCACCCCGCAATGAATCGGTTATCCGGGCTGTGGAAGAACGAGCCTCTTGAAAGATAAGTCAGCTCCATAGAAGCCATCACCTTGCCGGCCTTTTTCTTCGGTTGGCCTCCGAAGACTTAGTGACCAAATCTCGCCGTCCAAAATCCTCCATATTGGTGCTGGGAGCAAAGAGGCTTTATCGGAGGGCATTTACTACTTGGGGATCGAGGGGCGGAAGAATAAGAGCGGGGAGATCCAAATCTGGGGGGTCCGGCGAAAGAGGAGGAGTTTGCGGGGCCGCATGGCCGACCACTCTCTGATTTAAAAATGGATGCCGGCAAGTCCAACACCAGACTCGAGAACGAGTGGGGTCAGGCCTTCGCCCGGATTAAAAAGGAGATGAAGGCTTGGTAAAATTCAGTGCTGTTGGGGCTGGTTCAAGGCTCGGAGGTGGAGCAAGCTCGAGTGCATGACCGGAACCAAGGGACGGGTGGAGGTGTTGGGGGTAGGGATCAGTGCCCTCAATCTGGATTCGGCGAAGAAGACGATTCTCGAACGACTGAAAAAAAGGGAAAAGGGCTACATCTGTGTTACCGGCGTCCATGGCGTGATCGAGGCGCAGGACGACTCCCGGTTTCGCAAGATTCTCAATGAATCGTTCCTGACGACGCCGGATGGGATGCCCATGGTTTGGGTCAGTTGGCTGAAAAAACATCGCGAGGTCGACCGAGTCTATGGCCCCGACCTGATGTTGGAAATGGCGGAAGCCACCCAAGATGGGAAGTTCACCCATTTCCTTTACGGAGGACGGCCGGGCATCGCAGAACTTTTACAGAAAAGGCTGGAGGAGAGATTTCCCGGGATCCGGATCGTGGGAACCTATACCCCTCCCTTCGGGCCGCTTTCCCCTGAAGAAAACCGGAAGTTGGCGGAAAGTTTTGCCATGCTGAAGCCGGACATGACCTGGATTGGGTTGAGCACCCCGAAGCAGGAAAGATTTATGGCGGAGTATCTGCCCAAACTCCATACGACCGTGATGTGCGGAGTGGGGGCGGCATTCGATTTTCATTCCAAAGTGGTCAAACAGGCACCCCGTTGGATCCAAAGGTCGGGGTTTGAATGGCTTTATCGGACGATTCAAGAGCCTCGGCGGCTGTTTTTGAGATACTTGAAAAACAACACGCGCTTTCTCTGGCGCTATGTTTTGAGTTGTCTGGGGCTGGAGCCGCCTAGGAGGGAGGAAGGAGTCTCGATCGCGTTTTTGGGATGTCGGGGCGTGCCGGCTAGGTATTCCGGTTTTGAGACCTTGGTGGAAGAGTTGGGGGCGCGACTGGCTCTGCGTGGGCATGCCGTTACGGCCTATAATCGCTCTCATCTTTATCCGGAACGGCCGGCCACCTACCGCGGAATGCGGATTGCTTATCTGCCCAGTATCCAGACCAAGAGTTTGGAAACGATCACCCACACCCTTTTGGCGGTGATCCACGCGGCCGTGCGGAAATTCGATGTGGTCTATCTCTGTGGGGTCGGGAACTCCGTCCTGGCGGGGATTTTGAAACTGGCGGGCAGCCGGGTGATCGTGAACGTGGACGGCGACGATTTTCGCCGGCAGAAGTGGCACCCGTTTGCCCGCTGGTGGTTGAAACAAAGCGAGAAGTGGGCCACCCAATTCAGCGATGTGGTCATTGCCGACAATCAGACGGTGGTGGATCGATACAAGCGGGATTATGGGTTTCAGACCACCTACCTCTCTTACGGAGCGCCAGAACGGCCGGGCAAGACGGGGGGTGATACGCTTCGAAGGCTTGGACTCAAGCCTGGGGAATACGTTCTCTACGCGGGGCGGTTGACGCCGGAAAATCGTCCCGACCT
>Ga0114968_10000877_pt1 | contig 22960 bp, 16 predicted proteins | sample M_130807_EF_Meta_FD_87020 | JGI IMG/M metagenome (GOLD analysis project Ga0114968, IMG submission 87020) | Freshwater microbial communities from Lake Montjoie, Canada to study carbon cycling - M_130807_EF_MetaG | ecosystem: Environmental > Aquatic > Freshwater > Lake | place: Lake Montjoie... | reverse complement strand
GCCCCCACCCACCGCCGACGCGAACTTGCCTCCGCCCGCCGCCGACGCGAACTTGCCTCCGCCCGCCGCCGACGCGACCCCGCCCGTCCCCGACGTCGGACCGGCGCTGGACGCGGGCCGCGCCGACCCGCTCTCGCCGCGCGTCGAGAACACGACGTGTCGCTTTCCGGCGCTGCCCCCGCTGGGCGCTATGCAGGTCGTCGAGGCGTACCCCGCGCTCGACTTCGTGGTGCCGCTCTGGGTGGGCCCCGCGGGCGACGACCCGAGCCGGCTCTATGTCGCCGAGCGCGGCGGCCGCATCTACACGTTCGAGGACCGCGACGCCGTGACCCCGCGCGAGCGCGCGCTCTTTCACACGGTCCCCACGCAGGCGGGCGGCGAGATGGGGCTGCTGGGCCTCGCGTTTCACCCCGACTACGCGCGCAACGGCCGCTTGTTCACGTACGCCTCGGTGTCGCCGCCGCACCGCTCGCGCGTCTCCGAATGGCGACGCGACCCGGCGAACCCGCTGCGGGTGTTGCCCGAGAGCGAGCGCGTGGTGCTCGAGGTCGCGCAGCCCTTCGAGAACCACAACGGCGGCGACCTGCACTTCGGCCCTGACGGGCTGCTCTACATCGCCTTGGGAGATGGCGGCTCTGCGGGCGACCCGCAAGACCACGGCCAGCGGACTGATTCGCTGCTCGGCAGCATCCTGCGCATCGACGTGGACCGTGAAGACGCCGCACGCGGCACGGCCTACGTGGTCCCCGCGGACAACCCCCACGGCGAGATCTATGCGTGGGGTCTGCGTAACCCGTGGCGCATGCGGTTCGACCCGTCGACCGGCCTGCTGTGGGCCGCGGACGTCGGCCAAAACCTGTGGGAGGAGATCGATATCATTCGGCGCGGCGGCAACTACGGCTGGCGCAGAATGGAGGGCCGCCACTGCTACCCACCGGGGAGTGCGTGCGATCCGAGCCTGTACGACGCCCCACTCTTCGAGTACGGCCACGACGTCGGGGAGTCGGTGACGGGCGGGCTCGTCTACCGCGGCGTCGCGTTTCCGGCGCTCTGGGGCGCCTACGTCTACGGCGACTACGAGACTGGCATGGTCTGGGCGCTGCGCCCCAACGCGGACCTCACGGACGCCGCCGAGAACGCCGTCCTCGCGGATACCGCGCTCTCGATCACGAGCTTTGGCGTCGATACGCGCGGGGAGCCGCTGATCGTCGCCGCGAACGCGCGCGCCAGCTTGCACCGCCTCGCGCCGCCCGCTACGCCCCCTCAGGAACGAGCGACGTTCCCCCAGCGGCTCAGTGAGACGGGCTGCTTTGATGACCTCGCCACACTGCGGCCTGCGACGGGCGTGGTGCCCTACGGGGTGCAGTCGCCCTTCTGGAGCGACGGCGCGACCAAGCGGCGCTTCTTCGCATTACCTGCCGGCGCGACGTTCGACTACCACGCATCCGACGCGTGGCAAGCGCCCGTCGGCGCGGTCTTTATCAAGAGCTTCGCGCTGCCGCTGCCGGACGGTGGAGAGCGGCGGCTGGAGACGCGCTTCTACGTTCGCCAGCCCACCGGCTGGCAGGGCTTCACGTATCGCTGGAACGCCGAGCAAAACGACGCGCTCCTGCTCGACGCCGCCCTCGACGAGCCCCTCGACCCTTCACTCCATGCCGAAGGACCCGAGCGCTGGCTCTACCCCTCGCGGGCGCAGTGCGACACCTGCCACACGCCCACTGCGGGGTTCGTGCTCGGCTTCACGACGGCGCAGCTCAATGGCGCGCTCGACTATCCCGCCGGTCGCGCGAACCAGCTCTCGGCGCTGGCCGCGGCGGGCTATGTCGCGCTCCCAGCCGCGCCCGACGCCCTGCCCCGCGCCCCCGCCCCCGACGACGAGTCAGCGCCGCTCGAGGCGCGCGTGCGCGCCGCGCTCGACATGAACTGCAGCCACTGTCACCGCGCAGACGCGAACGGCCCGACGCGCTTGGACTTGCGCGCCGAGGTCCCGCTCTCTGAGACCGGTGCGTGCGACGTGCCGCCGGGGCGCGGCGACCTGGGCATTGCGGGCGCGCAGCTCATCGCCCCAGGCGCCCCCGAGCGCAGCGTGCTGCTCGCCCGCATGAGCCGCCGAGACGCCGACGGCATGCCCCCGCTGGCGTCAACCCGCGTCGACACCGCGGGGGTCGAGCGGGTGACGCGCTACATTCAGAGCCTGCGGGGCTGCGCGCCCTCCCCCTGAGGCCGCAGATTGTCGCTCGCTGGGGTCGCGCGCGGGGCTTCTGGTGGTAAGGTGCGCGTCGTCATGCGCGCGAAGGACCTGACCGACCGCTACCGCATCGAGGACGAAATCGGGCGCGGCTCGATCGGCGTCGTGCATCGCGGTGTTGACCTCGCGCTCGGGCGGGCCGTCGCCATCAAGCGCATGCGCCCGGAGCTCGTTGCCCATGAGCGCCAGCACACCCGTTTTCTGCGCGAGGCCGAGCTGTGCGGACGCCTCGGGCACCCCAACATCGTGCCGTTATACGATGTCGGGGAGATCGACGGACGACCCGCCTTGGTGATGGCGCTGCTCGCGGGCCGCTCGCTCCGCACCATCGTGCGGTCGGCGCAGGTGCCGATCGGCCGTCTGCTCGGCTGGTTCGGGCAAGTCTGCAACGGTCTCGCGTTCGCGCACGCGCAGGGCGTCATCCACCGAGACGTCAAGCCCGCGCACATCTTCGTGGGGGACTTCGGTCAGGTGGTGCTCACGGACTGGGGCCTCGCCAAGGCGCTGCGCGCGCCGTCTGCGCCGGTCGTGCCCGATGCACCGGAGCTGAGCGCCTTCTCGCGCGAGTCCGTCACCCGCGTGGGCGACGTCGTCGGAACGCCCGCCTACATGGCGCCGGAGCAGGCCGAGGGCCGCCTGGAACAGATCGACCACCGCGCGGACATCTACGCGCTCGGCGCGATCTTGTACGAGCTCCTCACCGGTACGCGGCCCTACGAGGCGACGCGCTCCGCGGACGTCCTTGACCAAGTGCGCCGCGGGCCGCCTGACCCGCCGCGTGTTCGCGCGCCGCACCGCGACATCCCGCCGGCGCTCGAGGCCGTGTGCCTCAAGGCCATGGCTCACAACCCCGCGGACCGCTTCCAGAGCGCGCTCGACCTGGCCGCCAACATCGAGGCGCTCTTCGAGTCGCGCGGCCCGCGGACGTCTGCGCCGGCGGCTGTTTCCGCCGAGGTCGACGCAGGCGCCGGCCCGCACGAGGCGGGTGAAGCGGGCCAGCGTCAGAGCGAGCACACCCACTCGGACCCCGCGGCGGACTTGGCCGAGGGGCTCGCCGAGGCCGCGGCGTGGGCGCGCCACCTGCAGGACGCGCGCACACTGAGGAGCGAGGGCCGCCGCATCTTCGCGAACCTGCCGCCCGAGCCACCGCGTCGCATGCTGCAGGACCTGTGGCGCCTTGATACGCGCGCGCGCGACGCCGAGGAGCGCGCTGCCTATCACTTTGTCCAGGCGGCCGAGCACTTGGAGCGAGGCGGCGCGCTGAACGCGGCGCTTGAGGGCAACGAGGGGCGCGCGGCGCTCGCGCGGCTGCACCGTGACGCGTGGCATGCGACCGAGCGCGAGGGCGATCCGCTCAACGCCCAATACCACCGGGCGCGCGCCGAGGCCCTCGACGACGGGCGCCTCGCGGGTGAGCTCGCGCGGCGCTCGGCGTTGAGCGTCGTCACGCGACCGCCCGGCGCGGTGGTGGACCTGTCGACCATCGACGACCGAGGTACGCTGTTCACGCAAGGGGCACGGCTCAGGCTCGGCAAGACGCCGCTCGGCAGCCGGACCGTGAGCGCGTCTCGGGCCGCCCTGCGCATCACCGCGCCAGACGGCCTGACGGCGCGCGTTCCGCTCAAGCTCGAGCCGGGGGAGTCGCACGTCGTCGAGGCCGCGCTGCCGCCGAGCGCGGCGGTCCCGCCGGGCTTCGTCTTCATCGCCGGCGGGCGATTCGTGATGGGCGCGGACGACCGGGCCCCCGGCGCCGGCGCCCCCCGCGAGGTCGAGGTCCAGGCCTTCTGCATCGCCCGCGCGCCGGTCACCTGGGAGGACTACTTCGAGTTCCTGAATGCCCGCCTCGCCGCCGGTCGCGATCCGTGGCGGCACGCGCCGCGGCGGGGCGACGAGCGGCTGTGTGTTGCGGCGGGGGGTGTGTTTGGGTGGCGGCATGACCTGTTCGCTCCCCCCGGCTCACCCGTGCGCTGGATCAGCCACGCGGACGCCGAGGCCTACGCCGACTGGCTCGGGCGGACGCTGGGGCTGCCGCTGCGCCTGCCGGACGAGCATGAGTGGGAGTACGCCGCGGGAGGCGCCGATGGCCGCGCGTATCCGTGGGGGGACCACTTCGCGCCCGGCCTCGCGGATAACAAGTGGCGGCGCGCGCGTGGACCGGCGCCGCTCGCAGGCTTCCCCGATGATGAGAGCCCGTTCGGGGTCCGGAATGTCGCCGGCGGCGTGAGCGAGTGGACGCGCACCCGCGCCGATGATGACCCAGAGCGCGTCTTGGTGCGGGGGGGCTCATGGCGCTCACGCCCCGACCAGTGCAGGATCGGCGCGCGCGCGACGCTGACGGCGCATGCCACCCACGAGGGCATCGGCGTCCGCTTGGCCGCCGACCTGCCCGCCTTTGAGACCGCCTGAGGGCCAAGCCATGGCAAACCCCGCCGCGAAGCACGATCCCCTCCTCGATAAGCAGCTCGAGGGGCGGCTCTTCGACCTGCTCGAGACGCGCGCGTGCATCCCGCTCGGCCAGCTCGTCCAGCTCCGGCGGCGGAGTCGGCACGCGCGGATCACACTGCTCGAGGCGGCGGTGCAGGCGGAGCGTGTCCCCCCCGACCTCGCGCGCGTGATCGCGGCCGAGGCCGGCGTCGCTTCACGGGCGCCGCAGCCGGAGCCGCCGCCGCTCGACCCCACCGCCGAGACGGGCGAGTTCTTGCCGGCGATGCAGCCCGCGCGCACATCGGCGCGTGCCGATGCGCCACGGCCCTTCGCCGCCCCGCGTGAAGAGGTCATCGACGCGCTCACGCTGTCGGAGATCGAGGAGCTCGACCTTGAGCCGCTCGAAGGTGGCCAGACGGGTACGCACGACGCCATCGACGACGACTCGGCCGAGGAGGACGCCTTCGACTTCTCCGATCTGGAGCGCGAGATTGAGACGCACCGCGGGCCCCCCGGGCGCTTCGATACGCTCGCATCATCCGGCTCGACCGGCCCGAAGACGCTGCTCGAGCGCGCGACCACCGCGACAGAGACGAGCGCGCGTGTGGACACGGACACGCCCTGGAAAGGCGACACCGGGCCGACGGACGAGGGCAGCGCAGCCCCGAGCGAAGACGTCGGCCTGCCCATCGGCGCCGCCGCGAACCGGCGCTACTCGCTCGGTCGTGAATTGGGCCGCGGGGGCATGGGCTTGGTGCTCGAGGCCGAGGACCTGGTGCTCGGACGCCCGGTCGCGCTGAAGATGCTCATCGACCAAGACGACGCCGCGCTCCGCCTGCGCTTCACAGACGAGGCGCGCGTGACGGGGCAGCTGCAGCACCCGAGTATTCCGCCCGTCTACGAGCTCGGTCGCTTGGGCGACGGCCGCATGTACTTCGCGATGCGTCGCATCGAAGGCCAGACGCTCCGCGACGTGATTGAAGAGCTCAGGGCCGGTGACGTCGAGACGGAGAAGCACTTTGGCCCGGTCCGCCTGCTCACGCTCTTCGGGCAGATTTGCCGCGCGATTGGCTATGCGCACGCGCGCGGCGTCATTCACCGGGACCTCAAGCCCGACAATGTCATGTTCGGCGCCTACGGCGAGGTCACCGTCATGGACTGGGGCCTCGCGAAGCCCATCGGCACCGCCGAGGGGCCGCAGCCCGCGGCCAAGCGCGTGGTGGACGGACAGAGCGGGCGCTACTCGACGCAGTACGGCGAGGTGACCGGCACGCCCCAGTATATGCCGCCGGAGCAAGCGGCGGGGCGCATCGACGAGCTCGGGCCTCACTCGGACGTCTACGCGCTCGGGGCGATGCTCTACGAGCTGCTCACGCTCGAGCCGCCGTTCGACGGCCCGAGCGCCCGTGCGATCCGAGACGCCGTCGTGCACGCGCGACTCACCCCGCCGAGCGAGCGCGCGCCCGAGCGGGCCATCCCGCACGCGATGGAGCAGCTCTGCCTGCACTGCTTGGCCAAGGCGCCCAACCAGCGACCGCGGAGCGCGGCGTGGGTGGCCGACCAAATCGATGCGTACCTAGAAGGCGAGCAGGACCGCGCCCGCAAGGAGCAGGAGCGTCGGCGCCTGCACGAGCAGGGCCGCGCTGCAGCGGAGCGCTGGCTGGAGTCCACCCAGGAGCTGCAGCGCTTGCAGGCCCGCACCGTGCAGCTCCGCGCGCGGCTCGCGCCGTGGGCGCCTGCCGAGGAGCGCGAGAAAGTCTGGCGGCAGGAGGACATGGAGCAGCAGGCGCGGGTCGAGGCGGCCCGTGACCTCTCCGAGGCGCTGGTCCACTTTCACGGCGCGCTCGGCGCGGGGGGGGAGACGCGCACCACGCGAACAGCGCTCGCGGAGCTGTACTTTGCGGCGTTCGAGCAGGCGGAGCGAGACCGCGACCAGGCCGCCGCGGCGCAGTACGAGAGCCTGGTCCGCGCGTTTGACGACGACGGCGTGCTCGAGGCGCGCCTCAAGGGCGATGGGCGCCTTGAGATCGAGACCTTGCCACGGGGACTGAGCGGCACGCTCTTGGCGTATCGTGTCATCGACCGCGTCCTCACGCCGACCGCCCCGCAGGCGCTTGGCCCGCTGCCAACCCGGGTCGACGCGCTGCCCATGGGCAGCTACCTGCTCAAGCTCTCGGCACCCGGGCTCGCCGAGGCGTTCGCACCCGTCTTGATCACGCGCCAAGAGAGCGTTCGGCTGCGACTGCGCGTCTTTCCAGACGCGGCCGTGGGGCGCGGCTTCGTGCACGTGCACGGCGGCCCCGCGCGCGTCGGCGGAGATCCACTCGCCCAGCTCGCGACGCCGCTGCGGACCGAGGAGGTCGCGGACTTCTTTATCTCGCGGCGCCCGGTGACCTGCGGCGAATACGCCGAGTTTCTGCAGGACCTCACCGAGCGTTTGGGCGCGCAGGCGGCGCGCGCGCGGGCGCCGAGGAACGCCCCGCAGGCGCCCTCGCTGTGGCCGCTGGGTCCGAGCGGCGGGCCCGCGCCGCCCGACCACGACAGCGCGGGCCAGCCGTGGCACCCCGACTGGCCCGTGGTGGGCATCAGCGCCGAGGACGCGGACGCCTACTGCGCGTGGCGCACGCAGCAGACCGGCCAACGCCATCGGCTGCCGAGCGATATTGAGTGGGAGAAGGCAGCGCGCGGCGCGGACGGCCGCCTGTTCCCGTGGGGCGACGCCTTCGAGCCGACGTTCTGCCATATGGGCCTGAGCCGCGCGGGGGCGCCTTCACGCGGCCCGTCGGGCATGTGCCCCACAGACCGCAGCGCCTATGGGGTCGAGGACCTCGCGGGGAGCGTAAGCGAGTGGACGTCGTCGTGGCTCGATGAGAGCGCCCGCCAGCGCGTCATCAAGGGCGGCCACTGGGCGAGCGGCCCGACCGAGTGCCGCGCGGCGAGCCGATTCGCGCATCCGGCGTCGGGCGTATTGCTCACGCTCGGCTTTCGGGTGGCGCGCGACGCGCCGGCCTAGTCAGCGACGCCCAGAACGGTCACGTCAGGCGAAAAGGTCGTCGAGCGTCTCGGCCGTGACGAAGCGCTCCAGCCAGCGCTCGAGATCGGCCGTCGTCGCGGCGTCGATGCGGGCGATGGTCTCTGCGGGAACCTCGCGAAAGCGCAGGCGCGCTTGCTTCGTCAAGACCGAGGCGAGCGCCGCGCGCTCCACTTCGGGACGCCCATTCTCGAGGCCCTCGAGCATCCACTCTTGCGCGGCGGTCATGAACGTCTCCTTTGTCGGCTCGGGCAGCGCGTCTGCAGCCGCCGCAAGATGAGGTTTGGGAATGGCGCTCACCTGCGCAAGGTAGCACAGCGCGGCGACCAGGGTCGACCAGCCGGCGGGCTCGTCGTGGAGCGGCCGCAGGCGAGACGCCCAGTCGTCAAGGAGCGCGTCGGCGTCCGCGCGGGTGGCGCCCTGCAGGATCTCAAGCAGGGTCTCGCTGACCGTGTCGGCGTCGTCGGCGCGCGTCTGCAGCACGGCGCGCGCCAGGTCGGGCGACGCGAGGTCCGCGAGCACGACCTCCATCGACGGCAGCAGCGCGCGGAGCGACGGATCGAGCGGCACGTCCGGCAGGTCGAGCAGCGCCGTCAGGCTCGTCGGTGAGCGCCACGGGGTGTCACCGTTGTAAATCACCACAGGGATTACCGGCGGCAAGTGGGTCGCCTCTGGGTGCTTACGCAGCCAGCGCTCCCAGATGCGGACCGTGTAGCCAAGCTGCCGCACGACGATGAATCGCTGGTCCTGCCGCTGGTGCTCGACCGCCAAGATGAAGATCGCGGGCGCGCGCTCGCCCTCGCCCGAAACGCCCCGACGCGGCACCTCAACAATCAAGTCCGAGACCGTGCCGCGTAGCTCCGCGTCGACATGCGTCGGGTCAAGCACCCGGATTCTCTCTGGATTCAAGTCAAGCACCGCCTGCAGGTGCTTGGGCAACACGAGCTTCAGCAGGCCCACCACATGCTTCGGGCTGCCAAACGCCTGCCGAAAGAAGGCGTCGTGCGGGTTCGGTCGGGTCACCATCAGGGCTCCGGCGCGTCGGAACTCGCGCTCTGGTCCCTTAATCGGTCAGACCCGCCGCGTGTCGCACACATCGTGTCGATTTTCGTCCCGGCGCGAAGCGCAGCCCCGCGTCAATCTCCGAATACGTCGCCCGTAGATGCGATGAGCGTGAACGTTGCGCACCGGCCGGGTAGGCGAAGGTGATCCGATTGCGAAAGGCGGGGGAGCGCAGCAGAATCGCGCTCATGCAGACGTCCCTCCAATGCGTGACCTACGCCGCCTTGCACGCCATGACGGTGGCACCCGCTTGAGCGCCGGAAGGCCCAGAGTCGGGGCGGCCGCGACAGCCCTTTTCCTCGGCTTGGCTCTGGCACCGGCCGCCACTGCGCAGACGTGTTACGTGCGGCCCTTCGACCGCGTGGGGGACCCTTGGCACTGCTTGGAGGCCTGCGACCGCAGCATCCCCCATGCGGGCGTAGACTTTCCCGTACCCAGCGGCAGCGCCGTGCCGGCCATCGCGGACGGCGTCGCCTCGGTGCCGCCCTCCAGTGACTGTCTGGGGAACGTGCTGGTCATCGCGCACCCGGATGGCATGTTCTCGGGATACGGGCACCTGCAGACCATCCACGTCGCGGACGGCGAGGCCGTGACGCGCGGGCAGCACGTGGCCGACTCAGGCGATAGTGGGCGCTATCCAGACTGCGTCACAGGCCCGCACCTGCACCTGACGATGGGCGACCACGCCGAGAGCTACCGTGATCGCCAGACCATCGACCCGCTGGCCTACATCGACAGTCACGCCGACTGCTCCTGCCATCACACCGCCGGACTGCTCTCGTTCAGTTGCAACGGTGCGCTCGAGGGTCAGACCTGTGTCTCGCTGAACGAGCCGGCAGACCCGGACACATGGATGGACAACTTCATCTGCACGGCGGCGCCCGAGGGCCTGGTGTTCAGCGCATCCGGTCCCATCGAGGGCCTAGAGTGCGTGGCGCTGACCGAGCCTTCGGACTCGCAGTCGGCGGCGTGGGACGACAACTTCGTGTGCCTGCCCCCGGATGCGCCCTTTGAGCTCGCCTGGAGTTTTGCTGGACGCCTAGATGGGTGGTCATGCGTGAAGTTCGACGAGCCCTCCGAGGAGCGGACTTGGCGGGACAACTTCTTGTGCGAACGGAAGCGCCCGTGTTTCGAAGGCGGAGGCCTGACCTTCTGCCAGCGGGGCAAGGTCGACGGGGAGCACTGCCTGCCGGTGAACGAACCCGGGGATGACCAGGCCATCTGGGTGGACAACACCCTGTGTGTCTCCGAGCAGCTGGGCGGAGCCGCGCTCGGCCTGCAGTGGAGCGCGGCGGGGCCGATCGCGGGCATGGACTGCACGGCCGTCGCCGAGCCCGCCGAGAGCGAGGCGGCGGCGTGGTCGGACAACTTCGTGTGTCTTCCACCGGGCGCGCCGATCCGCCTCGAGTGGAGCGCGCAGGGGCCCCTGGCCGACGCTGTCGGCTGTGCGCGTTGGTACGAAGCCGCGGACCTGGACGACGGCTGGGCAGACGACTACCTCTGCGTCTATCCTCGGTCTCCGTCGCCCCCGCCAGACGCCGCGCCGGACGGCCGCCCGGAGGCGCCGCCCGACCCAGCATCGAGGGACGCCGGCGCGACCGATGACGCCGCGGTCGGACCCGCCCTGCGGAACAACGGTGCCCGCGGCGTTGTGGGCGGGTCCGCAGGGTGCGCCTGCGCGACCACCGGCGACGCCCGCCCTGCGGCTTGGCCGTGGGCGGCGCTGGTCATCGGCCTGTGGTCTCGGCGCCGCCGCGGCGTCCCCGCCGAGCGCTGAGCGCGTCTCAGTCGCCGACGGCGGCTCAGTCGCCGAGCGCGTCGGCGATCGATGAACCACCTGAGCTGCTCTGCTGGACAGGTCGGAAGGGGTCGAGGAACCGGGCGAGGCTCCGGGGGCTGCGGGTCTGGAGCCAGAGCTTGCCCTGACCGCTGAAGTGGCACACGAAGCCCTCGCCCGAGGCGAACAAGCCCTTTGTGCCGTTGAAGCGCCGCAGCTCGTAGCGCAGGCTGTCCGAGAAGCCGACGATGTGGTCCGTGTCGACCACGTAGCCCTCGGGCCCGACGTCGACCTCGTGCAGCGCGCCGTAGGCGTTGAAGAAGACCGTGCCTGGGCCGGACAGGCGGAGCAGGAACAGGCCCGTGCCGCTGAAGAGGCCCTTGACCCCGCCGAACTGGGTATCGACCGTGAACCGCTCGCCGACGTGCGCGAGGTAGTTGCCGCCGGTCAGAAAGAGCGTCTGCCCGACGTCGAGCGCGTGCTCGCGCAGGTCGCCCTCCATGCCCGACGCGAGGATGATCTCCTGTCCGGCGCCCGTGGACGTGTAGCTGTTCTGAAAGAAGCTCTCGCCGCCGAGCACCGAGCGCTTGGCCGCTGCGAGCAAGCCGCCGCGTGCCTTGGTCTCGAGCTTGAGCCCCGAGGACATGGACACCATCGCCCCGGCCTCGGCGACGAGCTGCTCGCCGGCGCCGTCGAAGCGCACACGCAGGCACCCGAAGTCGGGGGCGTCGAGAATCTCGAACTTCATTTTGACCTCACTGCTGCTTGGCCGGCAGCGCGCTGCCGACCTCGCGTCCGAACGCCTCGCGGTTGCGGGTCTGCACGTAGACGCGGCCGCGGCCCCGCACGCGCAGGACGAAGCCCTCGCCGGAGAAGTAGCTCGCGATCAGGCCGGACTTGACCGTCGTGACCTCGTAGTCGAGGCCCTCGGTCAGCGCGACCAAGTGACCGGTGTCGAGCACGAGCTCCGCCGTGTCGATGAGCCGACCGCGACCGTCGGGGTAGGGCTCACCGATGTCGAGCGCCTCAATCGCGCCGAAGCCGTTGAGCAGCACCTGGCCGCGGCCAGCGGCGGTCAAGAAGAACAGGCTCTGACCGCTGAAGAACCGCCGAAAGCCCTGGAACTGAGTGTCGACGTCGATGGTGTCCGGCGAAGCGACATAGTTCGAGCCCTGGATGACGAGGCGCTCGCCTGGGCGGACGTCGTGCACGCACATGTCGCCGCACAGCGGCGGGGCGAGGAGCACCTCGCCGGGGGCGCGCGTCGCCGTAAAGGTGTTCGTAAAGAAGGTCTCGCCGCTCAGGACCGCGCGCTTGAGCTTCTTGAAGAAGCCGCCGCCCGCCATGGGGCCATCCGTCGAGAGCGCGAGCGATGGGCTCATGCCCACCATGGCGCCGGACTCCGCGCGGACCCCTTCGCCCGGCTGGAGAACGACGCGCGCGAGTGTGTGGCTCGGCTTGTAGAGGAGGTCGATCTGCATGCGTGCGTCCCTTACCAGAGGTAGCGGCTGACCCAGCCGACCAGGGCCTTAAAGTTACGGGACTGGACGTAGACCTTGCCGCGCCCGTTGAACTCGCAGACGAGGCCCTCGCCTGAGAAGAGCGTGGCCTTGATGCCGCCGATGGCCCGTACCTTGAAGTCCAACGCGCCGTCGAACGCGACGATGTGCCCCGTGTCCACGATGTAGCTGCCCTCGACGTCGACGGCGGTGATGCCGCCGTAGCTGTTGATGAAGAGCTCGCCGTTGCCGGCGCACTCGAGCAGGATGAGGCCCTCGCCCCCGAACAAGGCCCGCAGGCCACCCCACCGGAGCTGCGTGTCGATGTCGCCCGTGCTCGCGAGGTAGCTGCCGGTCTGCACGAAGAGGCGCTCACCCTCTCGCAGGGTCCGCCGCTGGATCGTGCCCGACATGACCGGCGCGAGCACCACCTCGCCGCCGCTCGGTGCGGTGAACTCGTTGATGAACATCGTCTCGCCGCCGAAGAGCTTGCGGAGCAGGGCGGTCAAGAAGACCAACACCTTGCGAAAGAACCCCGCGCGCCGGCCGGAGTTGAGGCGCGTGTCGATCTCCACGCCCGGCGAGTGCCTAACCATCGCGCCCGCCTCGGCCTGAATGGCGTCTCCGGGCTTGAGCCCGACGCGCATCCAGCTCTGGGCGGGCCCGTACTCGATCTCTACGTTCAAGCGGCGTGTCCTTTGGTGGAGTTACTCGGGGGGTCTGCCTGTGCGGCGCCTTGCCGTCCCGCAGCCCGCGCGGCAAAGTCAGCCCACATGCAAACCGGATTTCATCACTCACGCAAGCGGATCGTCCTCGAGGTCGGGGCGATCATCGCGTTTCTCGCCGCGGTCGTCTGGGGGGTCCTCGCGCTCGCGGGCACGCTGGCGGCTGCGGCCCTGCCCATCATCCCCACCTCCGCGGATAGCAAGCTCGGGGAGGCGCTCTATCCCCTGCTCGCCCCGGAGGCGAACCGCTGCAAGAACCCCGAGCCCGCCGCGTTCGTGAACGCGCTGGCGAAGCCGCTCGTCGACGCGCTCGGCGAGACGCCCTACGCGTTCGAGTTCGTCGTCGTCGCCGACGAGACCCCCAACGCCTTCGCGCTGCCCGGTGGCAAGGTCGCCGTGCACATGGGCCTGCTCTCCTTCGCGCAGACCCCTGACGAGGTCGCCGGCGTCTTGGCGCACGAGATCAGCCACGCCACAGGGCGACACACAATGCGGAACATCGCCGAGGGTCTCGGCGGCACCGCCGCGCTCGGCATGCTGCTCGGGTGGGTCGACCTGTCGACCATCGCGGGGCCCGCGCTCGCCCTCTCACAGAAGGCCTATAGCCGAGACCTCGAGCGCGACGCGGACGCCGAGGGCCGCGCGCTGCTGCTGCGGGCGCGCATGGATCCGTGGGGCATGAGCGAGTTCTTTCAACGCCTCAAGGACCAGCACGGTGACGCCCTGCCGCCCGCGATCTTGTCGACCCACCCCGACCCCGGCGACCGGGCGCAGGCGGCGGCGAGCGGGCCGGAGCCAGACGGCCCCCTGCGGGCGCTGCCGGCGCTGCCCCGGGATCTGAAGTGCGAGACCGACGCCGCTGAGGCTGCCGCCACCGAGTGACCGCCTCAGGCGTCGCGCCGGTAGGTCACCCACGTGCGATAGGTCCAGAAGCCCAGCCCCCCCGACCAAGACGCGGCCGCGTCATTCGACTGTCCCACACGCAGCTGGACCCCGAGTCGGCTCGCCGCCGCCCGGCGCATCAGGTCCGTCAGCAGGCAGCGGCCGACCCCCAGCCGACGCGCCTCGGGCAGGACGGCGAGGGCGTCCACCTCCCAGGCGTCCCCCTGCCGATGCGCGGCGACGACCCCGACCGCGCCATCCCCGCGCTGCGCCACGCGCAGGTGAACGGCGTCCTCGGGCAGCGCGCCCAGCGCCCCGAGGCGGGCCCAGGACGGCCGGGGGTGCGCCCCGCCGCCCGCCGCGCGGACCAGCGTGAGGACCTCGTCGATGTCGACGGCGGGCCGCAGCTTCGCGCTCACGAAGCCGCCGGCGACCTCATCGGGTGCGCCGTCCCAGCGCTGATGAAAGACCACGCCAGACACCGAGAAGCCCAGCCGCTCCAGTGCGCGGCGCGCGGGGCGGTGGGCCGCGTCCGTGCTCGCGAGCCACGGTCCACGAGGCCCCGCGACCGCGTCAAGGAGCGCCCGGCCCACGCCGCGTCGCCGCGCCGCAGGGTGAACACGGGCGTCGATGATCGCGCCGTCGGCGCCGTCGAAGCGCCACGCGACCCCGAGGTCGCCGCCGTCCGAGCCAGCGACCGCGAGCGCGTCGGCACGGTCGAGCGCGGCGCCCGAGACCGGGAGGACGAGTGGATCGCGCGCCGCGACGGACGCGGCGCAGGCCGCGGCGCGGGCGACGCCGGATTCGTCCGACGCGTCGACCACCTCGATCTGGGCGGGGGCACTCTGCACATGTTCACGCTAGCGGGCGCCGCCGCCGAAGTGCAGGGCAAAATCGCCGCGTTTTGACCTCAGTGAGGCGCGTGGCCGTGGTCGTGACCATGGTCATGCCCGTGCCCGTGGTCATGGCCATGGTCCGTGTGCGACTGCGGCGGGGCCGCGATGCCCTGCATACCCGGCAAGCCCACGATCGGGTAGCCCGCGCGCTGCCACGCGAACAGCCCCTCGTCGAGCACGGCGGTGTTCTTCCAGCCCCGCTGCCGCAGCGCGTCCACGACGACCCCCGAGGCGTGGTGCGGGCACCCGCAGTATGCGATGACCCACGTCCCGTCATCCTTGGGCAGCTTGTCGAGGAGCGTCAGGTCGTAGTACGGCAGCGACACCGAGCCCTCGATGTGCAGCGCCACGAAGTCCGAGGGCGCGCGGGCGTCGACGATGATGAGGCGCTTCTTCTGTTCAAGAGCCCGCGCCACCTCAGCCATCGGCGCAAAGCGCCCCTCCCGCAGCGTGAAGGTCGGGTGAGCCCCCTCGGGGTTCAAAGGCAGCGGTCGCCAGTCCGGGACCTGGACGGGCGCCGCAGTGACCGCCATCGGGGGTTGGGCGGCGTTGAGCCCAGCGAGCGAGCGCAGATAAGCGACCACATCGTTCGTCGCGGCCCCGTCGAGGACGCCGGCGAACGGCGCCATGCGCGTACCGGGCCGCCCGTTGACGATGGCATATCGAATAAAGGCGTCGCTCGCGAGCTGCAGGAACACGGGGTTCGCGAGGTGAACGGCGTCACCCCGCTGCGCGGTCGTCCCGTGGCACGACTGGCACTGCTGAGCGTAGATCGCCTCACCCTTCTTCGCGTCGCCCGCGCCGGGGGGGTAGAGCGTCGCCCGCTCGGTCGGCCGCTGGGCGCGGATCCAGACGGCGAGCGCGTTGATCTCTCGGTCGTCGAGCGGCCCGCCGACCCGCTGCGCGTAGCCGGCCATCGCGGTGCCGGGGCGGCCGCGCGCGATGCTGTCGCGCAAAAAGTTGTCGGTCGCGGACGCGAGGAACGTCTCGCTGACGAGCGAGGGCGCGTTGTCCGCGGCGTACCCTGTGGCGTCCGCGGCGTGGCAGAGCGCGCAGTACTTTGTCCAGAGCGCCGCCGCGTCAATCGGCGGGAGCGCGGTGGGGGCGGCGCTGGGGGCCGAGGCGGTTGCCGCGGGCGTCGGGGCCTCGCGGTCTCCGGCGCTGGTGGGGCGCTGACACGCGGTCGTCGAGGCGGCGATTGCCAGAGCGAGCGCGAGCGGCGCGCGGGCCTGCGTGCGAGTGCGCATCAGTGGGAGCCCTCAACTTTTCGGCAGTGTGCCGGGGATGATGCGGCAACTCGCGGTCTGGTGTCATGCGTTCCCGCTCACTCCTCCTCACGCGCGGGCTGACCCGGCAGGTAGTGCGTGTAGAGGTAGACCCGCGCCTCGAGGTCGCCGAGGTGATGCGCCACGAGCGGCTTGACCTCACGCCACGGCAGGCCGCCTGCGCCCGTCGCGAGGCGGGGGAGCGCCACGGACGGGTAGTTCTGCTTGAGGATGAGCTCCCGGAGCGACCGGAGCGCGTGGTCGACGCTCTCCACCGTCGCGTGGCCGTTGTGGCCATTGTGGCCGTTGTGGCCGTTGTGGCCATTGTGGCCACTGTGACCGTTGAGCGCGGGGGCGTCTGCGCGCGGGGCCTCGGCCGAGGGCGACGTGGGCTGGGCAGTGGGGTCTTGCGCGAACAGGGCGTCGTCGTCGGGCTCCACAGGGGTCTGCGTGAGCAGATTGGCGACCACGATGCCCGGTCCGTTCCAGGTCCAGACCTCGCCGGGCTCCATCCTGTCGATGTGGCTCGCGTGCCGGAACTCCCGGTACATCGCGGGCCATCGCTTTCGCATGCCGAACGCGAGGCCGGACCGAAAGTCGTCGTCCGGCCCGATGCCATGGGCGTAGACCTTGGCCTTGCTCAGCAGCAAGTCGCCGATGACTTCGCGGATCATGGGGCGCACCGAGCGCAGACGCGCGTATAGGGGATCGCGAGCAAGCGCTCTGGCGCGATCGGGTCGAGGCAGTACTCGCAGCGCCCGAAGCGGTTGTGTTCGATCCGCTCGATCGCGCCCCGCAGGGCGATGATGCGCGCGCGCGCGCCGTCCTCGAGCCGCTCGACCACAGGATCGTCCGAGTGCAGCCCGCTCACGTCGATCCAGTCGGCCGGCGCGGGGCTCGGCGAGTTCCGCAGGTGACGCTGCAAGCGCGCCTCGCGCGCCTCGATGCGAGCGAGCTCTTCGCGGAGCTGTTCCTTGACGGTCTCCAGGTTCATTCGGACCTCCATTCCGCATTTACTCCTATCTTTTTGGGTACAAACACTTAGGCAACATTCGGACCACGCTGAATTTCTGCAGGGCAGCGCGGCGCCGGCGTCAGCGTGGGTCCGGGTGGTAACCCCACCCACGGGCACGTCACCGACCGGTGACCTTGGGCGGCGCGTTGCTTTTGGGTCAGCCCGCGTGACAATCCACCGATGACCGAGCGCCTGCGCCCCTGCCCCCCGATGACGTTTGATGAGCCCGCCGCGCTGACGGACGCGCGCCGAGCGGTCCCGGTGACGCCGCTGCATGTCGACCTGCGCGTCGAGGTCGACCTCGCCCGACAACGCGTCGCGGGTCAGGTCACGCACACGGTCCGCGCCCGTGCCCGACCCATTGATCGGCTGCGCCTCGACGCCGGCGGGCCTGAGCACATGCGCATCTCAGGCGTTCTCTGGGACGGCGACGCAGCCGAGTTCACACACGTGGGCGAGGTCCTTGAGGTCGAGCGCGCGACGCCCCTGGCCTCGGGTCAAGACAGCGCGCTCCAGATCACATTCGAGGCGCACCCCGCGGCTGGGCTCTACTTCGTCGCGCCCGACCCCGAGGTGCCGTCCCAGCGCGCGCAGGCCTGGACTCAGGGCGCGATGGAGGACCACCACTACTGGTTTCCCTGCTTCGACGCGCCGGAACACATGGTGACGACGCGCGTCGACGTCACGGTGCCCGCGCCGTTCGTGGCGCTCTCGAACGGTGACCCTGAGCCACCGCCAGAGCCGCCCCGAGCGGGCCACCATCGCGCGGTCTGGCGTATGAACGCCCCGCACGCGCTGTATCTGCTGACGCTGGTCGTCGACGACGTCGTCGAGGTGCGTGACCAGGCGGGCGACGCCTCGCTCCACCACTGGGCCCCGCGCGGTCGCGAGGCCGACGTCCGCGCCCTGTTCGAGCGCGTCCCTCAGATGGTCGCGTTCTTCGGCGAGGCGACGGGGCGGCCGTATCCCTTCGGCCGTTACGGTCACGTCTTCCTGCAGGAGTTCATGTGGGGCGGGATGGAGAACTCGACCCTGACGAGCCTCACGGACCAGGTGCTCGTGGAGGGTCGCCACCGCGCCGAGGAGGATGTCGAGCGCCTCATCGCGCACGAGCTCGCGCACCAATGGTTCGGCGACCTCATCGCGCCGCGCGGCTGGCCGGAGCTCTGGCTCAACGAGTCGTTCGCGACCTACTTTGAGCTGCTCTGCATGCAAGCCCTCGAGGGCGACGACGACTTCACTCGCCGCCTGATGACGGTCCGTGACAACTATTTCACCGAGGTCGAGACGCGCTACGCCCGCCCCATCGTGACGCGGCGCTACGCGCACCCCTATGTGCTCTTCGACCGCCACGCCTACGAAAAGGGCTGCCTTGTCCTCCACACGCTCCGCGACCAGCTTGGCGAGGCCGCGTTCTGGGCGGGTGTGCAAGCCTATGTCGCGCTCGCGGCGGGCCGCGCAGCGGAGACCGCAGAGCTCCGCCGCGCCTTCGAGGACGCCAGCGGCGAGGACCTGACGACGTTCTTCGAGCAATGGGTCTACGCCCCCGGTCACGCTGCGGTCCGCCCGACCTGGCGCTTCGTCGAAGGCGTCGGCCTCGAGGTCACGCTGGAGCGCACGGACCCGCATCCACCCCCGCACACGCTCGCTGTCACCGTGGCGGTTGGCCGCGCCCAAGGGGGAATGACGACGCACCGAGTACGCCTGTCGACTGAGTCCCGCGCGCTCGTGCTCCCCCTCGACCGCGCGCCGCGCTGGGTTGCGCTCGACCCGACCTCCGCCTGTCTCATCCAGCTCGATGAGCGCGACGAGCCCGACACCGCGCTCCGGGCGCGGCTCTCACTCGAAGCCCCCATCGCACTGCGCGCGCGGACGGCCCGCGTCCTCGCCGCTCGGGGCACGCCTCAGAACCACGCCGCGCTCACCCACGCCCTCACGTCGGACCCGGCGTCAACCGTGCGTGTCGAGGCGGCGCGCGCGCTCGGGGAGCACCGCTCAAGCGAAGCCCGCGCGGTCTTGCTCGCCGCTGCGGCCACTGACCCTGAATGGCGTGTGCGCGCGGCGAGCGCTCGCGCGGCGGGCCTCGACGCGGGTCCAGACTGCGTCGACGCCCTCGCGACGCGGCTGAAGGACGAGCCGAGCCACCGCGCGCGGTGCGGGGTGCTTCAGGGCCTCGGGGGGATTCAGGACCCGCGCGCGCGGGCGCTCATCGAGGGTCAGCTCGAGGTCGAGTCGCCGCGGGCGTGTATCGCCGCGACCGCGATCGCCGCGCTCGCGGCCCAGGATGCGCCGGACGCGCTCGACGCGCTCTTGAAGCGCACAGAGCGCGCCGCGCCACGTCCGGTGCGGGTCGCTGCCGTCGCCGCCGTGGGCCGCCTGACCCAGCTCGAGGCGACGCCGACCGCCGACCGAAAGCGCGGTCGACAGCGCCTTGAGGCGCTGCTCGCGGACCCCACGTTCGCTGTGCGCGCGGCTGCCATCGAGGCGCTCCGGACGGTGGGCGGCGCCGCGAGCTTGCCTGCGCTTCGCCGCGCGCACGGCGCAGAGCCCTTCGGCGCGCTCCGCCGCAATCTGCGCGAGGCGCTCGGCGCCCTGGAGCACGACGACAGGAGCACCCCATGAGCGCACCGACGGACCGAACGTTTCTGGACATGACCCGCTACCAGTGGACGGTCTTGCTCGCCGCGTGGCTCGGGTGGGGCTTCGATATCTTCGACAGCATCCTATTCAACTTCGTGGCGCCCAACTGCGTACCGACGCTGCTCGGCCTGACCATCGGCAGCCCCGAGGCCCGCGCGGCGACGCTGAACTGGACCGGCATCGTGACGAGCGTTCTCCTGCTCGGCTGGGGGCTCGGCGGCATCCTGTTCGGGAAGATTGCCGATCGTATCGGCCGCACGCGGACGCTGTTGCTCACAATGCTCCTCTACTCCCTCGGCACCGCGGCCTGCGCGGCGGTTCCCAACATCGAGGCCCTGCTCGTGTGTCGCTTCATCGCCAGCCTCGGCATTGGCGGCGAGTGGGCGGCGGGCGCGGCCATGGTCGCCGAGGTCGTCCCGGAGCGACGCCGGGTCGAGGCGGGCGCGTTGCTTTACACTGCGGCGCCCCTCGGCCTGCTGCTCGCGACGCTCGTCAACGCGGAGATCGCGGGGGACTGGCTGCGCGACTCACCGCAGACGTCGTGGCGCTGGATTTTCTTGTGCGGGCTCGCCCCGGCGGCGGTTGCGTTCGCCGTGCGCTTCTTCGTCAAGGAGCCGGAGCGCTGGGCGCAGGTCGCGCAGACCACGGTCGCGCCGCGCTACCGTGACTTGTTCACCCCCGAGTGGCGGCGCTACACCGTGACGGGCACGCTCCTGGCGCTCACCGCGCTTGTCATGTGGTGGTCGTGCAACGCGTTCATTCCCGTCGTGGTGGGGGGGCTTGGTGCGCAGGCGGCCGCTGCGCAAGGCCTCTCGGGGGGTGACGCGCAGGCGGTGATCGAGGCGTGGAAGACCCGCGCGATTCACATCTTCAACTTCGGCGGCTTCGTAGGAACGCTCTTGACCGTGCCTGCGGCCAAGTACCTGGGACGCCGTGCGATGTTTGGGGCGTACTTCCTGCTCTCGGCACTGTCGATCCTGTGCGCCTTCGGTCTTGAGCTCACGCCCGAGGCGCGCCTCTGGATGTACCTGCCGATCGGCCTCACGGTCTTCGGTGTCTTCGGGAGCTTCACCTATTACTTGCCGGAGCTCTTCCCGACGCGCCTGCGGGGGACGGGCGCGGGCTTCTGCTACAATTTCGGACGTTTCTTCGCCGCTGCGGGGCCGTTCATCGTGGGCTATGTCGCCTCGCGCGGCGCGGACGCCGCATCGACCGCGATCGACGTGCTGTTCTGGGTCGGTGTGGTCCCGCTCGCCGGGCTGTTGCTCATGCCCTTCGTTGTCGAGACGAAGGACAGGCCCCTGCTCGAGTAGACCTAGTCGACGCGCTCGAGCGAGAGCTCAAAGCGCGTGGTCTCTGCACCCTCGAGGGTCGCACTGAGCCGCCCCCCGACCGCGCCCGCGAGCGCATGTGCTACGGCCAGGTCGAGGCCGCTGCCCGAAGGGTCTCGCGGCAGCGCGTAGGGCTCGAAGAGCGAGGACATCATGGTCGGGTCGAGCGGCTCGCCATCGTGCCGAATCCGCAGCGCCCAGCGGCCCGCCTCGGCGCGGATCGCCAGGCCCATCCGAGTGCCCGCGCGGTGCCCCTGCGCGGGTCGAGTGACGCGCTCCGCGACGTGCCGCATCAGCGCGGCGACCGCACGGTCAAGGTGCTCTTGGGTCGCTTGGACGAGCACGCGCCCCTCCGGTGGGGGGGTGTCCCACGCCACGGTGAGGCCGCGAGGCGCCCCGTGGGACCAGCGCGTCTGCGTTCGGCTGCGCTCGCGCTCCGCGACCTCGACGAGGGAGATTGGGCGCGCCACGCTGCTCGTCGGCTGGCCCACCGAGCTCACGAGCGCCGCCAAGCTCTGACCGATGCGCGCCGCGCGCTGCACGCCGTCGAGCGCGTCCGTGACGACGCTCCGCAGCGACTCCGGGAGCTTCTCTTCGTCGAAGATGTCGACCAGGTGCTCCATGTTGGCGAGCGCGAACGCGAGCGGGTTGTTCAGATCGTGCCCGAGGCCCGCCGCGAGCTCAGCCAAGCTGCGGGCACGCTCGCGCGCGGCGGTCTGTCGGTGGAGCTCGAACTCGGCGGTCAGGTCCGTGCCGGCGACGATCCAGCTCTCCCCTTTGGAGGCCAAGGGCACGACCCGCCAGACGACCCGGCGGCTCTGTCCATCGGCGCCTTGAAAGAGGCGCTCGCCCCGCACCGCGGCGGGGTCGAAGCGCGCCTCGACGGCCTTGGTGCCGAGCGCCGCCGCGACGACCTGGGCCGTTGCGTCGGTGTGGTCGGCGCCCGGCGGCGAGGTCGCCCGAGTGCCTGCGCCGAGTACGACCCGTCGCGTGAACGCGTTGACCCACCACGCCCCCTGGTCGACGACCAGGACCATGACGGGCAGGGCGTCCAGCACCGCGCGGAGCTGGGCGTGCTGCGCCGCGAGGACCTCGCGCGCCTGCTCCAGCTCCCGCGTCCGCGCCTCGACTTGGCGCTCCAGGTCGCGAGACAGCGCCAGGAGCGACTGCTCGGCGCGCTTCTGCGCGTCGGCCCGGACCTCGGTCACGATGCGCCCGGCTTGACCGGTGATCGGGTCGAGCGTGTCGTGCACGACAACGTGGTGCCAGCGAATGCCGCCGCGGTGGCGGACCTCGAGGACATCTGAGAAATCTGCGCCGGTCGCGATCCGCTCTCGGGGCGGGGGGAGCCGCAGCGGCTCGACGAAGCGCTCGCTGAAGTCTCGCAGCGCCTCGGGTCCATAGGCGATGTGCGCCGCAGGGTTCGCGAGCAGCAGCGCCCCGTCTGCGTCGAAGATCGACATGGGCACATGCGTCCGGCGGAACGCCTCAAGGCCACGTCGCGCCTCGAGGTCCGGCTCGATCGGAGACGCAACGGTGAAAATCCCCACTCGCCCATCGGGCAGCGGCGTGCCGTTGTTCCACGTCTCGCACTCCACCGGCTTCAGGCCCGGGGGGTAGAACGTCCACCGCATCTGGAGCGTCTCGCCCGCCTGAACACGCGCGTACATGTCATCGAAGCGCTGCTGAACGGCGGGAGACATCCCGGGGTTGAGCTTGCGCGCTTGAATCGACGCGAGGCTGTCGTGGCCCCAGAGCGCGATCCCGCGCGCCGACGCCCACACGATGTGGTGCGTCTCGGGATCGTAGATCCACATCGCGACGGGCGCGTTCGCGAGGAGTGCCTCGGAGGCCATGCCTCATACTGGCAAAGTCTCAAGGCGCGCTCCATTACGGATAACCCGATGCGGCGCACCTTGACTCAGCGCGCGCCCGCGCCGATGGTCCCGCCATGCGGACCGCCCCCGAGCGCGCGCTGAACGTCGCCTTGGCGCTCAACGCCACGTACCTCGTCATCGAGGCGGTCGTGGGGCTGTGGAGCGGTTCGCTCGCGCTCGTCTCGGACGCGACGCACATGGTCGCGGACGTCGGCGCGCTCGCGCTGGCGCGCTACGCCGCGCGCGTCGCGCTGCGCCCACCCACGCCCGCACACACCTTTGGATGGG
>Ga0114968_10000874_pt1 | contig 23007 bp, 42 predicted proteins | sample M_130807_EF_Meta_FD_87020 | JGI IMG/M metagenome (GOLD analysis project Ga0114968, IMG submission 87020) | Freshwater microbial communities from Lake Montjoie, Canada to study carbon cycling - M_130807_EF_MetaG | ecosystem: Environmental > Aquatic > Freshwater > Lake | place: Lake Montjoie... | reverse complement strand
GTACAGGCTCAGTGCGGCAAACCACTGCATGCGACCCACTTCTGAATCACTGGCACCCCAAAACATGTCACGGATTCGATTCATGTCATAGGCAGTGAGACCTAGGAAGATGAGGATGGTGAGTACATTCAATGCCATCTGTAGTGCGGTGCTGGCTACAAAGATATTGATAACGCCCACAACCAACAATCCAATCACACCAGCAAACAAGAATGGACCCCAACCTGAAATATCACGCTTGGTAAAGTATCCCCATCCTGCCAGTGCGCCAAAGCTCACAGTGGTTCCAATCAAGGCCTGTGCTATGGATGCTGAAGTGTACACAGCAAAGATAACACTCAAACTCAAGCCCATGGCACCTGCAAAAGCAAAATACCAGGCTTTGATGGCACCCTCGGAAAGGCTGTCACCTTTCCAGGCCAAGTACAAACTCATAACCAGGGGTGCAAAGATAATAACATATCCCAGGATACCTGAAAACAACACAGGTACTAGACCTAGACTGTTGACGATTCCTGCAATGACCAAGGTGGCCAGTATGCCAGCGGACATACGTCCAAGCACACCAGCAATGGCTGTGTTAAGACTAGAAGCGGCTGATAATGTGTTCATTGACTATCTCCTTACTTGGCTGCAAGAGCTTCTTTTTCTGCTGTGATTTCTTTGCGGCGTTCTTTGATGCCTTTGCTCATTTCTTGCAGAGCTTTACGGGCACGAGCTGCCGCGGCTTTGACTCCTTTTTGTGTGAACTTCTCGTTTTCGGCGAGGTAAGTTTCAAATGCTTGTTTGATTGCGTCGTGATTTTGTGACATGTTATTCTCCTTGAATTTTGATTTGTTCACGTAAGGCATTCTGTCGACGAACACAGTCTTGCATCTGTCGTTGTACTGCCAGTTTGTCGGGAGCAGTTTCCAACTGTTTGCTGAGTGAGCGATACTCGGCCAGCAGTAGTTGTAACTGTTGTTTGAATTCGGGTTGATTCATTGATACTCCTTGCATTGTGCTATTATGTATGAAGCATCATAAAATGTCAAGAGGTTTTACCACCAACCCAATGCTCTTCCAAAGCCAAATACATTAACTATGGCAAAGTACCCTGCCAGGATCATGCCCCAGCCTAGCTGTCTTCTATAGTTGGCGTAGAAACTAGAAATAGCTCCAATGAAAAAACCTGGATACACTATGGACATGTTTGGGTCTTGAGCAGTGACAGCCAGAGTCAAACTGGCTCCCACTGTGAAAATAAAACTGGCCATTTCAAACCAAAAAGCCGTACGGTCAGTGTGGAAACTGGCACTCCAGAAATCTCGAATCTTTTGCAAAGTCATACCATTTCAATATGGCGTCGGTTCCAACAGTCCCAGACTGTCACTCGATCCCAACTACGGGTCCAAGTTGTTCTGAACTTATCCCAGCCATGTTGATTATATAGTCGCAAACGATTGTCGTCCACGTGTTTCTGATCTATGCCGTTTTTTTTGGCCCATTCTTTCAGCAAGTTTGTGGCCTGTGAGTCTCTGAAGATCACTATGAATAAGGGCTCCAGGCCCGAGTGCGAGTTGTAGTGCATTGGTTAGTGTACAGTAGTGCCCGGGGGCAAAACTTCGATTATCTCTGATTCTTTGCCTGCTTGTGCTTGCAGTTGTTGGATGTCTGTAATAACCATGAGCTCATCGTCATGCTCACACGCAAGTTCTTCATCTATGCCTACCAAGCGCATGAGGCCCCCAACATGAACTTCGGTTATTCCAAAGTCTGCTAGAACCAAACAGATGTTGACCACTAAATCTTTTACTGACTCTTCGTTTAGTATGTCTATAACGAAATCTTGTTCCATTGTAGTAGTTATTTAATCCTTTTAAACTCAAAAAAAAAGCGGCCCTTAGAGCCGCTTTTGCTAGATCGCTGTTGCGATTAGGCTTCATCAGCCACTTTGGCAGACTGCTTGGCAGTTGCTTTAGCGGGCTTGACTGCCACTTTGATTTCGCCTTTCTTGGCTTCCTTGACTTTTTCAGCCAACTTTGATGCCACAGCGTAACCAGCATCACCTGCTTGCCCTTGCTCTTGCAGATACTGCAAAGCCTCAAGTTTGGTCATTGGCTTTGGGAGCTCAATGAGATTGATGTTGGTGCAACCTGACTTGGTCAGGATCTTGACACGAGCAACCATGTCGTTTGCAAAACGTGCCTTAGTAACACCATCTTGTGTAGCGGTACCAGCAACGGTAAACAGTTTATCAGTAGCCATAATATTGCCTTTCAAATGTGATTAACGAGAAGTTTCGAACTGTGTTATGCTTTTTACAGCATACCACTATTATAGCAAATCCCGGATTATTGGTCAACCGGTTTCTGCTTCTTTGATTTGCCCATTTTACCAGATTTTGATCCAGTGATTTGGGCGAGTTCAAAGTCTGTACGGGCATGTCGGAGCTCATGCAAGCCCTGGCACACCTGTTCGTAACCTGCAAAGGTACGATCAAATCGCATCTGGTAAACGTCAGCAAAGGCACGAAGCCCTTTGATGGCATCAGCTTGAGTCATTTGTCCTGACTCAAGATCGTTAACAATATCTCGGATATCATCAACCACGTTCCAGCATCTTAAAATGTTTTGTTCCAACTCAAAGTTGGTGTCGGTAAGTTCTTTGTCAGTCATTTAGATAGTTCCTGCGTTTGAGTTTTTACTGCTTCGACACCGCGATCCAGGATCTTGGCCACTCCAGAGAATCCCACCGAAGCGATGACGATGCCTACGATAACACCTAGAATAAATCGCATAGTTGCTCCTTAAAGAACACGCACACGACTGAGTTGGGTAGCATCCGGACGGTGTGCTTTCACGGTACCCTTGATTGAGATCCAAGTGCCAACATTGTGGCCCTCACGATAGCTGAAGAACACAGGCTGATTGGTATCAGTGATCCCAGAAATAAAGTGAACACCATAGTTCTGTGAATATACCACTCGAGTGATCTCTACACGGGCCTGCACTTTTGCACCCACGTCGGCCAAATAGCCTTTGGAGTGGTCAATGCGCTCGGCAGTGGCCAGGTCTTTCATGGCACGTTGATAGGCACTGATCTGGCTGGCCGTGATAGCAATCTCAAGACGATCGGCACTGGTAAACTCTTCGCGACCAACCACACCACTGAGGCTACGATCAAAATCACTGACCTGACCTTTGAGTGTTTTCATTGTGAGTTGCTGTGCAAGAAAATCACGAGCTTGGATGCCAGTGGCACGGTCTTGTTCGGTAATCAAGTCTTGGGTGGCAAGAGCCTGTTTGACCAGATCGCGGTTGGGTTCTTTGATGCGAGTTTGGGTGCCAGTTTCTTGATTGACATCCCACACGCCATCTTTGAAATAACCATCGTTGATGCGATGAGCATAGGCCGCGGCACCCCATACTGTGTCGACCGAGTAAGCCACAGCAGGTTGAGCTGTTTTCACAGCACGAGCCTTGCGAGCATAACTTGGGCGATAATAGGTATGATACATACGAACTCCTGTTTATTAACTATACTCATATTATAGCAAAATGGCTATTTCTGGTCAACCTCTTTGCATTGCTAAGTTAGTGCGTACTAACCTGTGCTTTTTGATGCTGAAACTCGCGTTTGAGCCAGTATTTGTACTGCTGGAAATACTCCTGCTGGGTATAGGGCAGTTGATGATATTCAGTGCGCTCATCACAGTTACGCAACCAAAGTTCGTGCAACCATCTGCGAAAATCAGAATTTTCCATGTTACCCCCGACTGTTATATTGATCATTTAGGATTGGTGTAAATCGTTGCATAAAGCTGTCTACCCAACATGAAAAAGTCTTAGATTCGTTGATATTATCTTGTTCGTAATGCACCCAGGTATGCCCATCGGCGCATTCAGCCACACTCATGACATGAAATACATTACCATCTGAACTTGACCAACGACTACCCATTTTGACTTCTACCATGATTCCTCCTATCTGATCTTTATATTGTGTTCCTCTCTGCGGTCACTGTAGAACTTGTGTCCAATACGACGTATTGTTTCAGCGGCCGTTTGCGGATCTGCTTCAAACATCTCTCGGATGTCTTCTGCACTAATGCCTTCCTGAGCATTAAAAATATATATCTCATAATGCCGTTGACTATTATAACGTGCTCTTAGTTCAAGGTGCAAGAGATTTGGAATAGTAACTTCAACGGGTTTGCCTTGGAGTGCCGCCCAGGTACGATTGTGCTCATCAGCAGTGATGTCACCTAAATACTCTAGACCGTGGCAATCCCACACTGCAACAAACTGATGATCCATGATTAACTTCCTGTGCTCAATACCAAGATGCTGGAATCTTCTTTGCTGGGTGTAAACTGCTCAATAAACACATGATGGTTATCACCACTGTCAAGAATGGCCTTGTCGGCTGCCACATACAGGGCCTTCCAGGTAGCACCAACTATGTTTGTGGTCACTGGATTACCCAAATGATCTTTGTAATGAACCTTGGTGGCTTCAAAGGGATAACGATCGTCAAGGTTGTTGACTTCGAAGATGCTCCAAATGGATCGCAGTCCTAACTCCTTGCGGACTCGGTCGTAGTAATCGTGCTTGCGTTCAAATGCACGGTTGTCTTGCTCGTAGGCGTTGACCAGACTGTCGCGAAGTGTTTTGGCAATGGTGGCTAGTTTTTGGCCTTCATGGACATTGCCATTGACCAGTTTCTCTACCATACAGTCCAGTTCCCAAAGTCCGTTGTGCAGTTGCTTAAACTCGTCGGCTTGAAGTGTAACATCACAGTTCATATCTGCTCCATAAGTTAAAAATACTGGTTTTTCTTTATAGTCTATAACCAGTAAAAATAGACTGCAAGTTTCTGGGGTATCAAGGCTCCCCAAGGATGGCACCACCCCATTACAGCCTTAATCTAGTCGGCTACCAGCGTAGGCCTTAAAACCGTACTTTTCAAAAACCTTGGCGGCCGCTTCTGCACCAGCTTCAAGGGTGTCAACATTTTGCACACCCAGGCCTGCTGGATTCCAAAGTTGAAGACTCTTGGTGTAGCTCTTGCGGAAACCACCAAATGTCAGTGCCTTGCCAATCTTGCTGTTCGAGCGAACACCAAAAATGTCTACCCAGGCAAAGCCACAGGCAAACTGATCTCGACCGCCCAGTTTGGTTTGAAAAAACTCTTTGGCGGCTTTTTCTGCTTCGGCCTTGGCTTCTGCTACAATGTCGTTGACTTGCGATTGAGTGTATTCCATAGTAGGCTCCTTTTTGTTTACTATACCCATATTATAGCCGAAATGGCTATTTCTGGTCAACCTGTCTTTTTTAGGGCAAAAAGTGTAGCATCTACACTGTTGCGAAAATACAACACCAGCCGCATGTCTGCCCTGCGTCCTTTTCTGCGCCAGTCTGGGCTGTCAAGCAGGCGATAGAACCAGCGGCGGTCTGCTTGGGTGCCACCTGGGCCAAACATTGCAGTGGCCAGCTCAACATCATTGTTGTTGATAGTCCACATTCCGCAGTTGATCCTAGTGTTTTTCATTCAGTAACTTTTTCCAATGCTTGGCTGAGAACTTCAAGCTCACCACTGTATTGTTTGACATACCAAACGCCATCACGCATGATGTAGGCATACTCTGCGCCACAGCCATTGAAAAAGTCTTCAAACTGACTCCAGTTTGTCATGGTTTTCCATGAAACATTTTCTTCGCCGCGGTCGCGACCGTAGAACGTGGTCCAGCCTTTGGCTTCAGCTTCTTTGTGCCTGGCTATGAGCTTGTCAAAATCTGGGGAGTCCTTGTCAATCTCAAACTGGCTGAACGGATGTGCTTCGCCAATCTCTTTACCCAGTGAGCTGACATCGCCAAGAGCTACCAGAAAGTTGGCTTTGGTGCTGTCATAGTGTTCTTGCAAGATACGGCCATTGTGTTCAAGATAGCCGTCCCAGTGGCAGTAAACTGCCTTGCAGACATCACCATGCATGACACCAATAACAGAACGAGTACCCATTGAAAACTCCTTGTTGTTTACTATACCCATATTATAGCCGAAATGAGTATTTCTGGTCAACCGGTGATTTTATGCTGGGTTAGTGCTTACTAACTTGTGTAGTGGGCAGATTTGAGGGCTGTACAGCAGGATTTCTGTGGCCGCTTTGGCTTCACGTTTTTTCTTGGTGGCGCCATCTTCTTCTACTTCCGTGGTGGCCCTGCGTCCTGCGGTATAGGTAATGGGATATTTTTCCAACCCAAGATGTCCTTGACGACTGGTATAGAAGTCATCATTGGTATCACGCCCACAGTACATCACAGTATGTCCGGCTTGATCTTGAGTCTTGCAAAAATCAATGAGGGTGCTGTGGTCTTGGTCAGTAAAGGTCTGAGCGTACTGTGTGAACGAGTCACGATAAGGTGGGTCAAAAAAGTAAAAAGCTCGTTCGTCACCCACATCCACACACTGGCGCCAGTCACCTGAGTGAATGTCAACTCGTTGTAAAAAACGATTCCAGGCTTGAACATTATCTACATCATAGACCTTGCCCTTGTGATTGAGCAAGCCCGAAGGAGTACAAAAACGACCCTTGGCTTCCTTGGTTGATTGAAAGATTCCATTGAACGCTGTCTTCATCAAGAAATAAAGAGTGGCACTTTCTTTGGTTGGAGTCCATGTGGGATAATCTGTGATGTACTGTTTGCGAACGTCATAGAAAAAACTTTTGCGACTGGCCTTGTCCATGGGTAGATATTGACTGCACAAGGCATCACATTCAGACATGAATAACTTGAGATCATTTTTGATAGCACGATACAATCCCACTATTTCTGGATTGACGTCGTTGAGTACAAAACGCTTGATGCTGGGATTGATCTCGCTCATATGGATCATCATGGCGCCGCCACCAAAGAAAGGCTCCACAAACACGTCATAGCCTGAGATAGGTATGCCAGGATTGGCAGTGTATTTTGGGATCATCTTTGTTTTCCCACCTGCCCACATGTACAAAGGTTTCATATTCATATTTACTGTGATTATTTTTTTAGAAAACATTCCACTAGCTCAGTGGCAATCTTTACGTTGGCAACACCTTCCTGTAGCATGTCTAAAGCAATGTCATGTGCTTCGGGCTTGTCATCCTTGGGAATACGATGCCACACAGGGTAGATAGGGTCTGTGGGGTCCTGTGCAAACTCACTGAACTGACGCTCAACAAGAGCACGTTGTTCCACAGCGGCCAGACGAGCTTCACGCTGTTCGGGAGTTTCCGCTTCAAACAAGTTGTCAAAGTTGTTGACCAGGCGCTTGTTGATGTAGGGTTTGATGTCATCAAAGGTCAGACCTAACTCCAGCACACTATTCATGATGCTGAAGATATCTTCCTGGCTGAAACCTGTGGGTGCATAATAGAAGATACAGTTCGGACCGTTGATGGCTGTCATGGTCTCGCCAAAAGAATGTAGCACTTCGCCCAACTTAGCGCCTTCGCCAGTCATGAATGTCACATACTTGGCTTCGGGCCAAAGACGATTGCAGATAAGATAGTTTTTGCCCCAGCGTTCAATGGCGTTGCCGCCTTCTTTTTGATACTTGGCTTCAAAGGCCGCTTTGAGAGTTCGAGGCTGACTTCGAGGACCATCAAACCACATACCCCCATCGGGCATACAGCCTGTGATGATCTTGCGTTCTCGCATTTCAGGAATAGCGGCTTCCATCACAGTCTGGCGGCCAAACTTGGTTTCATCCAGCACACGATGCCCAGATTCGTAGTAATATTGATTCTGAGCTTGAGCAATGGCTTCGGCAATGACTTTGACATCACCATCGAGTTTTTTGCTTTCAGCACTGCCTGCTTCTGTGCCTTTTTGGATTCCACCTGCCATGTTACACCTTTTTCACGAAAGAACTACAGTATAACACAAAAAGGCTTTTTGGTCAACCTCACTGAGTTAGTGCTCACTAACTTAAAACGGCCACTGTTTTTTGGTTTCTACTGTTTCGCTCTGTTGTTCCTCAGGCTCTTGTGATTGTGGGCAGTTGGCCCAGTCTGATGTGTCCCAGTTGAGACCTTTCCAAGTCACAATGCCTTTTTGATCAATGCTCTGTTCTTTGTTGTATTCAAAGTCCACAAACTCTATGCCGTTCCAGTAGAGTTTGCCATAGGTACTGCCATAGCCCCAGTTCACAGTGTACCAACCCTGATGTACAGGTTTGTGTTTTTTAAACTTGAACTCTACTTCTTCGCTGTCATCAGGATAGTAGCTGGCAGGCCATCCAGCACCACCGTTTTCTTGGCCAGGTTCAATGGCATCTGCTGGATCGTATGCTTCTTCATCGCCACCAAAGATCCATTTGTTTTCACCCCACTTGCCTGTGGTACTGTAGTCGTTGTTGTCAATGGACTCGCCGTCGTAGTCAACTCCGTTGCAGATATACCATCCATCGGCATTGGCGAAATTCAACATGAGTTTTTTAGGATCAAACGGTTCCTTGAGTTCAAACTCTCCGCCAAACAACAGACCTTTTTCACCTTGAGCTCCCCAATAGGCCACTTCGCCGTCTTTGAGATTGTCCATGGTAAACACTTCCCACTCGTTGACAGCAATCTCTGAATCGTCCAAAGCATTGAGGTCTAGGCTGTGTTGCCAAACTTCATTGCCGTTTTCATCGTACACAGTGATCAAGTTACCATCGTCCATGGTAGCGCCTGATGCATGTACTAGGTCATCACACTCGTAGGCTGATCCTGGTGGAAACGGTTGCATGTCATCTGGAACACCAAGCTCGTTGTCCCAGTCAGATGCATACTCGTCCAAGTCAATGTTGTTGTCTTCAAAATATTTGTAAATCTCTCTTGACACACGGCCTGCATACACTTCACCGCCATAAGCACCCAGCTCAACTTTATAGGTTCTAGGTGTAAACTTCAAGGTTGCAATCAGTTCTTCTTTTTGTTTACGAGTTGCCATGCGTTTCTCCTTTGTTGTCAAATAAGTGTGGTACCCATCCTGCCAGGGCCACTACCCACCCATATACGGCTATGGTATTCCAAAATAAGAAGATATTAATCACAATAGCTATGACCAATATCACAGTAATCCAATGTTTCATATTAACTCCATTTCATAATGAATGCCAGGAAATCACGTTCGCTGTCAAAATAAAAAATATATCTGCCTGGACCTATGTGCGAACTCACATCTATCACTTGCCACCGCCAATCACCTTGCATTTCGCTTTTGCACCAGGATATGATACAATCAATACCACCAAAGGGTTTTGATATTTCTCGAGCATACAAGAAACTTTCTTTGGTTCTTCTATCAATATCAATAGGTGGTATCAGCAGTGGATTGCGCATATTCTATATTGTAAGGATCCTTGGGTAACTGATTAATAGCCCGATCCAGGCATTCAAAATCCAAGTTCCAATCTCGATATCCCTGTTCAATAATATCAAGATATCCTGGACCAGGTGCGCCTGCCAACGGCGGATTCATAATGTAGACCATGAACTCTCGACCATCTTGTGCCAGGATACGTTTACTGTAGTAACCAGGGCAACCTTCAAACATGTCAAGACTGAGCTCACAATCGTCAGTGATCTTCCACAGCGCACCTTCCACACTGCGACCAGGGTGCGGAACAATGGTGGCATGGTGTGCAAAGTCCAGGCGCCAGCCTCGCAGGGTGTACTTTTGATAAGGTACTGCATCTGGACAGCGGTATGCCATGCCCCCACGACTTAGATTGGCACCATAGGCAAAATACAGTTTCATTTATTATCCTCTTCTAGTTCTACTACATTCTTGATTTCTATTTTATTGTTGTATCTCCAAGACCTCAGCAGTTCTTGTTGAACTTGTTCTACAGTATCAGCTTCTATTGTACAAGTTCTCACTATCCAATACTTGCCAGGTGGGCAACAATTTTGTTGTTGTTGTCGAAACGTCACTGACCATTTCATAGATACTGTTTACGAATCATGGCCTTGCATTTTTCTACATCTTGTTCATAGAAAACATGATTGTCTGTGATGCCAAAGTGATTGCAAAATGCTTGGCCAAAACGCTGATCCTTCATGGCATCAAATATGTAACCGTGACACCAACGATCATAGTTCTCTTGTGTGAGTTCTTCTGTTGCTGTTCTACCGTGTTGTGCCAACATGAGTTCCTGTACTAGGTGTGCCATGCTCATTAGAGCAACTCCACATTTCCAAGATTCCAATAAATGCGATCTGTGGGTAGATGTTTTTTGTAATGCCATTGGGCGCGGATTTCCAAAGGTTGTTTTTTGTTAAACAAACTATCAACTAAACTGCGCAAAGTATTTTGCGAGTTGACTGTCCATACAATGGCTTCTTCTTGACGGTTGGTAAACCAATACTGATAGGTTTCCTGACGCTTTCTACTGGAGAAAATCATCTGCAATGGCGTGATTATATCCTGCCGACTTTCTGCCATGACCTCTTGTTTGTCCAAAGACTTGGTTCTACCAAACACATCTGCTAGATACGCATCTTCTGTGTAGAAGTATGGTAGCTTCATCAGCATGCCCATCTGGTCACTCATAATGGGTGCTTCGCCAGTGACCATGCCATACAGCACTGTTTGGAACTCGCTGAGTGGGCGACCTTTCAAGGTCTGCACCATGAGCTTGTCGCGATAGTAACGGCGTGTTTCTGCGGCTATGACCCTGTCATGCTCGTGTGCTTCAACTTCATTGAGATTGACCCAACGACGTGATGGCCACTTTTGCCATACATGATAACTGGCCCAACTCAGTGCGATAGGGTCATCTGCAAAGGCCACTTGCTGTGAAGGCTTGCTTTTGCGTACAATATCATTTTCCCAGCCTTCAAAGAGCTCTTTAAGATGTACTGTTGCTGTAGCTGTTAGTCCCATAGTGCCTCGTAGTATTTGCCAAACAAACGGAATCCGTTGGTGATGCGATCTTGCACTGCCTTCATACCGTCCATGTCGATTTTATGTGTGTCCTTTGGGCCACGTTTCATTTCATAGTATTTGTGTTCGCCTTTGGCTACCTCGTTGCCATCTTTGTCCACAGGTACCCACAGCATGTCAATCTCGCCTGAATGGAACTCTGAAGCCCAATCATCTTTGTTCTTCATTTCAAATGCATAGATCATTTCGCCGATGGCCCAGTCCCAACGCAGGAAGTGATTGGCATCAGTGTCCCACTCGTTTTCTTTGGTCGGGGCGGCAGTGCTACGCAGATGTTCGGGTACGTCTTCATCATCCACAAAAGGAGCACCATGCTTGGTGTCTTGCAGTTGTCGCAACATGGGCAACACGATCTGGGCCAGGGTCGAATCCATTGACCAAGTATCCCAGTGATCAATCTTGACATAGCGCACAGGCGGATGAATTTTGTCTAACACCCACTGAATGGCTTGGCTAACAGGTGTCAGTCTATCGGCCCAACGCTCAACCCACTCAGGATGATCAACATACTGACTTTTTTCTCTTCGTTCGTCTTCTAGAGTTTGCGTGAGATTCCAGCGACCACAACGGCTCCAGTCAGTCCAGAAAAACGTGTATTCTAGAATCTTGTAAGGACTATACCAGTGATAGCGATAGTTAGAAATGTAAACTTTCATTGCTTTATTCCAAAGTGTTAGTATTATAAAACTTTCTTGTATTTCTTGTCAATCTATTACCATTCGCCACAATCAATCCAAATCCGTACTGTCAGTCCTAGGAATCCAAACGCATAGGTGCGTTCAGCCGCTCCAAACTCCGCGGTGGTTTCATTCCTAGCCCAGGGTAGCGCCTTCCACCACAGTGGATTTAATGCTAGGATGACACTGACACCGCTGTAGCGGAGATACTGTCCAAATCTATGTATTTTGCTTGCCATTGATCTGCCTTTGCTTCGTAGCCAATATAGCCACGTGGGTTACAGACCACACGAGTTGATTTAATCATGTAGTCAAAGTCTTCGTGAGTGTGACCATGTGTCCACAACACGATTTCAGGATTGTCCATTATCATCTGATCCAGCGGTGTAGAATAACAACCATTCATCAAGGTGTCATGTTTGTATCGTGGATGTGTGGATAATCTGCTGGGTGCATGATGCCCTACTACAACCACACGTCGATCATACTTTTCCTGTGCTCTACGATTGGCCAGCACAGTCTTGATGTAATCACGCATGGTGTAGTGATCTTTAAGAGTGTGCTCGGGAATCAACTTCCAAACCCCACTGGCAGGTCCTGTGTTGCTGTTCTTGATTCCACTGTAATCATTCATGCCCCAGGAGGCATGTTGCATGGTCTGTAGATCCCCACCGTTGAAGTCAGTCCACAAGGTTCCACCAATAAATGTCCAGCCGTCAATCTCTTTGCATTCTTTTTCCAAAAGATACACATTGTGATTATGCTGATCGGCCAGCATGTTCTTGATGATGCTGTAGCTCTTGGCAAAGTCACCGTGATAGTGTTCGTGATTACCCATGACCATGATAACATGAGGAAAAGCCTCGCTCACACGCTGGAAGAAATCACGGACACGATTACTCCGAGCGCCTTCCATGAAGTTGTTGGGATCAGGGCGGCCAATATCACGAGCCACACAGATATCGCCTGACAGGATTAGGACGTCTGCACCATCTGTATTTGGGATGTCGCAATCGCCAAATTCAAGATGCACGTCACTGGCTACTGCTATTTTCATTTAGTTGTGCTTTCAATAGTTCTATGACCTGGTCATCTCCTGCAACCAAGCTCACCTTGTGTTGACTCCATCGAGCCTTGATATGTTCACGAAGCTCGGCAAGACTATTACCTTGCGCCATGAACTCATTGGTATCGTTATTATACACGAAAAATATGTTGTTGTGCAACTCAACTCTGGCCGGAATGGCTTTTTCATGTTTGTCAAGTTCGGCTTGTAGTTCTTCAATGTCGTGAGCTAACCGACGTACAAAAACATTGATGGCTAGTTTGAGTGCAATATAAAAAACCCAAATGCCAATGGCCACTCCCAAAGCAATCCACAGTAAAATATCACTGGTTTCCATCGATCAATCCTTTTTCTTTTGCTCCGGTCACATACCATTCTGTGAGAGGTTCTTCGTCTTCATAGTCTTTCATGGTTTCTGAAATAGCAAACATCTCATCCAAATCATTGGGCAATGTATCACGAACTTCGTCACTGTTCATATCGGAAAACTCGTAATAGTCATCACCGTTGGCATCGTATTTACCGGCAAAACACATCCCGGATTCGTAGTAATAAGCTTCAACTTCAAATCCCAGATCTTGCATACGTTCGTACCAGGACACAGGAGGCGACCAAGCTGAATCAAAGTTAAAACTGGCACTGGTACCAGTGGAGTCAACCTCTGGCTTGCCATAGTCACTGCCACCTACGTCCCATTTGGTCCCCCAGTTTGAGATATGCCAATCATACCAGTTCTCTTGTTCGGCACCGGGTAAAGGCACAAACTCGTTGAACAGTTCACCTCGTTCAAATGCTTCTACTGCACGAGTGATTTGAGTTGAATCTTCATGGCGAAGAGTCACGGTATTGCTACACCAGTTTGGCATGGTTACTCCTTGGATTTGAGTAGTTGTCGAAGTCGAAAATAATCTTCATGTGGGACCCAGGTATTGTTATACAAGAAACCCCATTCACGTTTATGCGGGCCTGGCATAAACAATGTCCAGGCAGTTACACCTGGGTTGAGTTCAATACGATGATAACTGCCAGCGCCGCAGAACCGGATATGTCCGGGCCCACGCCAGTGACGAATCTCACAAGACTTTCGGCCTTGACTATCAAACTGTGGAATCCATTCGTAATAGCCGCCTGCAAGTATGACAGTACAATACGGCCATGGGTGATCATGTACATCGTCGGGATCTCCTTTTAAGAATTTATGCAAAAATACATTAAACGGGAACCGTTTCCTATCTTTAAGAAAAAGGTAGTACCTCTCCAGGTACGGTTCATTGTCTTGACGATCCATGATGACACGGTATCGTCCCAGTCTTTGCATGAGTGTTTTAAGCATACAAGTATTTTAAGAGAAATAGCATTTCTGGTCAACCAAAGAAAAAGGCTACCGAAGTAGCCTTTTCGTAGAGGTGGTTGGTTTGGGCCAACCAGCGAACTCTATATTAGACCAAGCCCATTGCAAGAGCTTTGTAGCCAGCGGCCACAATCTTGCGTGAAGGTTTGCCGAGAACATACTCAGTAACCTTGACACCGTTACCAGCCACACGCTTGTTTGCATAAACAGCAAAACCAGCTTGACGGATACGGCTAACTTCGGCAGAAATATTCTTAATGCCAAAACGCTTTTCTGCTTGAGCAGGAGTCACAACGTCGCCAGAATGGAGAGCGTTGAATAGTTTGTAAGTCTTAGTTTCTTCGTTGAATCGAGTAATCATTTTATGATCTTCCTTTAATGTAAATCGCCGAACGCAAACTTGTTGTTCCAGCGTAGAGCTAGTATAACAAACTCTGTCAGTAGAGTCTACTATTTTGGCAATCTACTTTGCCGTACTACACAGTTTCGGCAATCTCTGCAACATGCCGGCAACGACTTCTAAAGATAAACCCAGAACAAGTGCATGCCCAGGTTCCTTCGTGTTCGGTCACTGTATAGGTGGCACCTTTGGATCCGGTCACGTTCCAACTACGGCCCTGCGGTTCCGGTGCCACGGTCTCAAAACCCCACTGATCTGGCACTTCTACAAACTTGCGCCCACGACGATCGATCCGTAAAGGCTTGCTTAGGTATTCCACTGACCCTTGGCCCCACTTGACATAGGCCAATACTTTGTCACCATCCATGAGATACACATGGTTGGGTTGTTGGTATGAGACGTCTTTCCAGACAGTGGTTTCTTGTACGATTTTCATTTTGAAAAGAACAATCCTAAAACATAGATTCCCAGGAGGCCTGCGTTGACAGTGATCATAGCACGGTCACGGATGCGAAATGCCCACCAAAGGAACAGCAAGGCACCGACATTGAGCAAGTAGACATTGAGTGGATCTATCCGCAGACTGGTACACAAGGCACCGGCCAAGGTTATCCAAGTGGCAGTCCACTTGAGACCGACAGTGAGTTGGTCTGACCTCATGCACTCTCCACTGTGAGCATATTACAAGGCACACGATAACGACCCATGGGTGTGGTCACAATGGCATTCTTGATCTTGATCGAATCTACTTTGCCCGAGTATTTCTGGCCGGTTCGGTTGCTGACAAAACTCACTGTGCAACCAATACGAAGTTCACGACGCACTTCTCTGCGGATTTGCTCACGTGCAAACTTGATGGCCGATAAAACCGAATCCAACTGCTCGTTGGTAAAACCACCGTGCATGATGGCAGAGTTGACTTGAGCGATATTCATACAGTCTCCTGAACTTTAAAGTAATGATAGGGCAAGCCCAAATCGTAGCAAAGATATTCCCAATCGCCATTGGCATTGCTGGCCTGCATGATCCACTTGAGTGCAGTTTCGCGATTGCGGGCACCCATGCAGATGGTGTTGGTCACATGCTGTTCAAACTTTTTCACAGCCTCGGCTTCAGCGGCTAGGCGTTGTGCTTCTTCTTGTTCGATCACACGACCCAGGTACTCAAACTCCTTGTGGAAATCTTCCAAAGTCCAGGCACTGGTGTCAATGCCACGTGGACGAACACCGTGGGCATCCTTGTACATGTCCCAGAACATGCACTGGGCCTGTTCCAGTTCCGACATTTCTTCCCAAGATTTGAACTCACTCATTGCTGGCTCCTTATTTCTTACTATACTCATATTGTAGCAAAATGGGCATTTCTGGTCAACCAGATTAGGTTAGTGCTTGCTAACCAAGTCAAAAATGCTCTGTTGTAAAAGAGCCACATCTTCACGGTCTACATAGAAATCCGTGCGGGGGTCATAGTACTCGCCCTGTTTTGGGTCGTAGTACAGCACCTGCCCGTTGGGATAGTGGAACGGGCCTTCTAGGCCCTTGCGTGGACCATAGTTCTGGTTGTGTTGGAAAACGGTGTAGGCCATATTACATGCTCCAGTAGGATTCTGAACTAGGTGAACAATAGTAAGGAGTGTTCACACTTTCTGTGAAATCCTTGCCTGTCATTAGGTTGCGACGTGTCACGGTTTTTTCAATGCTGTCTGAGAAAAACGAGTGCGAAGCAATGTCATACTCGTTGACATTGTAACCCATTTTGCCCATACGGTTCAAATGGGCTTTAGCGGCACCCAGGCTCTTCCAGGTCTTATGCACCCGACTGCCAACGATTTTTGTGGTTTCTTTGTGGTAAACTACAAACATGATCTGCTCCTTGTTTTCTAACTGTATGTCCATATTGTAGCAAAATGGGCATTTCTGGTCAACCTCTTTAAGTTAGTGTGTACTAACTAGTTGACGTCATAAAACTTTAATACTCTGTGGCAGTGCAACAGATAAATATCTCAGTAGAAACACTAATATGGTTTCTACTGAAGGGAAAAACAATGTTAAAATGGATCAAAAGTCTGTTTGCACAAGTATCTTATCAAGATGATATAGAACATTTTGTTTCTAGTAAACAACCAAAGACCACAGCTGAAGTGGAATATTGGGTGCAGTATTATAACCAGCAAAAATACAACAAAGGAACGTGGACAATATGAAAAAAGTAATGGAAAATATTTGGGATTTTTTATGCGCTATGGGGGAAGCCAAGTACGCCGCAGATTTAGCTCGCAATGGCAAAATAGAAGAAGCCAAGCAGGTGTATAGTCGTGTTAGTTGATGTACAACAGTGGTGGCCTGTGACCGACGAAGAGTGGGAACAGCTTAACTTTCCACGTAAGAAATAGGTTCCAGCAACCACCCTTGTCCAGTGACCTGATGTCGCCATTGGTAAAATGGCCGGTCAACTGACAGTTTCCAACTGCCATTGATGCCTAGATAGGATGTTGGTCCTTGCGGACCTCGTTCGCTGTCATAGCTAGCCAAATGCGTCCATCCGGGCACAATCTCAAACCCGTCCATCAACACTGAATCAATCACTATAGCTGTTTCTCGATCCTGAGAATACAGTTTGTCTATCATGGCTATTTCTATTTCTATGGTGTCATTGAGCGGCACTTCAAACACATGCTCCACAGACTCTTTCAAATACAGGTATTCAATGACATCTTGATTGACTCGTACCAAGGCACCTGGAAAACCATTGTCAGTAATCACTGACAACTTGATAACAACAGTGACCGTGGGGTCAGTATCCGGCAGATCGGAAAAGTTCTTCATATTCAGGTAGGTAGTCTAGCACAGAGTTCTTACGACTCTGTTCCATGGTTTTGAGATAACGAATTAGATCTGGAAGTCTGTGACTTTCGTCTGATTCATTGCGAAGATATTCTACATAGCTCACAGCATCTTGTAGAACTTGCACAGCGGCTTGATTTGGATCTCGAGTGTTGATCACCTGATATTTGGTGCTTGGCTGTTGTTGATCAATCCAGGTTTGTAATCTGTCAATCACTTGTTCTCTGTACTTGGTTGGTAACACAGTTGGACGCATGAATGCTGGATCATTGAGAAAGTTACAGCTCTCAACAGCAATGCCTTGAGACATGGCAAACTGATAGATAGTGTCAAGGTGTAGCACAGTGAGAATAGTAGGAGTAATACGTATCTGCATGAGCCAACCATGCTGACGTGCTACATCTATCCAACGTTTCATCATGCGTTCCACAGTGGCAAGATTGCTGCCGTATCTTGCATAGTCGTTTGCAGGATGTAAACATTCCACGCTCATGCCTAGATTAACTTCTTTGAACTCACAAAGTAGTTTTACAATATCAGAATCCCAAGTGGTAAGGTTGGTAGTAAAACCAATGGTCACTTGTTGGCATAGACTGTTGTCTGCCAGAGCCTGTAGTATCTTGCGAAATGCAGGAGTGATCAGTGTTTCGCCACCAATAAAATGCAAATATGTCAGTCGCGGGGTACGTTCTAAAATGTCAACGAACATGTTGATGTTGCCAGGATCATCAACCCAGGCTTCGGGCGGTAGTTCTTTGATCAGGCCTACTCGCTTGAACTCCATGGCCAGGCGACTGCTGGAGTGAGGTTCACAGAATAAACAAGCAGAGTTGCAGAAGTTTCCAAGATCTATTTGCCAGTCTTGTGGCAGTTGGTCTGTGGCACCATCACGATTTAGAGTATTCTTGAACTCTTGGAGCCATGGTGTGCTCAGCATGGTCTTGTCAAAGTCTGCCTGTGTGACACCTATTTTTAACAGTTGTCTCTGACGGCCTGAAACCTTGCCGTGCTGTTCAACTTGATAACATTCACTACATCCTGCAGGCTGTTCGCCATTTAACATTTGTTTTCTGATATCACTCATGCCGTGCTGAAACCAGTACACAGGACTCTGTGTTCGTATGCTGGGCAGACCTTGACGATCGTGCTTGACTGCCCAGCGACAGTATTCATAGTTGCCTGAGTTGTTGATTCTAGTATGGAACCAAGGACTTGGACAGAAACTGTCTTTTAAACTCATTACTCTCTGTGCTCAATAACGCGGTCTACTAGACCATAGGCCAAGGCTTCTTGTGCCGACATAAAGGTATCACGATCCATGTCACGTTCAAAGTCTTGATAGGTTTTGCCTGCGGTGTTGTGCTGGACATAAAGTTCAGTCAAGATGTGTTTCATCTTGGTGATCTCCTTGTACTGAATTTCAATATCACTTTGCATGCCGCGGGCACCGCCTGATGGTTGATGAATCATGTGTCGTGCATACGGAAGCATCATGCGCTTGCCTGCGGCACCTGCGTTGGCTAGAAAACTGCCCATGGAGCAGGCCTGCCCCATCACAATGGTCTGTACGTCACACTTGATAAACTGCATGGTATCATAGATGGCCATGCCTGCTGTGATCACACCGCCTGGTGAGTTGATGTAAAATGAAATATCTTTGTCAGGATTTTCTGCTTCCAAAAACAGCATTTGGGCCACAATCAAACTGGCTGAGTGTTCGTTGACATCTGTATCCAGCATGATCACGCGGTCTCGTAGCAAACGGCTGTAGATATCGTAACTGCGTTCACCGCGACTGGTTTGTTCTAGGACAATGGGCACTAGATTGGGCATTATTTCTCCTTGTTAATGTAAGTATCCTAGATAAGTATAGCATACACAGAAAAGAAATGCAATGAGAGACTTACTAAATCTATTTGACACTTTATCAGAATCACGTGGCTTGAGTGCTCGCAAGCCCGGAGAAATCTATGCTCGAATTGGCGGCGAAGCCGATGAGGATAAAATAACTTTTCAAAGTTTGGATTTTTATCCAGAATCCGGTTCATACACCAGCACAGAAGAAATGATGGATGTGCTAGATCAACTGGAAACTCATGCAGGAATAAAGTTTGAAAAGATCAATCAACCCACAGCACGAACAAAAGCGTTTGGTGTGGCTGGCTTTGACACAGCAGTGGGTCGCAGATATCTAGTAAAGTTTGCCGCAGACATCAAACCTGTGCGTACTCAGAATACATTCTTCCAGACCAAAGACATACCTGGTGGATTTAGTCAAACAGATGCTCGTGGATCCAAAGAAAAAGCTGGCTACAAACCCAGCGATGTGCTCACAGACTTTAAAAGTCAAACACCGGCAACTATTCTAGCTCAGATAGCTGAGAAGTTTGGTGAAGACAGCGACGAGTACAATGCCGCTGTGATTATTGTCAATGCCCAACAGTTTCCTGTGCTGGTTCCTGCAGGCAACATGGACTTCAAAGGATTTCGTGACTACTTCTGTGAAATGCTACAGCCCTGTGTGCTGATCAATGGTGCTCCTGTGAAAGGCAATGCCGGCAAGGCTGCCGCAGTATTTATGGGACAAAACGGATTCTCAGACTGCGTGGTGAGTTTTAATACCAATGTATCAGGCACCCTGTATGATTCATTGTTGATCAATCCTGAAGGTAAACAGATCAAACTATCCAGCAAAGGTGCCAAGGGTGCCATGGCATCAGTGATCAATCTGCTTAAATCTGCACGTGAACTTGAAGACGCTGGGCTAGGTGACATAGTAGCGCCGTATCAAGAAATCGTTGACATATTGAAAATCATCGACGATGGGGATCATAACTCAGGCCCACTAAACTTGGCTATAGAGCAAAAAATGATTACTCCCGATGAAGCTGAGCAAGTGATGAGCTTGAAACAGTATGCAGGACAGAAAAACTTCAACATTGACAAGATCAATATCACTGATAACTTGAAGACCATATACAAAGAACGCACAGCAGAAGATCCCAGTAAGATTGTTCCGCTCAATCACATGGTGGCTTCTATTGCCTACAAGGTATGCAACGAAATCAACACCAGTACTAACTTTTCCGAAGCTGCCGCCGACATACTCAACAACTCGGCCTTTGTACAGATGTACACAGACGCCAAACAAAAGGGTGATCAGTTCATCATTGAAGGCTTTACCACTGTGTGGCCCAGCAAACTGTTTACAGACGTTACACTGGAAGCACAAAAGAGCTACAGTTCAACTTCTAGCTCAGGGGGTAAGTTGGTATTCAACATCAACAAAGAACCCAAGGCTGTTCCCAACGTAGAGCAAGGTGCCACAACAGATGCGCCAGGTCCAAGTCGTGCTGGAGAGTTAGTGGATTATATTCCCCCGCGTAGTGATATTAAAGCGTCGGACACAAAAACAAAAGCCCCGGGCGATGCCGAGACTCTGGGTAGAAAACGTCGACGTAGTTTTTAACGACTGACGTGTGCGATATGATCGCAGATACCAAGTTCTAGAGCTTCATTGGCGCTGAGCCAAACATCGTTGGCTGGTAACAGTCGTGCTTTGATTGTGTCTTCGTCCAGCCCAGTGGTTTCTTGATAGTGACTGATCATGCGCTGTTGTGCCAGACCAAACTCTTTGGTTATAGCAAATAGCTCGTGATGCTTGCCGTCACTGCCCCATGAGTACTGATGACTTAGGATTGAAGTGTTGGGGGTAAGCACTCGTCGGTTTTTCGTGCCTGCTAGAAATATCAACAATCCACAGCTGGCAATCTGCCCCAAGCCCACTGTTTTGATAGGTATCACACTGCTTTTCATTACATCAATCAAGGCAAAGGCTTCCTCCATGTCTCCACCACGACTGCAAATCATCAAGATAAGTTCTTTTTTCTTTTTCTTCACAATGTAGTTTTCATGCAGAATCCACTCAATGATGGGCAACATAGATTCTGAATCAACATCGCCCATGAATGTGTAGATGCCGCTCTTTTTGAGATCGTCACCAGGGGAGTACATAAGATCGTCTTTTTCTTGAATCATTGCTGACATAATTTAGAAATGGTCCTGTCTATAAAGTGTACATATTATAACATACATTTTGAATAGCTCACGTACTTATGAACAAATTCAAAATCTACTCAGTTAATTCGGGCATTGGTTGTTGCGTACAACCTCCATTTTTACCTGATCTAGCACAGGGGTAGTAGCGGTAAGATTAAAGGGCACTCGGGCATCCAGTGTCAAATACCCGTTGATTTGTACTCCATTTTGAGTGGGTTGTAGCAGGCGCTCGTTGGGTACATACCCTGACATTGCGTTGTCCAGTTCACTCCAGCGTTGGCACCCACTCCAGACCCTGCGTTCTTCTCGATCATTTATGGTAATCAGCACAGCAGGGCGGCTCTCAATGAGATTTTGGTGTATTAGATTTAAAGTAATCAAATCATCAAAGGCCGCTGTGCGACTCCACCCATGGCGCCCCGGACGAGCTTTGATTGTGACATAGCCTTGATGCTGGCAGTTTCGGGCATACAGTCCTATACAGTCTCCAGCATTGGCATTTTGGCTGACAGCAGACAAGGCTTCACGTAGATTTTCCAAGTAAGCATGACGCCATTTTAACTTAAAACTAAACTCAATCTGTTGCTGTCGTTGATCGTTATAATACACGCGACTTGGTCCCATCTCTACGTCAAATGCTCGACGTGGAAAATCAGCCAAGACCATTTGTAGCAAACGATCACCTTGTTGACGACTGTGTGTGAGAGTTTCTGCCTGGGTCTGCAAACGGTCTCCATCAATCTGACCTGGCTTGGGATGATGCCCTAACAAGCGATCGCTCAATCTACTACGTTTGACATACACATCCAGGGTCATGGCAACAAAGCCATTTTCCTGCTCTACCTGTTTGACTTCATAACGATCAACAAAGCCAGCGGCATACTGTACCACTTCACTGCGTTCAAGCCGTTGATCCTTGACCTCACGTTCTGAGTTGACAACTGATCCCACTGCTTGATCCACAGCGGCTCTTAGAGCTTGAGTGCGGGCTTCATCAGTGGTGCGCCCGTATCCCTTGGCAGTGACAAAGTAATACTGTTCTCGATCTTTGAGCAACCAAGGAACCACTGTGAGTACCACACTCACAGGATTTGGTTTCAAAATAGAAGCAGTGTCAGCAGTCTGCGCTGACACACTGGCCGAAAACATCAAAGCCAGTGCCAGTGCTAGATGACGCATTACTGCATCATTTCTTTAAGAACTACCCGACGCTGACTGTTGTCTTTGCGATCCCAACGTACCAAAACTTGTACATTTTTGCCGTCATTGATCACACGACCATCTTTGAAAACAACACCGCCCAGGATTCCTGAACGCTGAACACTCACCGTGGTTCGAATGTTGGATGCAATGTTGAGAGCATCGTTACGAACTGCGGTGTTTTCTTCGCGATTGATTTCGCCTTCGCGAGCCGCTTCTGTATCTGAAGTTTCAACGGCAAAGTCGTTGGATTTATTTGTGGCAAACTTGTTGGTCTTGTTGTCGCGAGCCTTTTCTAAGTTTTTAGAAATAGTGTCTACCACTCGTTTAGAAGTGATAGTTTCAGGATGCAGGAACGAGCTCATACGATCCTTGGCCATGACGTAGGCTACTTCGTAGGCTGATTGTACTGCATTCTGGCTGTTGCCCCATACAGGCGCATAGCCCACGGCTTCTACTG
>Ga0114968_10000873_pt1 | contig 23022 bp, 20 predicted proteins | sample M_130807_EF_Meta_FD_87020 | JGI IMG/M metagenome (GOLD analysis project Ga0114968, IMG submission 87020) | Freshwater microbial communities from Lake Montjoie, Canada to study carbon cycling - M_130807_EF_MetaG | ecosystem: Environmental > Aquatic > Freshwater > Lake | place: Lake Montjoie... | reverse complement strand
TATACTTTTGTTGTACCTCCAGCGGTAGGTATAGTAATGATTGCCTTTGGCAATGCATTCACTCTTATTGTAGTAGATGTTGTACCTGCTAAGTTTACATTATTAGTTGCACCACCATATGCCGTAGTTACATTACTTAAAGTAAGATAATTAACTGTTTGTGTGGATGTAGTAGTAGACAATGTAAAGCTTGCCATCCATGTTATTGTACTTGTACCTGATACTGTTCCAATAACTGTAGTAATAGTATTGCCATTATTTTTAATTGGCAAATTATAGGTCTCGCCAAGGATACCTGTTAATGTACCTGTAATGGTAGTTACATAATTACCATTAGCATCTGCATACACAGTCCTTGGACTTGGTTCAGTTATTGATGCAGTTGGTAAGGCATTTACTGTAATTGAAGCAGTTCCACTATATGTACCTGAGCATGTTGAACTTGAGGTTGTGGATATATCTGTTAAAACAAAAGTATGCACATTAGTAGTTGATATTATTGTATTTGTTGGAGAAACAGATACGCTAAAAATATCAGTACCATAAGTACCTCTTAAAGTACTTGTTATAGTTGTGGTTGTCCCAGTAACAGTATAACTTCTAGTTATTACACCAATAGTTTCAAGAACTGTTATAGAATAAGGAATATTAGGTAAATCAAATGTTACAACTCCAGTAATGGTAGTTGACTGCCCACTATAAATGGTTTGATTAGATGCTGTTAAAGTTGCAACAGGTTTAGAATTAACTGTGATGGTAGCAGTTTCATATCTTCCATCTTGATAGGCTCTTGTTACTACGTAAATACCTGGATCTGAACTATTATGGGATATTTTACCACTGATATTATTTAAATTAAGACCTCCAGTACCATCGGAAGTTCTTACATAAGAATATGCCCCTGTGCCAGTAAGAGTAATAGTACCTACTGGGGTACTTGGCCAAGAAATACCTTCTAAGTCAGGTAAACAAAATTGTCTAGCATCTACTAAACCACCTTCTGTGGTGGTATAGGTTATAGTTCCTACAGGAGGAGCTATCGCAACAATTGCACTATTAAAAGGATCTATATTGAGCGTAAGATCTGCGGTTAATAAAATTGGAGTTAATTCACCCTTAATTAAAGGCACAACATGCTCATAATTATTAGATTCATTTAATGCTACATCTTTTGCGAATACTGCTGTATACGAAAAGAATATCAATCCTATTGAAATTATAAAATTGCGCATGTAATTGTTGAATTTGATCTTCATGAATTTATATTTTGAAATGAACCAACTTGGGTTGAATCCAATTTTAATGAGTAGTGTAAATAAATTTTAGTTGCAAGAATTTACTGTTATTAAAGTAGTTGCGAAAACCTCACCTATTTTGTAAGTGATTTTATATACGCCTTGGTCAGAAGCAATATGATCGATTTTTCCTGTTTTTGAATTAAAAGCTAAACCACCGATACCGCTAGACTCTCTAGTATAACTAAAAGTTCCACCAGCTTCATTCACCTTAGGAATTGATACACCATTTTTTCCTTCACAGAATGAATTCACATCATAACTAAGAGTCACTACAACTAAATCATTTAACTTTTTAAATTGTGAGTAACTTGTAATGTTGTGCTTATTGATTTTACTTTTTTCATTTGCAAAAGAAAAAATAGTTGTTAAAGCAAATGCAGCAGTGCAAATAAATAATTTCATCGTAAAGTTTATTTTAGTGTTCATAACAATTTGACATTCTTATCTTTAATCAGATATTAGAAAATAAATATCTTCACAAAACTAAAGTTGAATTTTTTAACAAAATTTGATAATGATAGTAATTATAGTACTATAAAAAGTATTATTTGAAAAGGAGCATTTTTGAAATAATTCTTTAAAATAGATTATAAATAGTTTTACAATGATTTTCAACGGTTTAAAACGATATGTTACAGATTTTAAAAATTATTGTATAATTTCGAATTCAATTATATTCAAACAACAACCTTATTTATTAGATAATGAAAAATGGTGCAACTACAGTGAAACAAAACACATTTGAATTTTTGAATACAAATACTATTTTATCAATTGTACTATTTATAGTATTTCTAGGTGTAAACCTGGTACAATTAAATGGGGCTATTGATGAAATGGGTCCACAGTGGTATTATTTGAGTATGGTGAATATTGCAGTGGCGATCTTTCTTTTTTTTAAAAACAAATCCTATCAAGAGGCTATTAAAACTGTGCTTAGTTCCTCTTTTGCAATCATATTTATTATTTTTATAATATATATTGGTGCTTCCTACTTTTATGCAATCAACAAAACAGAAATGTTAGTATGCTATGCCAGATTCATGACAACGGCAATGGCTTTCTTTAATATTGCGATTTTAGTTCAAAAGGAACCCAAGTTGATTCGGGTACTTGTAATCATACTATGCTTGGGTCTACTTGCAGACGCCTATTATACGATTAGTCATTTTTTAAATAAACCAATAGAGATGACGAACTATGATGCATTTGTACTTTCCATAAAAGGCAATGCATCTAATAAAAATATATGGGCCGCTAGTATAGCCATTAAAATACCTTTTTGCTTGTATATGGTATATGTGCTTGAATCCAAATGGAAGTACTTTTTTATGGCAATTGTGATGATGGCAGTCATGTCCATTGTTATCATGAGTACTCGATCAACGTATGTGTCTACTTTTAGCTATGCATTATTTTTTATTATGCTTTGTATAATTGAAATTATTCGTAAACAAATCAGCTATCTCACCATTTTTAAATTGATCATTCCAATGATACTTGGTGTTATTTTTGCAAATTTTGCTATCAAAACTGTTAGTACTCAATTTGAAAATACGGACCAAGGTAAATTAGCCTCAATTAGTAGTAGGGTAAGTTCCATCAATCTAGAAGGTTCCGGAAGAAAGGATTATTGGTTAGCTTCCCTAGATTACATGAAAAAGAACAAAATAATTGGTGCTGGCTTTGGTAACTGGAAGTTAGCTGTGATTCCCTATGAGCGTGAAATTTTAAATGACAACATTTTATCCTACCATATACATAACGATTTTTTAGAAGTGGGTGCAGAAACGGGCATCATTGGGTTTTTATTATATGTTGGATTATTTATCTGGACTTTTGTGATGTTTTGTAAGAATTATTTTTCTAAGGAACTGAATGAGAATCGTTTTTTACATTTTTTCGCCTTGCTTTCGTTAGTTGGATATGGTGTAGATGCTTCTTTAAACTTCCCCATTGAAAGACCTATTACACAAATTTTATTTGCTTTTTGTTGCGCTATAAATTTAAGTGTGTATTTAGAAAGCAGAAAGAAAAAGGAAATTAAACCTAGTTCAGAGCAGGGTTCAAAGTCATTTATATTTTCTGAGATCACTACGATTGCAATTGTATTGATTATGTTGCCAGTGGCCTATGTTACTAATTCAACATTTGAATCTATGAAGATTCAGCCTAAAGTTTATGCCGACTTAGATGCTAAAAATTTAAGCATAGCAGAAGTAGAAAATTTAAATAATTACTTTCCTAATTTGAGCGCTACGGGCTTAGCAATTTCTGATATCATTGGAACCTACTATGTAAAAAATGGTAAATATGAAGAATCTATCCCTTACTTTACTGAAGGTAAATTAGCAAACCCTTATTTTCATTTAAGTGATACGTATAAAAGTTTAGCCTATATTAATTTAAATAAAGACGACAGTGCTTTAAAGTATGGTCTAATTGGATTTAATGAACGTCCTAGATCCAAAACTGCTTACAACCAAATTGTAAACATCACTGCCAAGCTTAAGGATTCAGTTGGATTAAAAAAAGCATTTCTTACCTACATTAAATACCGTAATGACGAATTTGGATGGTATTTATATTTGAACAATATCATTAGGATGAAACAAGCTTTTACACCAGAAATTATTGCCCTTGTAGATAGTGCCTGCAAATTATTTCCAGCAAATACCGATTTAAAGAATTTACAAAATATATACAGAAGCGGGAATCAAATTGCAGTACAACAAAATACAGCTGCCATTCCAGGCAATAATATATCAGAAGAAGTTAACGAGAGAAATAAAAAAATAGGATTATTAATTACAAAAGCAACATACTTATTTAATGGAGCTAAATACATGGATGCAGCAAAAGTATTTTTAGAAGCTTCTGTGTTAGATCCAAATAATTATGCTTATTATGAAAATGCAGGTGTTTGTTACTATAATAATAATAATCTAGAACAATGTTTACAGTATTTTGATAAATCTATCAATTTAAATACATCTATATCTGGTAAATCTGAATTTTTTAAAGGGGTTGCATTAAATGCTTTGGGTAAAAAAGAAGAGGCTTGTAGATTATTACAAGTTTCTACAAATAAAAAATATCCAGATGCAAATAAATATTACATATTATATTGTAAAGATCAGGTAAAGAACTAGTAAATCAATACTAATTTAATAATCTAAAACTTAATTCTGATCTAGACCTAACAGATAGTTTTTTGTAAATCCTTTTAGTATTTTGATTAATTGCAAATGTTGTAACACCCATTAATTGTGCAATTTCTTTATAAGATAAGCCTTGAGTAAGAAGTTGAGAAACTTTTCTCTCTTTTTCAGTTAGTGCATTGATATCAAGTGCTGAAGTATCTCTATTCAATTGAGTAAAATTATTAGGGGATTCAACCATTTTATACACTTTCTTAGCTTTTAAATGATGGTTAAATTCCTCAATAATTGAGTTAAGTAGTCGATCCTTTGTTGATAAACACAAATAAAATTTATTATCATTAGAATTTATAGCCTTCATTAGTTCGATTGAGCTTGTACCAATTTGGAGAAAAGCACTAATATTTGATTTGACTAAAAACTCAAGATCTGTTAAAGTCAAGTCAAGACCAACACCTATGAATTTAATATTATTATGATGCCCGAAATACTCTTTTGTATATAAATGAAAATTACTATCAGTTATATCAATTAGTGCAAATCTTTTATCAGCTACTAAACTAAGTTCATTTTTTAATGAATCTAGTGTTTTATGGTACTTAAAGAAGTAAACACTATTTAATTCTTCTTGGATTTGAGTTACCCAATTTTCTGTCAATTTCGATTTAACATAAACTTCTACCATATTGATATGTATTAATTATACTTTAGAATTAATGCTGACTATAGATTTAATTCTAGGATTAAAGTCTAAAGTATAGCTACTTCAAGTATAAATAGGTATCTATTATTAGTAATTTATATATTATTATTAGTATATTAGTAAAAATATTAAAAAATATTTATAATATGTTAAATTATTTTACATTTTATTGCATAAAGATTTAAACAAAATATTTATGTTTAAATTTTCATATTAGACTTTTACTAAGAAGCATAGTCCTTATAGTTGTTTTTTTAATAATTTAAATGCTCTGGAGTCTTGCCAGGCTTGGCATAAGTATATCTGTCAATCAAAGTAGTATGATAATAAGCGTCTAAGCCATTACTACAAATGCTCCCTGCTTGGTCAAGATGCAAAAAGCCATCTGTTGTGGGATGAAGGGAAGGGCCTATCAACACTTGCTCTATCTGACCAATCACTAAAAAGGTCGCATTCAATGTAATAGGGACAATCTCTTTTAAGGACAACACATATTTGATTTGGCTCTCTTTTACAAAGGGCACGTTAAAACCATCTATGTACGCTTCCGTCAATCCTACTTCTTTAAACTCATTCACTTCGTCTGGATATTTGGCACTTGTTTGATGTGCTTGCGCTAAAAATGAAGCTTGTATATGATTGACCGTATACAATCCATTTGTCTTGATATTGGCTAAAGTATGTGGAGCGGCAGCAATAGGTCGGTTGATATAACCTATTAATGCAGGATCAGAACCAATATGTACGATGCTGCTAAACATTCCTAAATTAGCCACGCCTTGCGCATTGATCGTGCCAATTAAACTAGCCGATTTAAATCCAGTTAAGCTATTGATAAAATTAGCCCTATAAAATCTTTCCCAAGACTGCCATTCAGCAGGAGTGAATTGTTGCATATAGATTTAACAAGTGAAGGCTTAAAAGGTTGAAGCAGACTTTAAATTCATTCAAAAGTTTTGACCTAAAAAAGGGACTATATTACTTAAAAGAAAACAAATCTAAAGACTTTAAAGGTAAACCATCCTTTGATTGCAAAATGCATTTAGTATAAGGATGGGTTGGAAAAAACAAAGCAGTCATGACGGTGAGACCATCATCAGCAAATAGTTCGATAGAAGTTTTATCCAATATAATAGACAAATTCATATCAATATATGGATTTGTAAGTCTTCGCGCTATTGCGACTGCCGCAAATCCCTCGTTAAAATTAGCAATACCTGCTTTAGTTCTATCAATAAAGTATTGCCTTTTTACGGCATCATATCCAATAATTAATTTTTCATTAAACGTATTGGACAAAATAATTTCAAAATCATTTTCCAACTTAGCGTTCGAAGTTAAATCAATTCGATTCGGGATAGGATTTTTTTCAGTAGATAAAGAAAATATTTTTTCAGTAACAAAATTTTCTTTTGACATTGTCTTTGTAAATGCGGTATTTAATTCCTTTACAGGAGAAGACACTAAAAGAAATTCATTTGGCAGAAGATTAGAATTAATATTTGAATTAGTACTTGAATTAACTTTTGAATATACTTCTTGTTTTACCAAACTTAATTCCCTAGGCACAGTCATAGCGCTTCTCCATTTTTCAGTTGGCACCACATTGGCATAGTTCCAATTACTCATCCATCCAATTAAAATTTTTCTATCCCCTACATTTGAAAAGCTAACCCCCGCATAATTATCTGGACCATAATCCATCCATTTAATATCGGTAGAATAAGGCTTGAATTCATGACCATCAAAGTCACCCACTATATATTGTGTGGCAGAGCCACCATTTGGCCCACCTGGATTCATGCTCACTAATAACACCCAAGCAGTTTTTCCATTCACATTAAAAGACAATAAGTCTGGGCATTCCCAAACGCCACCATGTGCAAATAAATTTTTACCTATTTCAGATTCCTTCCTCCAGTTGATTAAATTAGGTGAACTATACAATTCAACATGATCAGCAACCGCTAAACTCATTACCCATTTTTGTGTAGGTACATGCCAAATTACTTTTGGATCTCTAAAGTCTTTTAAATTCGGTGTTTTAAGCACAGGGTTGCCTGCATATTTCATCCAGGTTTTTCCCTCATCTAAGCTATAAGCGATAGATTGATTTTGAAAATCGATTCTGCCTGCTTTTTCGCCAGGCATATTGTGTTGCGTAAAAATGGCAACCAAGGGCGCGACACCAAAACGTCCTAGGCCACTTGTATTATTTTTATCTAGGACAGCCGACCCTGAAAAGATCATACCAATCGAATCGGGGTACAAAGCAATTGATTGTTCTTTCCAATCAACAAGATCGCTACTTGTAGCATGTCCCCAATGCATCGGACCCCAAACTGTTCCATCAGGATAGTGCTGAAAAAACAAATGGTATTGTCCATTTAAAAAAATCATTCCATTAGGATCATTCATCCAACCTTGCTGTGGCGTAAAATGAAAACGAGGTCGATATAAGTTTTCATTCGTAAGTTTCGCATCAGGCTTTACTTGACTTTGTGCATTTGAATGTATCATAAAAAAAGAGAGCACTAATAAGATGCGAAAAATTTGCATTGTATATATTTTAATTAGATGAAGTCTTTAATTGTAGAAGTAGTTGAATCATATCTTCTTCCTTCTTAAGATTTAATTTATTACTATTGATGATTGCATCTATCTGAGCGGCATCATTTGGTAAAACCTTTTTGACTGCTTTTAAAGAATGACTACTTCCCAATGAAAGCATTTTTTTAGCTGCTTTATCATAAATATAAAATAAATCGTCCGACACATATTCTTTAGTGGGCGCGCCACCATATACAACCGTTTCTTTTATGCGCTTATGGGTATATTTTAATAATTGAAAATTATCCCCAGTGCCCAACAGTTCATAGAAAGTAGCAGGCGTATTATCGTCCACACTCGGGAATAAGCACATGAATTGTTTTGATACTTTATTGTTTTCTTTATCGACACTATTTAAGACAAATGCTTTTGCTTGTTGATTGACTATATACAAACCGTTTTTTTGCGTATAATATAATTTATGATCAGCGAAAGAATAGTTTAAATTAGAATCCACCGACTCCATTCCATTCACAAAAACAACTTTTCCTTGGCCAAATTTTTCAAACACATAGGGTGTGCCATTGATTCCAGCGCCACTTGCTGGTAAGAATCTGCCATTGGCGTCGGCAAATTGTACACTCGGCACGACACTGCCAATCATTGATTGTGCATACAAAGCATTTACTGAAAAAGTGCAAATGAAAATGAAGCTTAAAATAGACTTGTTCATAAGGAGGATTGAATGATGGTTAACATGATATAGGGATGCTATAAGCAAGATAAAAAAAAGGGCGCACTCAATAGAATTGAGGCGCCCTTTTTAACAAAATTGATAAAAATTAGTTCGAGTAACCTGGATTTTGAACCATCAATGGATTCGCTTGAATCTCCGTATTAGGGATAGGCAATAAGAATCTGAAGTTACCAGCAGACAATGTCAAGGCAGTACCTTGCGCATCTACCGCTAAACGAGTGATCGCTAAGTTTCTTCTTTTTGCATCAAAGAAACGGTGTCCTTCGTATGGTAATTCTTTGAAACGCTCAAGCATTACTGCATCAATTAATACCGCTTTTGAAGCAAAGCTTGCATCAGTATAGTTATTGATTCTAGCAGCTCTTAATGCATTTACATCAGCGGCAGCACCAGTTAAGTCACCAGTTTCTGCTCTTGCTTCTGCACGAATTAAGTACATCTCACCAGTTCTGAATACTTTCGCATCTGCTAATAATTCAGTTGTTGTACCATAAGTTGTACCTGCATATTTGTTGATTAAGATTGCAGATCCGTTTCTAGAAGAACTTGCTTTCAACAAAGGCTCTTCAAAGAAATAAGCTGGATAACGTAAATCGTTTACTTGATCATAGGTATTTAACAAAGCTTGTGTTGGTCTCCAAGTCACTGTACCGATGTTCGCAGCACTTGCGGATGTTCCTCTGTACAAGCTACCAATTCTACCACCAGCAGTTGTAGTTCTGCTTAATTTAAATGCCAATTCGCTATTGTTTGCATCTTTCCAAATTAATGGGAAGTTTGTTTTAGAAGCCAATGGGAATGCAGCAATGTATTCAGTTGCAAAAGTAGCAGCGTTTGCATAATCTTTTGCATATAAAGCAGCTCTAGCTTGCAATGCAGTTACTGCATGCTTAGATGCTCTATAGATATCTGTATTTGTTGCAGGCACTAAAGACTTTGCAGCAGCTAAATCTGCATTTAATTTTACAAAGAAAGGCGCAACAGTCATTCTAGCAACTGGCGTTAATGAAGGTGTCTCCATATAAGCCACTGCTAAAGCAGCTCCGTCAGCAGAATTGCTATAAAAACGATACAATTCAAAGTGTGCAAAAGCTCTTAAGAATAAGGCTTCACCTTTCACTCTTGTTTTAGTTGCTTCTTGAGCAGCAGTAGTTGCTTTCACATTTGGTAAAGCTTCTAAAACTCTATTTACTCTGTCAATGATTCTGTAGTACAAAGGAAATGCAGTATAGCTATCTCTTAAAGAGATATCAGTAGATGCATATTGCCATTCGTGAACTGTAGCAGCATTGTAAAATTCAGCAACTCTTACCTCGTCAGCAAAAACACTGTTCAACAAGATGCCCATTTCTACGTTCATAGCTGCGTAAGCACCAATGATGCCAGACTCAACATTATCAACGGTCTTCAAAGCGACGTCTCCGCCGATGAAGTCGGTTTCGTTAACATCTATCACCTTAGAGCAAGAAGCAAAAAGGGATAACATTAAGAATGAACCTATAACCAATTTATTATTTCTCATTTTATTCATTTTTTAGTTGATTAGAAATTAATGTCTAAACCTAATGTAAACATGCTAGGGTTAGGATATTCGTTCAAACTAATATTGTTATTATCTTCTGGATCTAAACCTCTCCATGGACTCCAAATTGCTAAGTTTTGACCTTGAGCATACAATCTGCCGCCAGTAAACAATGGCTTACCATTTGGACCCTTGATTGCTGGTAATTGATACGCAACAACTAAGTTTCTAAAACGTAAGAACTTCGCATCTTCTAAGTCAGAAGAAGTAAAGCCTCTGTCAAATGTAGATTTTTGGAAAAGTTTATTGTCACCTGGATTTTGCCATTGGTTATCAATTAACTCTCTTGAACCTCTAACGATAGACTGGTATCCAGAAGTACCTCTTGTGATCCAGTTTCTTGTGTTATTGCTTCTAACTACATCAAACTGGTAAGAGAATAAACCATTAATTGAAAACGCTTTGTAACGGAATTCAAAATCAAATCCACCTTGGTGTTTTGGTAAATAGTTACCAAACTTAGCAAATTGACCTGCTTTCGCAACGTCAGTTGTTACCGTACCATCTGGTGCTTCGTATCTTGGCGCACCTGTTGCAGGATCTGCACCTAAGTAATTGTAAGTATAATGTGATCCATAAGGCAAGCCTTTTCTAATCACGAATGTACCTAAGAAGAATTCATTCACAGCACCTAGGTCAAGAATTGTATTCACGTTGTAAGAATGGTTCACACCAAGTGTTACACCAAAATCACGTGTTTTAATCACATCCACTTTCGCATTTAATTCTAAACCTTTGTTTTGCATTTTACCAGCGTTGATATACAAACTAGAGAATCCAGTTGTACCAGACAATGGTTGGTTTACAAATAAGTCTAGAGTCTTCTCGTCATATGCATCTAAGTTAAAACGAGCACGACCATTCCATACACTAAAGTCGATACCAATATTTGATTTTTGAATTCTTTCAATTTTCAAAAGAGGGTTACCTGGGCCAGTAGGCGCTAAACCTGAAAGGGTAGAACCAGCATAAGAGGTTGTACCAAAAGTAGGCACCTGAGGTCCTTGATAGTTGGTGATGGATTGTAAACCTGCTCCGTAAGATGAAGTAGAAATAGAACCAATATTTGGAATGATACCAAATGACAATCTCAATTTCAATTCAGAGAAAATATTTTGCTTACTCAAGAAACGCTCTTGTAAGGCATTCCATGTAAAACCAGCAGACCAAGAAGTTACTTCTCTATTCTCATCGTTTACGATTCTTGAAGTACCATCACGACGGATATTACCGTTTAAAGAGTACTTGTTATCATAGGTATACTTTGCTGTAGCAAAATACGAACGGATACCAAATCCAGATTTAGCACTTGATGCATTTTGAGGATAAGTAGTAGCACCATTCGTTGGTAAAGCACTAGCACCTTGTCCTGTTTGAGTCAAACGCTTGTCTAAGTTATACAAAGTAAAACCTAAACCTCTTTGGAAACCTCTCACAATCTCAAAGTTAGCAGACGCTTCTAATTCAGATTTACCAAATCTCTCATTGTATGCAACAGAAGAAGTATTGATGAATTCAGAAGTCACTGTATTTGATTCTTGCGTCATACCTGAGAGGAATGATTGTAAAGAACCGATATAAGAATCTGCATTCACATAACGGTTGATATAGTTACTAGAAGCATTCACACCCAAGTTATTTTTAACTGTTAAGGTTGGGAAAAGCTTGTAAGCCAATAAACCATTTCCTATCATTTTAATTTGATCATATCCTCTTGTTGTATTCTGAAGACCTTCTAATAAGTTTGCAACTTGTTTGTAGGCCATAGAAGAACTTGCACCCCAGTTTAAAGTACCGTCTGGTTTGTAAGGATTCTCATAAGTTTTAGCTCTATAAGTCATTTGGAATGGACTTCTTGGACTATTACCTAAGTAATCACCTTCTGCTAATTTAGACTTAGAATAACCTATACTGCTGTTAAATTGAGCAGTAAATTTATCGGTAGAATGATCTAAGTTAAAACGAATTGTATAACGCTTTAAAGAAGAACCTAAGTCAATACCTTGTTGGTCAAATAAACCAGCAGATAAGAAGAACTTAGTTCTATCAGAACCACCACTTAAAGTTAATTCATGTGATTGTGAGATACCTTGTCTATAGAAAATATTGGCATAATCAATATCTATAAGACTCAAGCTATCCAATGAAACTTTCTTAGATGCTGCAGTCATGCCTGTAGGGATGGCTGGGTTATTTGCAGACCAGTTCCATCCTGGTGTACCTACTATTTTTTCTCTTTCCTCATAAGTTAACATCTCGCGTGTACTCATCAAGTCCATTCTAGCGAAGCTTGGACGTTGAGTGATACCGTATTGTGTTTTATAAGTCACAACGTTTTTACCTGCTTTACCTCTTTTAGAAGTAATAACAATTACACCCGTACCTCCTCTAGCACCGTAAATCGCAGCTGCTGTCGCATCCTTCAATACAGTAATAGATTCAAAATCGTCAGGGTTGATTGTTTGCATGTCAAATGCAGGAATTGGCACCCCATCTAATACATACAAAGGCTGTGCACCAGCACCTTGAATAGATTTGATACCACGGATAGTAACCTGCGCACTAGAACCTGGTTGACCAGATCCAGAGTTTACCAACATACCTGGAACACGACCTTGGAAAGCTTGGTCGAATGAACCTACTGGTACATCGTTTACAGTTTTACCACTAATTGTAGTTACGGCACCCGCAAATTTAGATTTGCTTTCACGAGCATACCCTGTAATTACAACCTCTTCTAATACCGCTTCTACAGATGCTAATTCAACATTAATTGTAGTAGCAGCTCCAATAGTTCTAGAAAGCTTTGCGTATCCGATAATACTAAAATTTACAGACTTTTGATCTGTAACATTAATTTGGTAATTACCATTTGCATCAGATAAAGCATTCACTTTACCAGCATTCACTGTTACGCCTCCTAATCCTTGCTTCGTTTTTTGGTCAACTATCTTTCCAGAGATCTTCTTAGATCCCTGAGCCAATACTTGAAGTGCAAAACAAAAGACAAGAGAAGACAATAAAACAACTTTTCTCATGTGATTGATTTTAATTTGAGTACGAATATAATTCAAAAATTAACAAATTGTTATAAAATAAGCTCAAAAAAAGGAGTAAAAATTCTATATATTATATTATTTTATACTATGTATAGTTTTTTATCTACAAAACCAAGATTTAAATTAAACATATTGAAATTAAAGGCGCAACATAATCCTAGATTAACTTAGTATTAATTCTTGCCTTTTGGGCGTTTCAGGACATCAAAGCTTATTGATTCGGTTTAGTTTTGCGGTGGCATTTTAACAAGATTTTGGCAATTCCAAACCCTGTTAGAATGTAACCAATTTAAATACGCATTTCGAAATCAAATCAAAACAAATGAAAAAAACAATCTTGTTTTTAACAAGCTGCATGATGACCATCATCAGTTTCGCTCAAATTACCACTTCATCTATTTCTGGTGTAGTTGTAAACGAGAAGAAGGAAGTTATGGTAGGTGCATCCGTTGTTGCAACGCACGTTCCAACAGGTACAACCTACAAAACATTAACTAACAAATCAGGCGCATACGTGTTCCCAGCAGTAAGAGTTGGTGGACCTTTTACAGTAGCAGCAAGCTTTGTAGGTTATAAAAACAATCAAGTAGCTGATTTAAGCACCAACTTAGGTGTGGCGAGCAATATTGATTTTGTTTTAATAGCGACTGGTTCAAACTTAGCAGAAGTGGTTGTTTCTAGTAATAGAAGTGGCTTATTCTCTAAAGAAAGAACTGGTGCTTCTCAACAATTCACCAGAAGAGACTTGCAAAATATTCCTATTACTGGAGCAAGAACAATCGATGGTATTACAAAGTACAATGCGAACGGAAACGGAACTTCATTTGGAGGACAAGATGCTCGTTTAAACAATTTTACAATTGATGGTTCTCAGTTCAATAATAGTTTTGGTTTAGGTTCAACTGCACAAGCTGGAGGTAGAACTGGTGCATCTGCCATTTCATTGGATGCATTGGAGCAATTACAAGTGAACATTGCACCTTACGATATTCGTCAAAGCGGATTTACTGGTGCAGGTATCAATGCAGTAACAAGATCTGGTACAAATGATATCGAAGGTTCTTACTATCAAACACAAAGAGACAATAGTTCAAGATATGTAGGTAACAAAGCTGCTGGTGTTCCAGTAGTCGCTTCTAAGTTTGATGAGAAAGTAAGTGGCTTCCGTCTTGGAGCACCTATTTTCAAAAACAAATTATTCATTTTTGGTAACTATGAAACATTAGAGCGTACAGAGCCAGGTACTACTTGGTTTTCTACAGGTTCTCCAAAAGCAACAGGTACTCAAATCAGTAGACCAACCTATACCGATATGGAAACCTTATCTAATTTCATGAAAGATAAGTTTGCTTATAACACAGGTGCTTGGGAAGGTTATTCTAATGCAAACAAGAGTAAAAAATTCTTAGTAAGATTAGATTGGAACATCAACGATAAGCATAAGTTAACTGCACGTTATGTGCAACACGATTCTGAGGCAGAAATCAATATTTCTAACTCTAACTCAGCTGGAAATGGTAATAGAACGACTCAGCAATTGTCTATGGCATATGCAAATAGTGGTTATATCATTATGGATAACACCCGTTCTTATGTATTAGAGTTGAATAGTAAGTTGTCTAATACTTTACACAATTCATTGATCATTGGTTATGACAAGCAAATTGAAGACAGAAAGTATAGAAGTGCTTTATTCCCAACAATTGATATCTTAAATGGTACATCAACTTACATTTCTGTAGGTTTTGATCCATTTACACCAGGTAATAAATTAGATTACAATACTTTTCACATTACTGATAATATCACAAAATATGCTGGTAAGCATACTTTAACTGGTGGTGTTAATTTTGAAAAATACCAATCTAACAACTTGTTCTACCCAGCATCTAATGGCGTTTACATTTTTAGTTCTTTAACAAGTTTCTATGCTGCAGCGAACGAAAGTATTGCAAATGGTGGAAAGCCATCTGTAACAAACTTACCTACTCGTTTTCAATATAGATACTCTGCATTACCAGGTGCAGTAGATCCAATGCAAGTTTTTAAAACAACTCGTTTAGATATCTATGGTCAAGATGAATACCAATTTAGAAAAAATATCAAATTCACATTTGGTTTAAGAGCTGCAATCATTGATATTGAACCAACTTCTTTAGAAAACAAAGCAGTGACTGCAATGACTTTTGCTAAAGGAGAAAAATTGAATACAGCAGTGATGCCAGAAACGCAAATTTTATGGGAACCAAGATTTGGTTTTAACGCAGATGTTTTTGGTAATAAGCAAACACAATTAAGAGGCGGTACTGGTGTATTCACTGGCCGTCCTCCATATGTATTTATCTCTAACCAAGTGGGTAACAATGGTGTGTTAACTGGTTATATTGATAGTGATAACAAAGGCGCAACTAAATATGGTTTTACTGCGAACCCTGGTCAATACTATATCCCTTCAACACCAACTTTGCCTTCTACATTTGACTTAGCATTTACCGATGCTAAGTATAAGTTCCCACAAGTTTGGAAAACAAATATCGCTGTAGATCAAAAATTACCTTTAGGATTCATTGGAACGATTGAAGGTATTTATAATAAAAACTTAAACGCAGTTCATTACTATAATGCCAACTTAGATCTACCTACTGGTAACTTTTCTGGGGTGGATACAAGAAGTCAATTTGCAAGAACAGATGCTGGTGTAAGAGTGAATGATAACGTATCTAACGGTATCGTTTTAACAAACAAAGATGGTTCTTACTTTAAGTCTTTAACTTTGAAATTAGAATTACCTTATAACAAAGGCTTATTTGGATCATTTGCTTGGACTACATCTAATGCAAAAGACTTTATGAGTGCTGGTTCAATCGCATCAGGTAGCTGGACATCTGCAAGAGCTATTAATGGTAACAACGACTTGTCTTTATCTAATGCTGATTATTTCTCACCAAATCGTTTGGTGGGTGTATTTGGATACCGATTAGAGTATGGTAAAAAAGGTGGTGGTGCAACTTCAATCTCTATTGGATATATTGGTAACCAAGGTAATCCATTCAGCTACACAATTAGTGGTGATATGAACGGAGACAGAGTGAGTAACAATGAATTGATTTTTGTACCTAAGGATTTTCAAGATATCAAATTTTTACCTTTAGTAGTAGGTACAAGAACGTACTCTGAAGTGGAACAACAAGCTGCTTTCTGGAATTATATCAACCAAGACGATTATTTAAAAACGCGTCATGGTAAATATGCAGAAAGAAACGCGTCATTTATTCCTATGTTACACCGTTTTGACTTATCAATTGTACAAGACATTTTTGTAAATGTAAAAGGTAAGCGCAACACCATTCAAATTAGAGCGGATATCTTGAACTTTGGAAACATGTTGAACGACAATTGGGGTGTATCTCAAAGAGCAACCAACCCAACAGTTTTAGCATTCCAATCTGTTGTGAACAACCAACCAACTTACAAATTAGCAACAGAGAAATTTGCTGATGGTACAACTGGTTTAATCAAAAATACCTACAGCAAAAATGCATCTGTATTTGATGTGTGGACAGCTCAATTAGGTATTCGTTATATCTTTGGAAAATAATAAGATGAGTATGAATCAATAAAGTTGACTTTTATAATCCTACTTTAATGATTCACTAACAATAATTCATATAACTAAGTTCTTTAAACCGCCCCAATTGGGGCGGTTTTTTTATGTCTGCACAAACCATTTAAGTATTTCAATGAACTCTTTAAAGATGAATGAATTTGAGAAGATTGATTATTGAAAAAAATGTAGGAACTTAGGAATCTAAATTCAAGTATATGGCCATATCAGTTTGGGAACAGTCTACCTATTTTGCACCAAAGGACTTAGTGATTGTGGGTTGTGGCTTTGTGGGATTATGGACAGCATATGAAGCCATTCAAAAAAATCCAAAGCTTCATATAACCATGCTTGAGCGTGGCGTGATACCTTCTGGAGCGAGTACACGAAACGCAGGATTCTCTTGCTTTGGTAGTGTCTCTGAACTAATGTCAGATATTCAATTGATGGGTGAAGCAGCCATGCTCGAGACAGTAAAGATGCGCTATGATGGATTACAAAGAATACAGGAAGTATTTAAAGCAAAAGAGATAGACTATAACCAGTGGGGCGGCTATGAATTATTTGAAGGAAAAAAAACAAATAAGCATGTAAAAGGAAAAGCGAGTAAAATTAACAAAGGGGCAAGCAGTGATGAAAGTGGTCTGTATGATATTTCAAAATTAGAGTCGGATATTGCTTATTTAAATAAAATATTAGCACCCGCATTAAAGACGCCAAAAAAGAATGGGAAATACATACCTATTTATACCAACGCAAGTAAGGATATTCAAAAATTAGGATTTCAAGGCATCGAGGCATTGGCATTTAATCAATTAGAAGGTCAATTAAATTCCGCAAAATTGGTATTGGCTTTGCAAAAAGCAGTGCAGGCAAAAGGGGTACAAATTTTATTTGGTACCGAGGTTCAAAAATTTAAAAGTCATAAAAAAGGTGTAACCATCACGACAAATTTAGACGCGCCTTTGGAGACCAAACAATTTTTAGTTTGCACCAACGGATTTGCAAAACAACTCATAACTGGTTTAGATGTGGTGCCTGCAAGAGGACAGGTATTTGTAACCGAGCCTATCAAAAATTTGAAATTCAAAGGGTGCTTCCATTTTGATGAGGGTTATTATTATTTCCGCAACCTAGGCAATCGTTTATTATTAGGAGGTGCAAGAAATGCCGATTTTAAAAACGAAAAAACATACTCATTAGAAACTTCTGCTACAATTCAAAAAGTGCTAGAACAATTTATGATGCAGTGTATCCTACCTAAGGGATCCAAAAAACCAAAAATTGAATTAAGATGGAGTGGTACCATGGGCATGGGTTCAATCAAAAAACCAATCATTGAACAAGTGCAACCCAATGTTTACTGTGCAGTGCGCATGAGTGGCATGGGTGTAGCCATTGCCCCTATCGTTGCTCAAAAAGCATTGAAATTAATGAAGCTTTGAGTTTAAGACGCTACAATAAATGTATGGCTTGATTTGCATCTGCTATGGGTATGTCACTTTTCTTAAAGCCTTTTTTGTCCCTAGTTACAATAAAGTTGATTTTGGAATTGGACTTAGCTGAAATAAATTGAACTCCATCTTCAAAATCATCAAATCCAATATTAACTGCCTTACTAATAATTAATTCATTTGTAGTCATCACAGTTGTGGTTTTCAATAGATCTTGAAAAATCATAAGACATTTATTATGCGCAATTTTATTAATTCTTAAAATATAATAGATAGTGGTAAAGGATTCAGCTGAAATATAAATTTTAATTTTATTGTCTTTGGCTAATCTGTATAACTCAATAGCCGCAATATCATGTGGAGCTCTTGCAGCGAAGATGTCTATTATAATATTGGTGTCTAGAAAAATATGTTTCATTTTAATTTATTATACTTTTTAACTAAATACAAGCCAATTTCTTTTTTATAATCATAGTCCTCTGGTATTTTAATAATACCTCTATGCTTTTCAATTAAACTTGTAGTCTTTTTTGAATTAGATTTTTTCGGATTCCCCAATTTAGAAGTTTCCGCAACCGCTTTTAAATAGTTTTCTACCAAAGAAGAAAGACTCTCCTCTTTTTTCTTGGCATAGATTTTTGCGTTATAGATCACCTCGTCTTCCATTACAAGGGTTAATTTCGTTTTCATTACACGTGTATTTTATAGTATAAATATACGTGCAAAAAGGTCATTGATAAAAAATAAATTAAGTAATATTTCAATTAGAAGCCCTTCTAATCTTATCTTTGCGGCATGGGTCAAAAAAAACTAATCAAGTTTGCAGCTATTAAAGCATATGAGAATGTCTTGGAATTTCCTCAGGACATGCAGGGAAAATGGACTGCTTTTTTTGACGCATTAAACAATGGCATATCGCCTATCGATATTGCAAGCTTATCCATTAGTAATAATCCCGTTGTGTCAAATGTTTCTTCTAATAATAATGACAACGCATCTACAAAACTTACTCTAGAACTTGCCTGTGGCAGAGGAGAATATGCCGTTGGCTTGGGGCGTATGTTTCCAGAACAACATTTTATAGGCATCGATTTAAAAGGCAATCGTATCTGGAAAGGAGCCAGTATTGCTGGTAAAGATGGATTAAAGAATGTGGCTTTTGTACGTTCTCAAATAGAGCTGACCTCGAACTACTTTGCCAAGAACGAAGTGGATGAAATTTGGATCACTTTTCCCGATCCTCAACTTAGATGGTCAAAGGCAAAAAAGCGATTGACCCATCCAAAATTTTTGAGATTATACCAGCAGTTTCTAAAAAATGACGGCATCGTTCACCTGAAAACAGACAGCCCCCTACTCTACAATTTCACACTAAAAGTGATTGAGCTATATGGTTTACATCTGATCTACAAAACAGATCACTTATACAATGAACAAAATATAGATCCTCGTTGTTTAATAAAAACCTACTACGAAGGTTTGGATATCGCTCAAAGTAGCAAGATTCACTATATTCAGTTTAATATTGATAAAGCCCTTCCTTTGGAACTAGATGAAGTTTTAAAGGAAGCTATCAAAGACATCCCCATGGATGCTGGGGAATTGATTAGAATGGAAGCAGAAGCAGCAAGGGCAAAGAAAGAAGCGTAAAGGAAAGAAAATAAAAAAAGAGAGAAAAGTAAAAGAGCGCAAAGTAAAAGAAAGAGTTAAAAATGATTGAAGGCATACATTATTATATAGACCCAAAAGGCAAATGGGTATTTACTGCAGCTTACCACGAAGGCAGAGGTTATTGCTGTGGTGAAGCCTGTAAACATTGTCCATTTGATTATGACGCCGTACCTGAACCTATTAAAACGAGGGTACAATTAATTAGAGCCGGAGCGAGTAAAACTGCCCCAGAAGCTTATCCTGAAAAACAAGTTGATATAGATGAGATGAAAAAGCATTTATAATTCATGCAATACACGCCAAAGACCCAAGATTTTTTTCAAAACGTATTTGATGTAGTTCGTCTCATACCTAAAGGTCGTGTGACAAGCTATGGTGCCATTGCAAAATACTTAGGCACAGGAGGAAGTTCTAGAATGGTGGGCTGGGCAATGAATGCATCGCATGGCGTAAAACCAAAAGTGCCCGCTCATAGGGTCGTGAATCGCAATGGTATGTTAAGTGGCAAAGCGCATTTTGAAACCCCCACCACCATGCAAACACTTTTAGAAAAGGAAAAAATAAAAGTCCAAAACGAAACCGTCTTGGACTTTGAAAAATTATTTTGGGATCCTGCGAAGGAATTACAATTCTAATCTTTTATTCTACAACCCTAAAGGTATATTATCTCTTATTTATCTATCTATAGTTTTAACCAATATTAATTATAATACTGCTTAATCATCAAGTAAACTATTGGTCCGGTTACAGCTACATAAAACCAAATAGGCCATACTTTTTTAGCTAAATTTTTATGTGCTGCAAAATCACTGGTTAAAGCCCTGTATGCAGTCCACAATATAAATGGCAAGCTAGTTGCAGCGAGTACAATATGCGTACCTAATAAAATTAAATAGAAAGGTCGTGTATTACCTAGTAAAGCTTTTTCGGCATCATCCACTATCCCATCAAAATTGGCATCACCAAATTTGGCTTCTCCCGCTAATAAATGGTGTGCGATATACGTCACTAAAAACAACAATGAAAAAACCATCGCAGTCATCATTATAGTTTTATGCAAACGGTAATTTTTTTGCTTCACTGTAACCAAACCCGCAATTAATAAAACAGCTACTGCTGTATTTATAACTGCATTGATCAATGCAAAAATATGTTTGTCAAAAGGCAGTTCAACATCTAAGGTAAATTTGCTTAGAAAAGTCACTACACCTAATACAACTAGAGAGAAAACGCCAATTAAAATATAAGCTAATTTGTCGTTCTTATTTAATACAGGTTCTAACATACTATTTTATTTATGATTTTAAAATATCCTTTAGGATACGAAAAGCCATAGTTGCAATCAATACAACTAGTCCAACTCTAATTTCTTGTTTATACTTAGTTTTAAATTCATTCCAGTTCATAAAATAAATTTTAATTTTTTAATCTTGTCTTTGTAAAATAGTAAACAAAACTAGATATCATTAAGGCAATGACTAACCACAACCAACTCAGGTCAACAATATCTTGGAATACTTTGCTCTTTTTAGTTTTGTCTTTTTCTAACATTAAGTAGCCTACGTCTTGAGCGAGCTTTAACATCGCTGCAGAATCTAGGCCATTGTAATAACCACGCACTTGCATTTTTTTGTCTATCAATACAAAGCGGCTTGTATGCACAAAGTCCGGGGATACAGGCTCGATGCTAAATTGATCCACCTTCATTTCCTCAAATGCAAAATTATAAATAGAATCTCTACTACCAGTAAGTAACCACCAGTTATCAGCAGACACACCCATTTTGTTGGCGTATTCTCTTAATACGGGAACTGAATCACGTTCTGGATCTACAGAAAAAGAAATGAATTGAATGAAATTGGTGTCCAATACTTTTTTACGACTATTGCCTCCTCTTGTAAAAGACTGTTGCAATTTCGCCATATTAGCCGTCAGCTTTGGACAGATACTTCCACAACTTGTAAAAAAGAAATCCGCAATAATGATCTTACCAGACTGTTGGTACAAATTCACTGAATCACCTAATTGATTCACCAAACGAATGTCTTTAGTCGTATGCCAAATACTATCATCAATGGTTTTGCCTTTTTCTACATGGCTCACTACCGTGTCCAATAAATAATGTCTTGGCATAGACACCGCAGTATCACTTGCAGACTTAAGCCATAAATAGCAACCAATTGGTATGACTAGGGCGATCATTAAACCAAGCAAAGAATTTTTAGACATGCTGTTTATGGGGTTAAATAGGATGTAAAGTTACAACAAAAAACCACCCCAATTAACTGGAGTGGTTTCGAATATCGTAAAGAAATCATGCCAAAACCGGCAAAATCTATCCCCTTAATAATTAGTGCAATTAGTGCTTTGCCTCTTCGTTCTTAGTCTCGTGCTTAGCATCTTCGTGCTTTGCGGAAGAATCAGTATGTGCTGCACCAGCCGCGCCCTTTTCAGATTCATGTCCACCACCGCCGTGTTCTGGTTGAGCTACCTTAATCGTAGATTGTTCCTTAAAATAGCGATCATAGTCATTACGTAGGTTTCTAAAAGAATTACCGTCTGCTAAAAAAGCAACGATAAACCAGATGAATAAAGAAAGTGGCACCACAATCGTCATGATCAAGTTTTTCACTTCATGTTTTAAGTGCATGAAATAAGCAACAATATAAAATGCCTTTGCCATCATCAAGATCACAATAGCACCTTTAATAGCAAGTACTAATGCTTTATTTTGCATCCCAATCATCCCAAAACCCATAATCAATTCAACAATTGTTAAAACTGAAAGGATAATAGTAACTTTTTTAATTTCTGCAATAGCACCACCACCGTGCTCTGCGTGTGTATCATTTGTATGTGACATAGTTCGTTAATTCGTTAGTTTGTGATAGGATTACAATCATGTATTAGCTTATAATAAATAGAAGCAAGTGAATACAAATACCCATACTAGATCTACAAAGTGCCAATAAAGACCTGCTTTTTCAATCATATTGTAATGTCCTCTTTTTTCAAATTGATTGGTTAAAGTCATGATCAACATAATAATATTAATCAACACACCACTGAATACGTGGAAGCCGTGGAAACCAGTAATGGTAAAGAAGAAGTTCGTGAAGTTGGTCGAAGATGCTGTGCCATCTGCATTGATGAAAGGATTTTGTCCCCACCATGCACCTTCAT
>Ga0114968_10000871_pt1 | contig 23024 bp, 12 predicted proteins | sample M_130807_EF_Meta_FD_87020 | JGI IMG/M metagenome (GOLD analysis project Ga0114968, IMG submission 87020) | Freshwater microbial communities from Lake Montjoie, Canada to study carbon cycling - M_130807_EF_MetaG | ecosystem: Environmental > Aquatic > Freshwater > Lake | place: Lake Montjoie... | reverse complement strand
GCTAATTGTAACAGCATTTTGAGGTGCAACTAATGATACTGCTATCGGCACATTTGCTTGATATGTAAATGTGTTTGCAGAAGCTACACCGCCGTAAACTCCTCGAGCACTTATGGTAAATGTATTTGCAGATTTAGAACTATAATTAATAAATTCGATTGGTGCATTTTGTACACCGCCTGTTCCAAAACCACCAAATGCCGATGTATTTGCAACCATCACCGTTCCGCTAGGAGGAAATTGCGATGCATCTACAACAGAAAATGTAGAGGAACCCGTAGTAATAGAACCAGTTAATGCGGTGTATGGTGGTATGGTATTTGTCTCATATCTTGCACACATATTACCAGAACGCATATAAGCTTCTGTGTTTATGTTATTATTTGTTAGACGATGACAATACATCACTTCGCCTCTATTATTTTTAAATCCCCATCTAATAGTACCTGCACCATACCAAGAATAATCAATATAGAACATTTGCATCTTTGTTAAATCCAGAGCAAATCTACTTGCACCAAGTCCATCACAAGTATCAATATTCCATTGATTTTGTGGAATTTTTGTATCAATAGTTTTACTTATTAGACATCGTGATGCACTAACACCTCTATATTCTGGAGTAATTGTCATGTTAGTATCATTTTGTATAGCAGACACCAAATAACTCATACCTCGTATTACTACGTAGTCTCCTGGAATTAGTTGACGTCCAAATTGAGTATTCAATCCAATTACAGTAGGCGAACCTTGCGTAACAGTAACAAGGCCAGATATTTGTGTTGTACTAGATCTCTTAACAACGTATATAGTTTGACCATCAAATTCAAAAAAGAAACCATTTTGAGTATCAAACATACCCACTCTAGATTTGGATCCATACCATGAATTTGGAGAAACTGTTATAGGAAATCCAGTTGCCGGTGTGTTGGTAGGCGATGTTAAAGCATTATATGTAAATTGTACTGGATTTAAAGTTGTATTTGCAATAAAATAACCGTTGTATGCAGATTCGACTGCACCAGAAACAACTATATTAGTTCCAGGATTAATACCGTGAGGTTGTCTTGTATTTACTGTAACTACAGTGCCTACAGATGTAAGTGTATCAATTTCAATTTTTGGTTTCAATATTGAACCTGTACTAAATTGAATGCCTTTACCTGACTGGTATCTAAAATATCTTCTTGTCTGTCTAATTACTTGAGCACCATGAGATTGATTTTGTACTGTAAATTGCACACCACCGTCAAATGCTCTATGTGCATTATAACTAGTTGGTCTCATGTATAAAATATTAGAGAAGAATGAAGTTGCACCCTTACCTTGCGCTGCTAAAGCACTAACGGTTGGACCAGCATTCGCAAATTCATATCCATTTGCAGTAAATGTATTACTTGTCGGAATAGTTGCAACTGTCCAAGGTCCATCCAATTTTGCCACACCCGTTGTACCATTCAACCAAATACCATTACCCGGTAAAAGATTATGCGCATTAGTAGTTGATACATAAATTATGTTAGATTGCACAAAAACATTATTAACTGCTATAGCAGCATTTGAATAAAATTGAGAAACATAAACTATTGTTTTAGGTGGATCCCATGCTGCCCAAGTAGGAATACCTGTTGTTCTAAATGTAAATGATGAATTTGCATTTAATGTTTCAATCGTCCACCATCCGTCGACGTTAGATACATCAGTTGATCCCTGTAAAAATATAGGAGTGCCTACTGCTAAACCTGTTGTAACAGTGTCAGTTGTTGCAACTAATACTGAATTATTACCTTGATAAGAACCAGTTACGTTTGATATTGGGATTGATCCTGTTGCAGGATAGAAAAATGCACTAGGACGATTGGACATCAATGTAATGGTTTCCCATTTAGTCGGTTGTGTTCCGTATTCAAAGTCAGTATCAATCAATGACTGAGGTTCAGAAACTCTCATTTTACCAACAGGATCCATTATAACTTCTGCAGGAATTATTTCCTGATAAGTTTCTTCCACCAAGATATTTAACACATCTGAACTTGACATTGAGCTAGTATTATAATTTAATATAATAGTAGTTGTTTCAAGTATACCTCCAGCAATGCCGGTAGTAGATGTACCATTTGTATATGATGTAGCTGTTAAATTGGGGTCACTGAAATTATAGATAACAGTATTTCTAGTTACGTTTGTAATCAGTAATAACTGCTCTCTTCTAATATTCTTACCATTTACCACAATCGTTCTTGTTGACGGGGTAAATGTGTAACTTTCTAATATCGTGTGTTTTGCCATTTTGGTTTAATCTCCTAGGGCTATGCTACCAGGGGTAAAAGGGTAACGTCTTTGTTGTGCTGATTTGCTTGTGTTGCGAAGTATAATTGAACATTGAAATCCTGAGCTTGGGGCAATATAAAAATATATACTATCCCCCACAACTCTAAACCCCCTAAAAGCATCATAAGGGGTTATCCAAGGCCAAGTTAATTGTTGCACGTACGGCATTAAAACCGAACCATTAATCGCAACGTCTATATCTTTTGAATCTACTATTGTAGTATTTATTACCGTCGAAATATTTGCAGTATCAAGTGTCAATCCAAAAACTGTTTTTGCACCGTCAAATTGATATGAAATATCATCTAATGCATACGTAGGTGCGACATATCTAAATATGGTATTTAGATTGGCATCTACGGTTAATACGCTATCAACCGAACTACTTCTGCCGCTTATTTGAGCACTACTTATTTTACGCATTATTTTCTCTTAGTTATCCTTATATTTATTAAATCTCACATCTTGTCTTATATCCACGTAATCGACCCAGAACTATAGAATTGATATATTATATTGGAATTTAGAGTTGAAACTAAAACATTTGCTCCAGTAACAGTACCTTGTTTAAAGTTAATGGGGTGCGAAAGAATAGCAATCCCAGAGCCTCCGTTATATCCGCTGACCGCTGGCGCAGGCGCTGGCCCTGTACCTCCTCCTCCACCCCCACCAGAATTCTTTCTTCCAGGTCCATACGTGTTAGGATATGCATAATCGCTGTATACCCCAGTTGGGGATCCTCCACCACTTATAGGCGTTCCTCCATATATACCACCACCTCCGCCGCCAGCGCCACCTGCGCCGCCGCCTGTATCATATCCAGCTACGCCTCCGCCACCACCACCACCACCAAGAATTATATTTGCCCCAGTAATTAATGTGGGTGCACCGTCCCCACCTTTGCCGCCACGTGGTGCGCCAGTTGAACCAGCTTGAGTGGCACCGCCTCCGCCTCCGCCGCCACCGACTGTTGGTGCAAAAGAACCTGCTCCACCTGGAAATCCTTGTCCAGGATATGCGGTACCTCCGCTAGTACCAGGTGTCGTTGCGCCTGCGCCGCCACCAGATCCACCATTTGGTAAAACTGCGGGCACATCTCGAGAATTTCCTGAGCCTCCATATACTGCAATAATACTTGAACCTATTGACGAATTTGACCCTGCTGCATTAGGTGTTCCAGGATTACCCCCGGCGCCGCCACCGCCTACCGTAATTACATATGTGGTATTTGTAAGAACAGTTAAATTACTAGCTGCCAAAAATCCGCCGCCTCCGCCACCCCCGCCTTGGCCGCCACCGGCACCGCCACCTGCAACTAGAACATACTGAACAAAATTAGGAATACTATAAAATATGCGGTTTTGATTATATTTTGTATTTAATATGTTATCTTGTAACGATCCTACTATACTATATCCTGATTCTTTAGATAAACCAAATAAATTACTCAAATCCACAGAAGTATAATTCAAATTGGCGGTAATAATTCCACCTCTAAATCTTTTTACCATACGAACGTTCCAGGTGAATAAAATGTATAACAAACATTCGAACCTGAGTTTGTTATAACTACATTAGATCCTGTTGCAATTGGAGTTATTCCTGCATTATATACTTTAAATATTACGCAGCCATTACCACCTCTACCACCACTTCCGTCAGCACCGCCACCACCGCCGGCTCCACCGCCTATACCATTTACACCAGGATTGCCAAGACCACCTGAAGCTAGGCCGCCATCGCCACCACCGCCGGCGCCGCCGCGTCCAGGGTTCGTTGGATTTCCTGGACCAGAATGAGATCCGCCACCACCGCCACCCGCATATAACACATTTGCGCCAGTAATAAAATATGGGGCACCATCTCCCCCTTTACCGCCTTGATTTGCGCCAGGATTCGATCCTCCTGCTTGAGATGCGCCGCCACCGCCGCCTCCGCCTCGGGTGCCACCCGTGCCGCCGCCCTGAGAACCTGGAAATCCTTGTTGTGTAGATCCTGCAATACCCGGATAACCATACCCTGACCCCGCCGCTCCTATGGCAGGCGATGGCGAATCTATAGGGGCACCACCACCACCGCCCGAACCACCATCGCTACCCTTAACGCTATTACTTGTTGAACCACCGCCACCTCCCAATGAAGTTATAGAGCTACCAAGAGGGTAATTATTAAAACCAGTAACACCTGAGGACCCGCCATTTGTTCCTGCAACTGGATAAGCCGTTGCGCCTGCACCACCTGTTCCTACAGTAATAGTAAGAGTTTCATTTTTTGTAACAGTAATACCTGCTATATAAAGTACACCTCCCCCTCCACCACCGGCACCAGCATTCATACCGCCACCGCCACCTCCGCCTACCGACAAAACATCATAATATCCTAAAATTGTGTTCCATCCTTGAGGTGGCCAAATATTACTATATATGTATTGCATCGCCTCAGTTGCACTATACATTTTTGAGACTACGCCTGTGTTTATATTACTAATTTTAGAACCTGTTAGTATATTCGAGTCATTTCCAACGCTCACTAATCCTGACAAATAACGTTTAACCACAATTAACTTATATCCTCATAACTAATGGTTACAATAATTGAATTTGGTGCACTTGCAGTACCGCCTACGCTCGTATTTTCTTCTACATAATATTGAGTGCCTTTATCAACAAGTGTAAGTGTTGATGTGGGTGGAACTGCTAAATTTGCAGCAATTGGATACGCAATTCCACCAAGTGATGCTGCGGTATAATATTGAACAACTGCTGTTTGAGTTGTCGTTGTTTGATTGGCTAAATTTATTGTATTAACTTTAAAAGTTTTGCCGGAACCCGATGCATTATTTAAAATTGATGTTGCAGAGGTAGCCAATAAAACTCCTGACGTTTTTCCTAATATAATATTAGCTGTTAGTAAATTTGGTGATGCCATTAAGGATTATCCTCCGAATATTAAAGCAAGGCCATACAATCTAGAAGATTGTAATGGACCAGAAATTGTTGCTGTAGTATTACCAGAAACAAGTGTTAAACTCGATCCTGTTGTACTTATAGTTGTTCCGTTAAGTATCAGTACATTTGTAACATACGATTGATTGACATAAGAATTGTTCCACTTATATGTACTTGAACCTAAATTTTTCGTTACATCTATCGTTGGTATTAAATTACCGGTTGTTTGATCTAAACCTCGTATAGATGCTACTACATTGGCGCCTGATATTCCAGTAACACCTAATTCTCTAATTTGTACAACAATATTTGCTGCTGGCGCTGTTGCAAGATAAACAATATTTCCTATAACCGTGTAATCTGTACCTGGAACTTGCGTAATGCCATTTTCAAATACTAAAATAGTATCTTGAGTAAATCCATCTGTTATTACAAATGTGTTAGATGTCCCGTTCGCTGTATATCTTCTTGTATTATACGATGTTCCAGCAATGCCGCTTATTATTCTTATGTCTACGTTTGCACCTACTGCTGGGGCGACATTGAATGTTACTACCTTATTGTCTATTGTATATTGATCAGATTGGCGATAAACACCATTAACTATAACTGTTATCGAATCCTTGCTCGGAGGATTTATAGATAATGTATATGTATTTGCACCTGTTCCAATAAAACTATCAACTTTAGTTGTAATTGAACTAGATGAATATATCGTATCTGCTCCATAGTATCTAACTTCTATATTGGAATTTAATATAGGATAATCAGATAGTGTTAGTGTAGTACCAGATACAGTATAATCAACTGCCGGTATTTGTACTAGACCTTCAACTATAACTAATATGCTTTCAGGAGTAGATATAGGAGCATTTAGTGTATAAGTATTTGCACCTGTAGATTGTATTCTTTGTGTTGCATTAAGTGTTAGTGTAGATCCACTTGTAGAAATTATACCATTCGCAGAATCAATAGCAATACCTGTACCGGCGGTAAATGCTGTTCTGGCTCTAGCATTAGTGTAATATAAATTACCGCTAGTTTCAATTACATTTGCTGTATATAATCCGTTCCACGTATTAGATGTAATACTATCTGCAATAATAATATTGGAAGTAGATGTACCTGCGACAACATTACCTGCTAAAACGGTATTGGTAACATCTATACTACGAATAACCAAACCATTTGCAGCTAAATTTCCCGTAACTGCAATACTACCCGGAATAATTCCAATAGTAATTGCGTTAAATACTTTTGTATTTGTAAAATATAAATTGCCTGCTGTTTCTACAACATTTGCAGTCGTTAAAAACGGTTGTACTGTGGCGTTGACTCTAGCAATCGTAAAATACAAATTACCACTTGTTTCAATAACATTTGCTGTGGTTAAGAACGGTTGAACTGTGGCGTTGACTCTACCAACCGTAAAGTACAAATTACCACTTGTTTCTATCACATTAGCTGTGGTTAAAAATGGCTGTACTGTTGCATTAACTGTGCTAATAAAATTCGCAATATTCGCAGCAGTTAAACTAGGATAGATTGCAGCATTGGCTCTTGCAGTTGTAAAATATAAATTAGCATTAGTTTCAATTACATTAGCTGTGGTTAAGCTAGGATAGATTGCAGCATTGGCTCTTGCAGCTGTAAAATATAAATTTGAAGATACTTCTAAAACGTCAGATGTTGTAGTTACCTGAGCCGTAGGCCAGTCATTACCCGTTTGGCGGATATAAACTAAATCTCCTTCGAATATACCTTTATTGATTATTGGCATCTTTTTATTTTTCTAATACTTTATATTTATTAATAAGGATATGGATACTTATATCGAATAATTACTATACCTGAGCCACCTTTACCACCGATGCCACTATTAAGGGCCGACGACCCACCGCCACCACCTCCAGTATTGATACCTCCTGCAGTTGCAATATCATCTGGAGTAAATGAAGGATTAGGTGCACCTGCTCCGCCACCACCAGCTCCACCTTCGCCTTTTAAAGCACCTTGGCCTGGTTGTGTCCCATCTCCTCCACCACCTCCACCAAACCATCTGCCAGGAGCAGGACCAGAAACACCATATGAACTTGGTATCCATGAAACAGGTATGCCATTTCCACCAGTACCACCCATGGGTATGCCGGGCGCGTTGGACGCGGCGGCGCCTTGTCCTCCAGCAGCTCCAGCTCCACCGCCTCCGCCTGCACCGTAAATACCACCTAAACCACCATTATTGCCCTGTCCAACTGTGCCGCTTGGAGTACTAGAATTATTATAACCGGAATTTCCTCCACCAGAACCGCCAGGGTTTCCTGTTGAATATCCTCTAGGTACTGTGCTAAATCCACCGCCTCCGCCACCCACTGTGGTTATTGTACTAAATCCAGGAGCAGTTATAGAAGAACTTAAACCGTCACCACCTCTTCCTCCAGGACTAGTGTTGGCTTGTGCCGCTCCTGCGCCAACTGTCACAGTATATGTGTTTACACTAACTGCAGTATTTCCTAATAATACTCCACCTGCGCCGCCGCCGCCTCCAAAATACCCAAAGCCGCCCGGAACAGTGGGAGAACCTCCGCCTGAACCTCCACCTGCGACCAAAAAGTATTCTATTGGAACTAACGGATTTTTTGTAATTGTAAATGTTCCAGATGTTGTGAACGTGTGCATTTTATAAGTATTAGCACCATCTGTTATAGATTGTACTGTGCCGCCTGTTGCCTGTAAATTATAGAAGTTTAGATCATAGATATATGCGCTATTACTTATGACGTTTGGCGTACTAGAAGGATAATCAGAAATTGCAAATTGAACTGTTCGTTCTTCGTCTGTTGGAATATTATTTGCTAATTGTAAAACAAATATATTAGATCCGCCATTTGCAGTAAAGTTTATTGTTCCCGTATTACCACTAACAAAATTAGATGCTGTAACATTTCCTATAGTATAATAATACTTAGTTTTTCCTAAACCTCTATAATTATTTAAACTTGCAGTAAATGTAATTACGCCTTGTTCTGAGTAAGCATTTGCATTTATAACAGAAGCATAATATTCAGTTTTAAATAAATCTATTATTGTTACATTTGCAGATGTACCTATGACAGGGCCTGTTGTTGAAAATGATCTTAATTGTAAAGCAAATGCTTCGCCGTCTTCGTTAACAGTGCTCGAATCTGTATTTGCTTGTAATGTTATATTTGCTTGATTATTTAGTATGTAAACAACACCGGTATTGCTCTTATTATAAAAATCATTTACTGTTAAGTTTGCTGCTTTAGGTTCAACAGAATAGTAAACAGGATAACCATTTGCTACACCTGTTGTGGCAATATCAAATTTTACAATACCGCCCTCATTTACGCTAGCAACGTTTGCTGTTATACCATCGAGAGAAGTACTATCTTGTAAAGTAATTGTAGGAGAAACGCATGCTACTGTGCCTACAATACTACCGCGTCTTAATTTTACAATGAACGTTTTATTTCCCTCTAATGCATAAAAATTTGTAGGAAGATACACCCTTACCTGTCCATTCGTAACGGTGGCCGCACCTGAAAGAGAATTTGATTGAAAGTAACTTGATGCTATTGCCATTTTTTTACTCTATTGTGTAGTAGAATGTTGTACCTTCGGGGTCAGTTGCAGTAAATACTACTTCAGCTGCACCACCAGGAACAGCGGTTGGTGTGTAAGTATATAATCCAGTTACGGATCCTACTCTAGCAGAAACAAAAACAGATACTGCAGCATTAGGTGCATTTGAATAGCTTGCATATATTTTATCGTACTGTTCAATTCTTTTAATAGATTGTAATATTTCTACAGTAGAATTTGGCGGTATAGATAAATTATAAACAAAAAATGCTTTAGGTATTCCATTCGCATCAGCATACCATGCTTTAACTGGGGCATATGCAGATTGCAAATTAACAAACTTAATACTTTCTATAACACTATACGCCTGTCCTGAATCATATACTTGAATAGTAGAATCAACATTTGAAAGAACTTTTCCTGTACCTATGTAGGTTTCATCATTTTGTAATGTATCATATGCCAAGCTTACGCACATTAAATTTGCGGTTGCTGTACCTGCAGCATTGAATCCTTGTAAATTTATAGTGTCGCCAGGTTGGAATAATTGATAAGAGGATGAACGTTTAAAAAATTCTAATATACCACCTTGAGAAACAGGTATTTGATTTGCAAACGGTACAGTGTTTCCTGTAGAATATAAAATATTGCCAGAAACTAATGCGGTGCCACCAGACATATTTACCACATGTATAGAACGTACCATAAATCTATCTGTACTAGTACTGGTAGGAAATGTAATTATATTAGACATCGTAGATGATATATTGCCAAATACACCTGCGGTTTGAATCGTATATAATGGTACTAGACCTCTAGCGCTAATAATACCATTTTGCGAGATTTCTATACCATTGCCTGCACCAAATGATGCAATAGCACGTGCATTAGAAAAATACAAATTACTCGAAACTTCTCTTACATCTGCAGTTGTCAACCCCAAAGAATTTGCAGTTGTTAGAGAAATATTTGAGCTAATCGTTCCATTTGCCCAATCAACAATGATACCATTTCCTGCGGTAAATGCCGTTCTTGCTCTGGCATTTGTATAGTATAGATTGCCAGAAGTCTCAATTACGTTTGCTGTTGTAAGGAATGGCTGTACTGTTGCGTTGACTGTGGATACAAAATTAGCAATATTGGCTGCTGTTAAACTAGGCCATATTGTTGCATTAGCTCTAGCATAAGTAAAATACAAATTGCTATTAGTTTCAATTACATTTGCAGTTGTCAAACTTGGATATATCGTAGCATTTGCTCTTGCAGCAGTAAAATATAAATTGCCGCTTGTTTCAACTACATTTGCAGTCGTTAAGAATGGTTGAACTATAGCATTAACGGTCGATATAAAATTAGCAATATTCGCAGCAGTTAAACTAGGATATATTGCAGCATTTGCTCTAGCATTAGTGAAATATAAATTACCACTTGTTTCAACAACGTTTGCTGTTGTTAAGAATGGCTGTACCGTTGCGTTAACTCTTTCAACTGTAAAGTAAAGATTGCTTGCTACCTCTCTTACATCTGCAGTAGTTAGAGCTAAAGAATTTGCAGTAATAGCCGAAACATTTGCTTTAATTGTGCCAGCAGTCCAATCAATAATAATAGTAGGATCACCGGCGGTAAACGCTGTTCGGGCTCTTGCATTTGTAAAATATAAATTGCCACTTGTCTCAACGACATTTGCCGTAGTTAAGAATGGCTGAACTGTTGCATTGACTCTTGCAACTGTAAAGTATAAATTGCTTGTCGTTTCTACAACATTGGCAGTAGTCAATAAAGGATTAACTGCTTGTAAAACTCTTACATTTGTAAAATATTGATTACTTGATGCTTCTGTTAAATTAGCAGTAGTAAAATTACTTAAAGTTAATACAGTATTAGCTTGATCCGCTGTTGTTGATGTTGTTGTCCATTGAACGCCTGTTACTGTAGATGTAAGTACTTGTCCAGTTGAACCTACACCGCCACCTGCAGTTAATGTGCCAACAATAACAGAATTTGAAAGAGTTTTATTTGTTAATGTATCGGTAGTTGCTTTACCGACTAACGTATCCGTTGCAGCAGGTAATGTTAATGTAGTGCTTCCTGCTACTCCAGTTGCATTAAGTATAGTACTGCCAGATGTTGAACCATTTAGGATTAATCTGTCAGCGTTAATATATTGATCATATACAACTGAATTTAATGATACGCCGCCAAATGTAGAGTTCGTTCTATCATAAACACTGCTTAGGATAGAATAATATCCACCAAAACTATTTCTTGATACATTCGTTAAATCTGGTATCAGTGTCTGAGAATTGTTTAATGTTAATACCGATCCTGCACTTTGTGTTATAGCATTAGCTGTATTAGTAGCAGAATAAACAAGCGTATCGGAAAGTTGTAGTGTTCCTGCTGCAAGGGTTATTGGACCCATACTAATAACTGCTTTAGCCAAAACTGCAGCAGACGCATTATTTACCGTAAGGGTATAATAATTACCACCATTCAACACAACTGTACCAGCGCCAGTAATGCTTAGTGTAGATGTGGATAAGTCGCATCCTCTAAAATTTGTATATGCTGTTGATGTTTTTGTTGCTGTGCCTGTTACTGTACAACCAATAATATCAACCGAACCATCTGCAGATGCTGCACTAATAACAAGATTGGTCATTTTTAGACCATCAATTGTACAACCTTTCGTAATCGTTAACGTGCCAGATAGTGTAGTATTTTTGCCAATCAACTCGTGTGTGGTTAAAACAGTATATTGAGTATCAATGGTTACATTTTCTGTATAATCCCCAGGGTGTAAAATAATTGATCTTCTAAACCCGGCACCAGTTGTTTCAAACGCAGCTGCTAATAATTGTTTTGCTTTAGCAATTGTTTTTACTGGATCACCAATCGTTCCGTTACCACTATCATTAAATGCAACAGGACTTACATGAATTTCTGAACTATATCCTGTGATATAAGGATTAGATGCATCTGGTGTGCTAGAATAACTAATTACTTTTGTACTTGGATTATATTCTACAATATACTTTGATGCATATGCAGATACATTTCCATTTGGTGTAAATAGAGCAACAACATTGGATGCAACTCTCGCATTTGTAAAGTATAGATAGCTAGATGATTCTATTACATTTGCCGTATATAATCCAAGCCAACTATTTGCAGTAATTTGTGTAACTGTTAGATTTGAACCTTGTTCGCCGGTGAACAATTCATTTCCATTAATAACAAGATTATTTGCTGTTATTTTGTTGGCAATGATGTTGCTGGTAAATACAATATTACCGTTATTACCAGCGGATAATGTAAGCGTACCAATGGAAGCGATTACCGGCTGACCTCCATTCGCTCCTGTAAATGTGTTGGCAAATATTGTGTCGGTTACAGTTAGATTACCTGTAATTGTAGCATTTGAAAGAGCTGCAATGACTCTAGCGTTGGTATAATATAGATTGCCCGCAACTTCTCTTACATCTGCAGTGGTTAAATTTAAGGATTGCGCAGTAGTAGCTGCAATATTTGCACTAATTCTACCATTAGCCTCAATAATAATGTTTTGTCCTGCGATTAAAGCAGAAACTACTCTAGCGTTAGTAAAGTATAAATTGCCGCTTGTCTCAATTACATTTGATGTATATAATCCATTCCAAATATTAGCAGTAATTTGTGTAACTGTTAAATTTGCGCCAGACTCGCCTGAAAATAATTCATTACCATTAATAACAAGATTGTTTGCAGTTATCTTGTTAGCAATAATATTACTTGTAAATACAATATTACCGTTATTACCAGCAGATAATGTAAGACTGCCAATAGAGGCAATAACAGGTTGTCCGCCATTCGCTCCAGTAAAGGTATTAGCAAATATCGTATCCGTAACAGTTAAATTGCCAGTAATCGTAGCATTTGAAAGTGCTGCGACAACTCTCGCGTTTGTAAAATATAAATTAGAACTAACTTCTCGAACATCTGCAGTGGTTAGACCTGCTACAATACCGCCAGAATTTGCTGTAATTGTTCCAGCTGCCCAATCAATGACGATACCGGTACCTGCAGTAAATGCTGTTCTGGCCCTAGCATTCGTATAATATAAATTACTACTAGATTCAATTAAATTGGCAGTAGTAAAATTATTTAAAGTTAATACAGTATTAGCAACATTTGCAACATATGAGAATAGAGCAGTATTAGCGACCGCACCTGTAGTAATAGTACCTGCTATAAACTTAGTACCGTCCCATGTCAAAATACCATTTGGAACAATACCTGTTATGTCAACATCTGCCAATACGTTGACGCTCATCTGGGAAACATTTGCTAATACTCTGGCATCAGTATAGTATAGATTTGAACCTTCTCGTAAATTTGTTGTAGTAAAATTATCAATACGGTTAACAGTATTGGCAACGTTTGCTTGAAAAGAAACATTGGCGACTAAAGACGTATTTGCAAAAAATGGAATTCCGCCTGCTGCCTGTACAGGATCAACCCAAGCTCTATTACCAGTTACATCTGAAGATAATACCCAACCGGATTGCGTAGGTAGCCCTAAGTCCGGCTCTGTTTCCGAAAGATCTATAAATTCGTAGCGATCTGCACTAACATTAGCACTAGGTACTTTTGCTACTCTGCCGGATAGTAGTTTAGTCATTTGCTGATTCTAATATGCTCATTACTAGTTGAACGGAATTATTTGAACTGGCTGAAGCATATACTTTTTGGCCTGTTTCCAAAACTAATTTAGAACCTGCACTAATAATTGCCATAGCATCGTTTGCTGGTACTTTAAAATTTTTAGCAAGTGCAGTTTTAACATTTGCATTCGATCCATGATAAAAAGATGTTCTTATTGTAGCATTTGTTAAATTTGCTGCTTGTACCGATAGAAAAATACCTGTTTTTCTAGCAGGTGCGGTATACAAAACTGTATCACTTGTTGTTAAATCTGCAGTTATTGTTCTAAATACATTTAATGCGGTTGCCATTTTATTTTTATCCTTCGATTGCTAATATATATGGTGTCATAGTTGCGAACAATGCTTTGGTAAATGTTCTACCACTAATGGTACCATCTACTCTATTAAATACTAAGTTCTCACCAATTCTAAAATCACCTTGTTGATCGGTACTTGTGAAATAAACTCTACCGCCTTTTTCTTCAGTAACTTCATTTTCCTGTATTGGTATACCTCCGGCATATGGTAAAGCTTGTGCTAATACTGTACCAGAACCTATATATTCAAATGTATATCCTAATGCAGAAATATAACTTGGTTGATGGAAACTAACTGATGCATTGGATAATATAGTTTCAGCGGTAACTGTTTCTAACAATTTTACATATGATACATTACCTGCGGTTAACGGACTGGCATTTGCAACAGTATAAAATGCAACTGATCCATTACTAATATTTGACCAGTTTCTATCTACATATTTACTTACTTCTGCAACAATATAATCTCTATTTGCTAGAATAATTTTAGCAGCATTAATTACGTTTGGAGTGGTGCTTGGAGTATAACTAATTGGTCGTTTAGGTGGTGCAACAGATGGACCATTTGCTATAATATTTGTAATTAGATTTATATTATTTATTACCAAATTGGCTTCGGCATATGTTGCTGCAGGGAAAGCTGTTGTATTTTGTCTAACAGTTATTTGATATGGTGGGTCAAATAAGACATCATTAATATACGCAATCGTTTCTGCTTTAATGAATTCTTTATTCGCTAAAATTAATTTTGTTGCATTTATAATATTAATATTAGATGATGCATTTCCACTAATAGGAGTTTTTGCTACAGAAACATTCGGGCCATATGTAATAATATTAGTAATCAGATTTATTTTCTGTAATATAATATTTGCTTCTGCTAATGTAGCTGCAGAAGCTGCTGTCGTATTTTGTACTACTAGTGTTTGTCTTACATTCGCTACGGGTACACCTGTTATAATTTCATCTATTATACTACCAATAAAATTATAAGCTGCGCCCGTTTGCACAATCTGATTATTAATTTGTGTCACATTCGCAGTGTAATTATAGTAATAAGTTCCTGCTTGAACTGCTTGTTTGTTACCATTGTGTCTTAAATCAAATGTAATACTATCTAAAATATACCCAACATCTCTTGAACAAGTTGCTTGTGCATTTGCTGCATCAACAAAATTATTTGCATTAGCAAAAAATCCAGGATATGTTTGATTTATAAATGCAACAACTTCTGCTTGAACAAATCCTTTGTTAGCAATAATTAAATTTGCACCATTATTAACATTTATGCTAGTATTTGCAGGATATTGATTTGGTATTATTCTATCAGTAACGCCGACTGTTCCACTATCAATGATGTTTGCAACTAAATCAAAATCTGTATCTACTCTCGCTCTTTCAATAGTAGTTCCGCCCGTGCCTGTAACTTGAATAACATTTGCCTGTTTTGGGGAGGTTATGGTAGTATTAGTAATAATATTAGATACTAATCTTTTCGCATAATTTATTGCTGCGATTGTCTGAGTCTGTTGGTTTTGTATATCAGAAGTACTTTGTGACCAGTATTGTAATCCTGCAAAATTGGATTGGCTATTACCAGTATAAGCTAAGTCAAACGCTAAGGAGTCTACAATTAAACCAGTATCTCTTTCACATTTTTCTTGATTATAAAATGCGTTCTTTTTGTTTCTTACTACATCAGTAATTATACTACCGATATAGTTATAAGCTGCACCTGTTTGTACAACCTGATTATTAATTTGAGTAGCACCATTATTATAGTTATAATAATATGTTCCTGCCATAATAGCTTGTCTATTGCCACCATGTAATACATCAAATGCTACACTGTTAATTATATAACCAACATCCCTAGTACAAGTTGCCTCAGAGTTCGCAGCATCAATAAAATACGTAGCATTGCCAAAGAAATATGGATAAGTTTGTCTTATATATGCAACTGTTTCTGCAGCAATAAAATTGCTATTTAAGAATAATAAATTAGCAGTTCTTTGCGCACCGACATTTGTATTTGCAGGATATTGATTAGATACTATTTTATCAGTAACACCAACTGTTCCGCTTTCAATAATATTTGCAATTAATTCAAAATCTGTTGCAACTGTTGCCGGTTGATCTCCAGCAGTAGCAGAAACTTGGGTAACGTTTGCTTGTTTTACTGGAGTTATAGTTATATTTTGTACAATATTTGATGCTAAATTTTTAGCATATTTAACAGCTGCAACTGTTTCTGGAGATTGATTTGGTATTGCTGAGGTTGTTTGAGACCAGTATTGTAATCCAGCAAATGTTGATTGTGTGTTACTTCCATACGCCAAATCTATTGCCAAGGAGTCTACAATTAAGCCAGTATCTCTTTCACATTTTGCTTTACTATAATTGGCAAAAAGAACAGCATCTCCGTAATTAGGTCTTATATTTAAATTCTTAAAGACATAAAAAGTCCCAGCATCTGTTTCTTCGACTCTATCAAAATTACCAAAATTCAAAGGATTACTTACACCTCTTGCAACTAATCCTAAGCGACCAAATGATGCATTAGAATTCGTAATAGAACAGAATCCACCATCTTCTGCAAGAATTGCGATATCGCAGCAAATTGTAAATACAGAAACTAACTGAGTGTAGCCTCTGTTTAACATATGCATTCCTATACCACCTTCATTGGTTTGAGTATAAGAATCAACAACCATAGAACGTAAACCAGATACATATGCACCATTAACTCGCATACCTGTACCGGTAGTTGTTATAGATGATGAATTTTGAATATATGGGCTAGTTGTAATAAATCCAGCAGAACCATCTGGATTATATGAGAATACTGCAGCTGGAGCTAAATGGTCTCTAAATGTGAATCCTGTTACATAACAAGCATTATTCACATAGAACATATCCTTCGTTCTTTCAGAAGGTCTAATTGTAGTTGTTCTCAAATTGTCGCCAACCATACCAACACGTTTCTTAATCGTTACAGGTTGGTTGTATAGAACATAGTCACCGCTCTTAACAAAAACCGTTGTCCACGATTCAGCTTTGTTAAGTGCAGTATGAATATTAGCCAGCGCATTTGCTAATGAATATCCGCTATTACGATCGTCACCGTTGCCAGATACGTAAAGTACATTTCCAGTAGGAGCGTCTAACTGAGAACGAAGTACCGATATGCTTTGATTTAACGGGTTTAGCGTTATAACAGGATCACCATTAAGGAACGCTGCGTTTGTTCCGTTAATATTACCTGTTACATCTAAAGGTTTATTGATTACAAACTTATCACCTGTACTTTGATAAGTTATATTTGCGTTTGCACCTGCAATAGTAATGCCTGCGCCGTCAGCTTGTCCTGAGTTTATTGCACCATTTGCAATAAGAATATTTTTGTCTTCTATATTTAATGTTGCTGCATTTACAGTAACAACATTACCTTGTATTTCTAAATCACCAGAAACAACTAAATTATTAACAGTTACATTATTTCCTCTAAGAGCTTCTATAGCTCGTTGAGGAGTAAAATATAAATTGGATCCTTCAATTACATTAGATGTTGTTAATACTGGAGTAACTGCTTGTAAAACTCTAGTATTTGTAAAATATTGGTTTGTTAATTCTAAAACATTTGCTGTAGTTAATACTGGAGTAACTGCTTGTAAAACTCTTACATTTGTGAAATATTGATTTGTTAGTTCTGATACATTTGCAGTAGTTAAGAATGGTTGAACCGTTGCATTAACTCTTGCAGCGGTAAAATATAAATTGGATCCTTCAATTACATTAGATGTTGTCAATAAAGGAGTAATAGCAGATATTACTCTTGCATTAGTATAATAAAGATTACCATTTGTTTCTCGTACATTTGCTGTATCTAACCAAGGAACAACGGCAGCTATTACTCTCGCATTTGTATAAAATAGATTTGTAAGTGATTCGCTTATATTTGCAGTATATAATCTAAACCACGTATTAGCAGTAATAGAATCAATGACAATATTTCCTGCATAGATAGTACCACCAACGGTGATAAAGGTATCAACCGCAGCGTTGCCATATATTCGCGTGCCACTTAGTAATTTTGCCATTTCTTATCTTTTTTAATAATACTTATTATTTATGTTGGTTTAAAACGATGTCACTTCGTCAAAATATCCTGCAATTTTGTATCTGCCATCTGCATATTCTTTTTTAGCCAAACCATTTGATATTGGGTTTATTGTTACTTCGTCAAATTCTGCAGCAAAAAGTACATTCTGAGTTTGGCTGATTGTATTTTGAGTATACTCATCTAATCCTCGGGTAAATAATATTCCATCTGAAGTTAATCTTGCAGAATTTGTCATAAGAATATTGTATCCAAACTCTGAGTCGATTCATTATAGTATTGATATACTTTTAATGTATGATTAGTATTAGCATATATAATTCTATCAGTAGTAATATGATCTTTTACATCTAAGTTACCATATACTGTAGCCTGCGCATTAATGTTGACGTTGCCGGTAGCTAAAACAGAAATTCTTGCTGTAGAATTATTTGTTCCTTCTTTGTCATTATAAATGATAACGTCACTATAAACATTACCTGTAGCATCCTTTAACTCTGAAATTTTGATACCAGCAAACTTATTAAAATTATCACTTTTCTTTATACCTAAGTATAAATTAGCGGTAGTACCAACTAAGAATTGAAATACATTGCCACCGATGTAAGAATTAATTTCAGACGAATTAAAAATTCTATCAACAGTTAATGATTGTGTTGCTGCAATATTACCTGTTTGTAAATTTGTTGCTGCTTGAGAATCTACATTACCGAAAAATAATCCACCCGACGGAGTTTGCCCTATGGCAAAATCACCTATATATAATGTCTGAGTACCTAAGAATAAATCTTTCCATTTCTGTGTACGAGATCCTAATTGGAATGTTCCAGAAACTGCAGGCAAAATATTACCATATATAACTAAATTCTTATTAATGCCAATATAATCACCAGCTTGACCATATGATATACTAGCATTTGCGCCTGCAATACGTATACCTGCGCCTTCTGCTTGTGTTGGGGTTGTTGCATCTCTAGCAACAGTAATAAATCTTGCGGCGGTTTCTACATTACTAACTTGAAGTCTTGTAAATGCACCATTAACAATTAAATTTGCTTGTACTATTAAGTTACGAGTCGTAGTAGTATCTGCCCATTCTAAAGCAGTTAATACTCTTGAATTTGTAAAGTAAAAATTTGATCCTTCTATTACATTGGATGTAGTTAATAAAGGATTTACTGCTTGTAAAACTCTTACATTTGTAAAATACTGATTAGTTAATTCAGTTACGTTTGCAGTAGTTAGGGTTGGATAAACTGTTGCATTAACTGTGCTAATAAAATTTGCAATATTCGCAGCAGTTAAACTAGGCCATATTGCTGCGTTTGCTCTAGCATATGTAAAATACAGATTACTGCTGGATTCAATTAAATTTGCAGTTGTAAAATTATTTAAAGTTACAACAGTATTAGCTACATTTGCTAAATATGCAAATAAAGCTACATTTGCATTACTTGCATTTACTGAATTGGTTGTAACTATATTTCGCGGAACCCATGTATTACCGTCATACGTTAATACATTACCTGCAGCAAGTGTAGGTTGCGAAGTATCTACATCCTTAAGTAAATTTATACTTACATTTGCCGTTAAAATATTAGCTAATGCACTATATGTTAAGTAAAAATTATTAGCACCAGCAACCAAATTATCGGTTGTAAAATTGTTAATCTGCAAGACTACATTTGCTTCGCCTGCATATTGGGCAAAGAATGCATTTGTTACTGAAGGAGTACTAGCAAACCATTTACCAGTATATTGATTATATACTAATACTTGGTTGTTCGTTGCGTAAGGATATATATCTACATCATATAGATCATTTAAACTAGCAAGCTGTAAATTTGCGAATACTCTTGAATTTGTAAAATACTTATTTACATATCCTTCTGTTACTCCATCGGTTGTAGAAGCAGAATTGGCTATTGCTGATACGTTGGCTCGAATTGTTCCAGTTAACCAATTAATTTCAATAGTAGGATCGCCGGGCGTAAATGCAGTTCTGGCTCTTGCATTTGTATAATATAGGTTGCTCGTACCTTCATTTAAATAATCTGTATTTAAAATTGTGGCTACTACATTACCAGGATACCAAACGTTGCTTACAGAATTCCATAATAAAGCTTGTCCGTTTGCCTTGTATGTTGTGTCTACATCATATAGATCATTTAAACTAGCAAGCCGTAGGTTAGCAAATACTCTAGTATTACTAAAGTATAAATTTGTTAATTCTGTAACATTTGCAGTAGTTAAAAACTTCTGCAATACGGATAGTGTTATATTTGCTTCACCAAATGCATTACCACCGCCACCCGTACCACCTGTTTGCGAAAATATCCGTGCTCTTGTCATTCTTTTCCCAGACTTTTTCTCTATTATTTATAATACTAAAAATTTGGGTTTTTTGACAAAGAATCATCTATTCCATTCTAAAAATCATTATGTTATTTAAGAACCAACCTAAACAATATCCCGATTTCATATACTGATATAGGTCGTTTTCTAATTCAAAATCTCTAACCATTCCTTTGGCTAAAAATTTATCACTCCAATATTCTTTATACTGGCAATTAATATGTCCCACTCCACCCTGCCCAGGTTGAGCAGCTGTCCAAATTAATTTACCCGGTTTTTTTATATTTCTAATTATACTATCAACAACATTATCTGCTAGTTTTTCTTTAATATGTTCTGCAACTTCAAGACACACAACTAAATCTGCAGGATCATTAACTTCAAATAAACTTTGTTGATTTAAAAATTCTTTACCTATTACTCTTTCATCTACATCATACCCTATTGCATCTATACTTTTTTCTCTTAAGGCATAAACAGTTATACCTGGACCACATCCAATATCTACAACTTTTGTAGGATTGATTTTATCCGCCACCCAAACCGCCAATCGGTCTGCCATTGGCTTCTCTTCATTCCAAACAACATCGTAGTCTATTTTATTTAATGCCGCTAAAGTTTGCGGTTTTTCTATAGTCACACTTGGATACTGTTTACACATAAAATCTAGATTTCTACCATCTAAATTTTCCTGATACCATCCTTTGCCATCATATACGTTCAAAATATTTTGAAAAAATTCCTCATACATTGAGGCTACTTTTTCTAACGAAAAATTCTCGCCCCACATTCTACAATTCTTTGGAAGTATTTTATCTATATTTTTTGCCGCAGTCACAAACTGATCAAATGTATTACATCTATATCCTGTAATACCGTTAATATTGTTTTCAGTAAATGAACCCCAATCTGTAGTTATTGTGGGCGTACCTGAAAGTAACATTTCTATTTGTACACCACCAAATGGTTCTATATACATAGATGGAACAAAAGCAGCTTTAGCTCTAGACATTAACTTTTTTCTTTTGGCTGTATCTGCATATCCTACAAATTCAACATTACTAGGAAAAGTTAAATTATCAGGATTTTGTCCAGCAATAATTAATTTTTTACCCAATTTTTCTGTTACTTGTATTGCTATATCTATGCCTTTGCCGCTATATACTCTTCCAAGAAAAAGAAAGTAATCATCTTTTTCTTCTGAGAATTCAAAATCATCTAAATCAAAATAATTAGGAATAACAACATTATACCAATCTTGTTTGCAAGTACCTACTGCACTTAGCCCATAGTTGGCATGCATAATTGCATACGATTCCCAGACTTTCCATCTTGCCCAATGTCCACCTGCATATCCTATTCCAGGTTCAACTACAATCATGTCATGCTCATGTGCATCACAAATAGGTCTTACACCCGTTCCCCAAAAAGGAAGTATGAAATCGTTTTTTTGTTTTCTTTTACCTACTTCTCGAATGGCATTTTTGTAAAATGTTTGATATGCATGATCTGCAGTATCATATTTAAAGAAGTTTTTTCTCCAATCATAATCACCATAAGCAATATTCCAATCTTCATTGGTTATAACAGTTACATGCTCAGAACAAATTAAATCCGAATCTTCGTGACCATAATGAATAACGGTGTGCCCAAGGCTCGTCATCATTTTACCAAATTTAAGAACTTTTTGAGTATAAGCACACGCATTATACTCTTTAGATGTTACAGTGTGGGGCAATCCTAGAATATGAAATCTCATTATATAATCCTCAATAATTTTTAATTATAACATCTTTTTCTTAATCTCGTCTATTTCATTGGCAAGTTCTTTAATTGCCTCAACCAACAAAGGCGCAGTTCTTTCATACCAAATTGTTAAGTATTTTTCGTCAATTGGTGCCTTGGTAACAATTTCGGGCAATACCTTTTGCATAGATTGTGCAGATAATCCAACTTCTTTTTTAACAGTATAACCTAACGATTGCGCAAGCTCGTTAGCTTCATAATAAAATCCTTCCAATTCTCTAACTTTCTGCAGAGCATTTTCAATTCTACCTAAACGAGTTTTAAGTCTATCATCTGAATAATAAGCAGTAATATTATTTGTTGCTTTTATTTCACCGTCGACCCATCCTGTAGCGGCTGGATCAGTGCCTACACCTAATCTTAATACTTGTGCTTTTGAATTTGTAGTAAATCCTCCAGCTAAACCAGTAGCTCCCAACGAACCTGTAGCGCCTTGAGTTCCTGTTGCGCCCTGCGCTCCAGTTGCCCCTGTTGCTCCTGCTAAACCAATACCTGTTGCGCCGGTGGCACCTGGTACGCCTGTAGCTCCAGACCCCGTCGCACCAGTTTGTCCGGTTGAACCGGGTGTTCCGGTTGCACCAGTTGTTCCTGTTATTCCTGTTGCCCCAGTTGCGCCTGCACCAGTAGCACCAGTTGCACCTGCACCAGTAGCACCCGTTAGACCAGTAGAGCCTGTTTGGCCAGTTGCGCCAAGAGTGCCGGTTGCTCCAGTAGAACCAAGTGGTCCAGTAGCCCCCGTTAGACCAGTAGCACCTAGTGGTCCAGTAGCCCCAAGAGTACCTGTTGCCCCTGCCCCTGTTGCCCCTGTTAATCCAGTAGCGCCCATAACACCTGTTGCGCCAGTAATACCTGTGGC
>Ga0114968_10000870_pt1 | contig 23035 bp, 24 predicted proteins | sample M_130807_EF_Meta_FD_87020 | JGI IMG/M metagenome (GOLD analysis project Ga0114968, IMG submission 87020) | Freshwater microbial communities from Lake Montjoie, Canada to study carbon cycling - M_130807_EF_MetaG | ecosystem: Environmental > Aquatic > Freshwater > Lake | place: Lake Montjoie... | reverse complement strand
GTATTTATCGAGCAGTTGAACGTATTCCTTGAACATGCCACGCGCATAAAAAGCTTCGAAAAGTGTGCCGCCGAAGTAAGGTCTGATGCCCGCTTCGCGATACATTTTTATTTTTTCCTCGAGCTGACGCGTCACAAATGCGGTTCCAAAGCCAAATTTGACGATGTCGGTAAGGTGGGCAGAAGCTTCGATGAAGTGTTCGGTTTCGCGCAGCCCTAAACCCTTGTCCATCATCATGGTAACGCCTTTGTTACGGGGTTTTTCACTGCGTTTGGGAATAAAAGAAAGTTTAAAGTTCATGTTAGTCGGCTAAATATAAAAAATCGGTGTCGTCGAGTAGTTTGGGATTGATCTCAAAGATCTGTTTGGCGCTACTCGCGTTTTTATTGAGGCATTCATTATAGAGATGCTTGGCTTCGGCAAACTGCCCCAATTGCCATTTGATATTGATGAGGTGCAGCTGGGCTTCGAAAACCGATGGGTGGTCTTGGCAAAACTGCAAAATGAATTGTTGCGCCTCTGCTAAAGACAGCTCACTCACAAAAGAAATGTAGTCTGACAGCGCTTCTTGGTCCTCTGGAAGGAGGGCTAAGCTTTTGAGGTAGTGAAACTCAGCTTCTGAACGGAGGTCGATTTTTTGATAAGCACCTGCCAAAACGTGATGAATACCTGCGTTTTCAGGGTCGTAATCTAGGGCTTTTTGGATCAGCACAATGCCCTCTTTAGTAGCGCCGAGAAGGTCTTCGATAATACCCAAGCCCAACCAAGCTTCTGGCAGCATAGGTTCGAGGTCAATGCTGAGCTTGTAATAGTGCTTGGATAGCTCGAGTTCGTTGAGTTGTTCGTAAGCTTCTCCGATGTAACAGAGCGCCATGGCATCGTCGCCGTCGTGCATCATGCAAAGCTCAAAGTGCTCGATAGATTTGTGGTATTTTTCTAAAGAAAGATACGCATTGCCTAAGTTGAAGTGCGCTGGGCCAAATTCTTCATTGATGAGAATGGCGTATTCATAGGCCCAAACGGCGCGTTCGTAGTTTTCTAATTTACTGTAGGCATTGCCGAGGTTGTACCAGGCAGTGCTTGAGTATGGCTGTTCGTCAATGAATTTGAGGTAAGCTTCAATAGATGCTTCCGTTGCGCCAAGTGCATCATAGCAACGGCCGAGCTCATAGAGTGCAGCTTCGTTTTGCTTATTGGCTTCAAGAGCCTGGTGCAGGGTGTCGATGGCATCTTGGTACTGAGAAAGGCGCTCGTACTCAATAGCGATATCGAGGTAGATGTAGTCGTGCTCGGCAGGATCTGAGTGCTCCAGCGCTAATTTGAAATAGCGTATAGCTTGTTTGTGTTCGCGCTGTTGGGCGTGAATGGACGCTTTGGTGAGGTAGAGTTCAGCGCTGTCAATTTCTTGTTTTTCTAGCTGGACTACACAATCCATGGCCTCTTGTAATAAGCCCATTCCACCTAAAGCTTGTGCTTTGCGTAACTTGAAAAGCGGATTATATGCAAATTGATAAATGCCAAATTCTGAGGCGATTTTGGCCTTATTGAATTGACCTTGAATGAGGTAGTGATCGATGAGGCTTTCAAGACGGTCGCTGTCTATGAAATTGAGCTTTTGACCCTTCAAGTGCGCCTCGAAGTGTTCGATGTCTTCGCTCAAACTGCTGTCGTTGTATTCTTCTTCTTCGTCGTCAAACATAGGGCCCTATTCTAATGTATAAAATTAGGCCCTTTGTGACTTAATGACAACTAATGCTTTTGGCACTTATCAACAAATGCCAAAAATGTTGAAAAGTTATCGGGTTTTCGAAGTATGACGTTGTTCAACCTGGTACTTCAAACTGACATAAAAATGCCCTACTGACTTATATTTGAAAAGCCAAGAAAGCTATACAATATACCCACCCAAGTAAGGAAGTTTTTCATTGAAAAACTAGCAGGTAATGTTTAAAGTAAAGCTTCAATGATGGCATCCATGCTGTAGCCTTCTGCCTCTGCGCGGTAATTGCGCACCAAGCGGTGACGAAGAATAGCTTTGGCAACAGCCTTGACGTCTTCGATGTCTGGTGAGTACTTACCATGTAAAGCTGCGTGGCATTTAGCGGCGATGACAAGATTTTGAGAGGCGCGCGGCCCTGCTCCCCACGTGATAAAATCTTTGGTAATTTGAGGCGCTATAGGATCTTTGAGACGGGTTTTAGCGACTAAGGTTACGGCGTACTCAAGTACGTTTTCTGCGACTGGTATGCGGCGAATGAGCGCTTGGTAATCGATGATTTGCTGCGCATTAAGTACCGTTTGAAGTTCCACAACTTGATCAGAGGTGCTAGATTTAACAATTGCGAGTTCTTCTTGGTATGAAGGATAGTCAACCCAGATATTGAACATAAAGCGGTCGAGCTGTGCTTCTGGTAGCGGATACGTACCTTCTTGTTCGATGGGGTTTTGAGTTGCCAATACAAAAAATGGCGCCTCTAGTTTATAGGTTGTGCCGGCAGCCGTAACAGCGCGCTCTTGCATGGCTTCTAGCAAAGCAGCTTGGGTTTTGGGTGGCGTGCGGTTGATTTCATCGGCTAAGATCATGTTGGAAAAGATCGGGCCTTTGATGAACTTGAATTGCTTGGTTTCGTCAAGAATTTCGGAACCAACGATATCCGAAGGCATCAGGTCTGGTGTAAACTGGATGCGGTTGAAAGTTAAACCTAAGGTTTTGGCAATGGTATTGACCAACAAGGTTTTAGCCAAACCAGGCACCCCCACAAGCAAGCAATGCGAGCGCGAAAAAATGGCAATTAGGACTTGGTCAACGACGTCGTCTTGACCGATTATCACTTGGTGAATCTCTTTCTTTAAGGCCTGATAATCAATTACTAATTGATCAATTCTGTCTTTATCTGTCATAGGATATCAAGGAGTTTTAAGCCAATTGACACGAAAATCACAATCTTGAAATTGTGGATCGAGTCGGATGTAGGCATTTGGAATTTTTGTTTGTGTCCATTCATCGAGGACACGTTGTTTTTTATCGTTCTCTGCTGCAAGTTTGATCAAGGCGTAGTCTTGCTCTAAGTTAGCTTGATGCGCTGGCACGCGATTTTGTAGTCTTACCATCCGGATACCTTGCTTTCTTTCAAAGAGATCCATGTAAAGAGAAGGTTGCGAAACGCCACCACTTTCAAGCGCGTCAGTAAGCAAATAGATTTGTTGGTCAATTTCGTTGAGTTGCTCCATGTCCCAGTAGATGTCCATGGTGTACGGATTGGTAAGGACCCCTTTATTTTGCTTGGTGGCGTCGTCATTTGAGTAACGCAGCACTGCTTCGTCCCAGGTGATGGCGTTGCGAGTGAGCAATTGATAACAGCTATCCATGCGTTGAGATGCCACAGAAATACTCGAAGAGCTGTATTCTGGCATGATGAGGATATGCAAACAAGTATAGTCGTCGCCTTTGCGTGATACCAATTTGATGATATGATAACCATACATGGTTTCAACGATTTCTGACACTTCTCCGGGTTTAAGGTCAAAAACAGTTGCCTCAAACTGCGGGACCATCATGCCTTTAGAAGCGGTAATTTTTCCTCCTTGACTCGCTGAGCCCGGATCCATTGATTTGAGACGCGCCATGGTTTCAAAAGGCTTGCTACCGCTCACAATTTGCTTGCGGATGTCTACAAGTTGGTCATAGGCGAGTTTTTTGTCGGCCAAAGTAAGTTCAGGAAACTGTACAATTTGCTGAAAACTCAATTTCATATTGATAAACGGAATGCTGTCTTTAGGAAGCTTTGCGTAGAACGCCGCTACTTCCTTAGGTGTAACGGTGATATCGCCCGTGATTTTGCGCTCCATTTCTTGAGCGAGCATTTTGTTTTTGATAATGGTTCTGAATTCTTCCTTGATGGCAATTGTAGATTTCCCGTAGAATTCCTCAAGGTTTTCTCGGCCACCCATTTTGTTTTCCATAATGCGCAAACGGTTCTCCATTTCGGCATCGACTTGTTCATCGGAAATTTCTAAGCTATCGATGAGCGCTTGATTCACGAGTAGCTCTTCCAATAAAAGTTGCTCGAGTATCTGACACTCTTTTCCGCTAACTGTACGCTCCTTTTCTGTGAGCTGCAGGCGTTGGGTTTCGATATCTGACCAAAGGATAATGTTGTCACCAACTTGGGCCACAATTTGATTCACCAACTTTTGCGCCTGCAATTGACCCAAAAGTAAAAATTGAAAACTAAGTAAAAATAAGGTTCTATAGATCATTATTGGCCGATTTGATAAAGCACGTCTTCATTAATGACGATCTTGTGCTTTGAACGTAACGCCTCTATCCATTTTTTCTCGAGATAAGTTTGGTAATCTGAAGTGGCCAATCCTTTTGCTTCGCTGAACTCTTTGGGTGCAGGCGGCAAAATAGCAGCCACTTTAACTACATACCACTTGCCGTCCATTGAATACACAGGATTCAGGCCAGGTGTGAAATTGCGCTCTTGCAAATAAGGCGTCTGTGCGATTTCAAATTTATTCATGCGCACCTTTAAATTGAGCTCTGAATCTTTGTTGATGACGTCGAGAACCGTCTTAGAATTGGTGGTATCCGCTTGCACGAGCATGCCATAAACTTGCACTGCAATGTGCTCGTCTTTACATTCGTAAACCGTTGCGTCTAAGCGGTTAGACCATGCGTATTTGCTGCGATTTTCCATGAAGAAGGCTCTTAAGCCAGCGGTATCCTTAACCGCTTTGTTCCATACTTGGTCTTGCATGATTTCGTAGAGAATGATGCCGTCGTGGTATTCTTGAACGAGCGCTTTGTAAGCTGGATATTTTGCTGGCAATAGTGCTTCTTCGTAGGCTAAAATTTCGCTTTTCTCCCATTGTTGGTAGAGTTGTTTAACCACTACAGCTGAGGAATCTTTGCGGACAGAACGGTAGTTTTTGACGACATATTTTGCAAAATCTTGTTGCCTGAATTTTTTGCCGTCCAATACAAAAAGTGTTTTATTGGACTTGAGTTTGTCTGCAGTCCACTTGCCCAAAAAGAAACTAGAGTCAATGTTGGCAACGAACCATTCCAAGCCTTTTTCACTTTTATTTTGGTAGGCATATTGCGTGCGTAGTTTTTGCACAAAGGAATCTTGGGTTACTTTAGAACGCTCGTCTTTGTTGACCTTAGCTTGGAGTTCGCGGCGCATGTTTTCATAAGACTTGACAGGTGTCCATTCGATGAGTTTAATGATATGAAAACCGTATTGCGTTTTGACCGGTTTAGAGAATTCACCGACTTTTTTTAAAGCGAAAGCGGCATCTTCAAATTCCAAAACCATGCGCTGGCTTGTTCCGGAGCCGAATGCGGGCAACTCACCACCTTTTTTGATGCTGTTGGCATCTTCTGAGTAGGCGTTAACCATTTTTTCCCAAGAAGAGCCTGCTGCTAGGCTGTCGTAAATTTCATTGATTTTCTTTTCGGCGTTTTGTCGCGTTTCGGTAGTGGCATCACGGCCTGTCGAAATCATGAGGTGCGCAACTTTGATGGTTCCGCGCGCAGGGCGCTTGTCTGTAACCTTTAAAATATGGTAGCCAAAACGCGTTCTAAATGGCTCACTGATGGTGCCCACTGGTGTGGTGTAAGCTTTTTCTTCAAAAGGATAGACCATCTGAAAAGCGGTAAAATAGCCGAGGTCTCCGCCATTGTTGACAACTGAAGGATCTTCGGATCCTAGTTTTGATTTGGCAACCGAGGCAAAATCTTCGCCTTTTTCAATGCGTGCCTTCAGGCTAATTAAGCGGTTGTAGGCCGCTAGTGTGTCTTTGGGGCTCGCGTTGGGGTCAAGTTTGATGAGAATATGTGAACAACGCACTTCGGTAGCTGTGCGGTTGTAGGCCTCCTGAACCATGGCTTGATTTTGAACTGAATCAATTAAATAAGGCAAGGCCAATTGTTTCTTGTAGCCCTCGAGCTCTTTTTGTAAGCGCGGGAGGGTGTCGTAACCCAGCGCCTCGGCCTCAGCTACTTTGAGTTTGAAAACTTCAAACAATTGCAAGTAGCGGTCGAGTGAATCTTTGTCAAAACTCGGATTGGGATTGTTTTTGGTGTAAATCTGTAAAAATTCTGATTTAGTGACAGGCTTATTGTTGATCGTCATGACGACTGGCTCTTTTTGAGCAAGAGCAAGGTTGGTCAAAAAGCCAAACAAGAATAATACAAGGGTCTTTTTCATTGGTTTTGATTAAAGCGGTTAAATCTATGAATTTATATTACTTGATGCTATAATTTGGCGCTTCGCGTGTAATCGTGACGTCGTGTGGATGCGATTCGCGTACGCCCGCAGAGGTTATGCGCACAAAGCGGGCGCCTTTTAGTTTGTCTATATTTGGGGCACCGCAGTAGCCCATACCAGCGCGCAAGCCTCCGATGAGTTGGAACATAACTTCAATAAGTTTGCCGCGGTAAGGAACGCGACCTGAGATACCTTCAGGTACTAATTTTTTGATGTCGTCTTCGGCATCTTGGAAATAGCGGTCTTTGCTGCCTTTTTGCATGGCTTCTAAGGAACCCATACCGCGGTAAGACTTGAATTTACGGCCTTCGTAGATGATGGTCTCGCCTGGCGATTCTTCAACGCCTGCAAACATAGACCCGAGCATCACGACATCGGCTCCGGCTGCAATAGCCTTCACGATGTCGCCGGTATAGCGGATACCGCCATCTGCGATTACAGGTACGCCTGTGCCTTCAAGCGCTTTGGCCACCTCATTAATAGCTGTGAGTTGAGGAACCCCTACCCCCGCAATGACGCGAGTAGTGCAAATGGAACCTGGACCAATACCCACTTTAACGGCATCGGCACCGGCATCGGCTAAATATTTGGCTGCTTCTGCTGTAGCGATATTCCCCACCACAATTTGCAGTTCAGGGTAAACGGCCTTGACGGCTTTGAGTTGATCCACCACGCCTTTTGTATGGCCATGTGCGGTATCGATGACAATGGCGTCAACGCCAGCCTCTACAAGTGCTACTACGCGCTCCATGGTGTCGTAAGTTACGCCGACTGCTGCTGCCACGCGCAAACGTCCTAAAGAATCTTTGCAAGAATTCGGATGTTCTTTGACTTTGATGATGTCGCGATAGGTAATCAGGCCAATTAGGCGGTTGTCTGAATCTACAACAGGTAGTTTTTCGATGCGGTTTTGCTGTAGAATAACCTCAGCAGTGGTGAGATCAGTGCTTTCGCCAGTAGTGATGATGTGTTCGGAGGTCATGATTTCGCGAACTGGGCGCTCGAGGTTCTTTTCGAAACGGAGGTCGCGGTTGGTGAGGATGCCTTTCAAAACACGGTTGGCGTCGATTACAGGAATACCGCCAATGCTGTTCTCGCGCATGAGCGTGAGTGCATCTTTTACCACTGCATCTTCGGGAAGTGTTATTGGATCGATGATCATGCCACTTTCAGAGCGTTTCACTTTGCGCACTTCTAATGCTTGCGCTTGGATGCTCATGTTTTTGTGAATGACGCCGATTCCGCCTTGTTGGGCAATTGAAACGGCCAACGCAGACTCCGTGACGGTGTCCATGGCGGCAGAAACAATTGGCGTATTAACGGCTATCTGCTTGGTGAATTTACTTTTCAAGGAGACATCGCGAGGCAGCACCTCCGAGTAGGCAGGCGCCAAAAGGACGTCGTCATAGGTTAAACCTTCAGTGATCTGGGAGAGATTCGAGAGCGACATGAACTTATTTTTTAATAAATTCCTGCAAATTTAACAATAAAATTTGCCATTCGGTTACCTAAGTAGCTTTGATTCGTCATGTTATTCGTAAATTTATCATGTGAAACAAGCAATCTTTATTTTTTCTCTCTTTTTTTCTGCCTCCTCCTTGTTTGCGCAAGGTTCAGAAAAGACACTCATTCAGTTATCTGGCGTAGTGGTCACCGAAGAGGCCTTCGAACTCCCCTACACCACCGTTTACAACAAAACGCTAAATAAAGGCGTCATTTCGGATGGTTACGGTTTCTTTTCTATCGTCTGCCAACCTGGCGATACCCTCTACTTTTCCAGAAAAGGCTACAGCACCAGCCCATTTTGGGTTCCCGACACGCTCAATGACAACCGCTACAGCATCATTCACATGCTCACCCGCGACACCCTCACCATGCCAGAAGTTCGGGTTTATCCTTGGCCCAACAAAGAAGCCTTTGCCCAACATTTTGTCAACATGAACCCCTACGAAGACGACATCCGCCGCGCCCAACGCGAACTCAGCGGCGAATCACTCGCATTTGTAGCCGCACGCCTAGACGCCGATGCATCTTTAGCCTATGGCGCGCTCACCAAACAACAAAACACCAAAATTTACACCAACGGCCAGTTGCCCCAAAACAACCTCCTCAACCCCTATGCATGGTCTAAGCTGATTCAGGATTGGAAGGCTGGGAATTTAAGCCGGCAATAAACGCAACTTTTCTTAGAGATTAAAATGCTTCTCTGCCTCCACAGCGATGTACTCGCCAATTGCTAAAGACGCCGTTGCGGCAGGTGACGGGGCGTTGAGCACGTGAATGGAGTTGCCGTGGTACTCGATGCGGAAGTCGTCGCGGGTGTCGCCGTCTTCAGCAAGCAAGAGTGCGCGAACACCAGAGCGCCCTGGATGGATGTCTTCCATGGTGAGGGACGGGATCATGCGTTGGAGCGTCTTGAGGAACAGTTTTTTAGAAAAGGCGCGGCGGTATTCATTGATGCCAAAAGACATATTGTTAAAGAAGAGTTTCCAGGTGCCTTTATAGGTGAGTGCGTCGTAGGTGTCGCGTAGTGAGAAGTCGGTTTTGCCGTAGCCTTCGCGCTTGAAGGTGAAAACGGCGTTGGGCCCGCATTCGATTTCGCCGTTGGTCATGCGGGTGAAGTGCACGCCAAGGAAGGGGAAGTCGGGGTTCGGCACCGGATAAATAAGGTTCTTGACTTTGTGTTTGGCTTCTGGAGTGAGTTCGTAGTAGTCTCCGCGGAAACCAACTACCTGTTCTTTGAGGCCAACGCCGTCTTTGCGCGCCAGGCGGTCTGCTTGTAAACCGGCGCAAAAAACCAGGTAGCGCGCTTCAAATTTTCCTTTGGAGGTAAAGATGGTGCTGCTGGCCTCGCCTTTTTCGATGCCTTGTACTTCACATTCCAAATGCAGGGCGCTTTGTGGATTCGCTGCCAAAGCGAGCTCGGCCATTTTTTGGGTAGCGCCACGGAAATCGATGATACCGGTGACTGGCACCCAAATGCCGCCAATACTTTTGACGTGTGGTTCTATTTCGCTGACTTGTGCGGCGGTGATTTTTTCGATGCCTTCAATGCCGTTTTCTAGACCTGTATTGAAGATTTTGTCCATGTTTGGAAGTTCCGATGCGTCGGTGGCCACCACTACCTTACCACAGACGTCGTGAGCGATGTTGTAGTCTTTGGCAAATTGAACGAGCTCTTTGCGGCCTTGAATGCAGTTGCGCGCCTTGAGTGAACCCGGTTTGTAATAGAGCCCGGAGTGGATCACGCCTGAGTTGTTGCCGGTTTGGTGATCGGCGAGTACTTTTTCTTTTTCGAAAAGCACGATGCTGAGGTTGGGGAATTTTTTTTGAAGCTTATAAAAAGTGGCTGCGCCAACTATTCCGCCTCCTATGACCGCGATATCGTACTTCATAACTTTAGTTTGATGCAAAGTTAAGGATTTTGTACTTTTGCAGCGATGAATCAGTTTGAACGTGTTGCATTTTATACACTTGGTTGTAAACTTAACTTTTCGGAGACCTCTACAATAGCGCGGCTCTTTGAAGACGGAGGCTTTGCTAAGGTCGATTTCGAAGACAAACCAGATGTTTTTGTCATCAATACCTGCTCTGTAACGGAGAATGCCGACAAAAAATGCAAGCAGCTCGTGAAGCGCGCCAAGAAAATAGCACCGGAGTCAATGGTGATCATTTTGGGTTGCTACGCGCAGCTCAAACCAGAAGAAATCAGCCGTATTCCTGGTGTTGATCTGGTTTTAGGGGCCAATGAAAAATTCAATGTACTGGCCCATCTCGAAAAGAAAAGCGTAGTAAAAGTGGTGCACGACAACATCAAGCACACCCACGACTTCATTCCATCGCATTCCTACGGAGACCGCACCCGATCCTTTTTAAAAGTACAAGACGGCTGCGACTACTTCTGTACTTTTTGCACCATTCCGCTCGCTCGTGGCAAAAGCCGCAACGCATCCATTGCAGCAACTGTTGCCGAAGCGCAAAAAATTGCCCAAACGGCAGTCAAAGAAGTGGTACTCACGGGTGTCAATATCGGTGACTTCGGTCAAGGCGGAGAAGAAAATTTCTTTGATTTGACCAGAGCTTTAGACGAAGTAGCCGGCATTGAGCGCTTTCGGATTTCTTCTATCGAGCCCAACTTGCTCTCAGACGACATCATCGACTTTTGTTTAAAGGAATCCAAACGCTTTGCACCACACTTTCACATCCCGCTACAAAGTGGCTCCGACGACATCCTCGAAAAAATGCGCCGCAAATACAAAACGAGTTTGTATGCCCAAAGAGTGGCGCGAATCAAAGCAACCAACCCCGATGCCTGTATTGGTGTAGATGTCATTGTTGGTTTCCCCGGCGAGACCGACGAAGATTTCTTGGCGACGGTCCATTTTCTCAAGGATCTCGATATCTCTTACCTACACGTCTTTACGTATTCCGAAAGAGCCAACACAGGCGCCCCAAAACTCGGCACGAAAGTACCAATGGAGACCCGTCGCGAAAGGAGTAAAATCTTACACCTGCTATCCGACCGCAAAAAATTAGCCTTTTACCAGACCCAAGTTGGCAAGCGAAAAGCTGTCCTTTTTGAACAAGAAGAAAACGAAGGTTGGCTATTCGGCTTCAGTGAAAACTACGTGAAAGTCAAGACGCCGTATAATGAAGCGCTCATCAATCAAATTGTAGCCGTCGAATTGACAGAAATTGACCGCGATGGCCTCATGAAATGCCACATTCTTACTAACTTTGTATCGTAATTAGGCTTTTGTCATGAAAACAACATATATCACCCGTCGCGAAACCTTCAATGCCGCCCACAAACTATGGCGCCCTGAGTGGTCCGACGAAAAAAATTGGGAAGTATTTGGCAAATGCGCCAACCATAACTGGCACGGCCATAACTTTGAGCTCTGGGTTACCGTCAAAGGCATTCCAGACGCCGACACCGGCTTCATCATGAACCTCAAACTCCTGAGCCAATTGATAAGGACACACATCATTGAAGCCCTCGACCACAAAAACCTCAACCTCGACGTACCATTTTTGGCAGGCCAAATGGCATCTACCGAAATCATGGCCATTGCCATCTGGGACATCCTAGCCCCGCTCGTACTCGAAAACGGCGGAGAACTCGCCAAAATCAAATTGGTCGAGACCGAAAACAACTTCGTAGAATACTACGGCGGAAAAGAACCTTTTTAGTTCTAATACTCAGCGTACTAAATCATTTCACTTGGAAAACAGTCAATTGCAAGACCTCTACAAAGGCGTGCTCGAACAACTCGGCGAAGACCCTAACCGCGAGGGCTTGCTCAAAACACCCGAACGCGTGGCCAAAGCCATGCAATTTTTAACGAGCGGCTACGACCTCAACCCTGACTCCATCATAGATTCGGCTATTTTTCACGAAGCCTACTCCGAAATGGTCATTGTCAAAGACATCGAAGTTTACTCTATGTGCGAGCACCACATGCTGCCATTCTTTGGTAAAGCGCACATTGCCTATATTCCGGACGGCAAAATTGTTGGTCTCAGCAAAATTCCGCGCGTTGTAGACGCCTATGCCCGCAGGCTACAAGTACAGGAAAGGCTCACCATAGAAATCCGCGACTGCATACAGCGCACCCTCGCTCCTTTAGGCGTGGCCGTTGTTGTGGAGTGCGCACACATGTGTATGCAAATGCGCGGCGTACAAAAACAAAATTCGGTCACTACCACCAGTGCGTTTACCGGAATTTTCATGACCAACGATGCCACGCGCAAAGAATTTATTAATTTAGTACAAGCAAAAATTCATTAACCATGGAAGATCTCAATTACCAAAACTCAGGCTCCCTCAGCCAAGATTACGCCCGCGATTTCATCAAGAGCGTTTACAACTACATGTTTGCAGCCCTCACCATCACCGGGGTTATTTCTTATATCATCGGTACCAACACCGAGCTAATGAGTTCACTTTTCATGACGGCGTCTGGCGGTGTTTCCATGTTCTTTTATGTGGTTTTGTTCTCACCGATTCTGATTTCCTTTGTCATGGCTGGAGGCTTCAATAAATTCTCATTTGGCACCTTGATGGCGCTTTTTGTCATTTATTCTGTTTTATTGGGCATGAGCTTATCTATTTTGTTCATGAGCTACTCCACCGGAACCCTAGCCACCACCTTCCTTTTAACCGCAGGTTCTTTCGGCTTCATGGCTTTCTTGGGCTACACCACCAAAACCGACCTCACTAAGTTTGGCAGCTTGCTTTACATGCTTCTTTTTGGCGTCATTATCTCGAGCGTGGTCAATATGTTTTTAGGCAGCAGCGGCTTTGATTACATCATTTCTTTGGTGTCTGTATTCATTTTCACAGGTTTAGTAGCCTACGAAATGCAAATGATCAAAAACATGGCTCACCAAGCCCAAATGGATGGCACCTTGCGTCAAAAGTTGGCTTTATTCGCTGGTTTTCAATTGTATTTAACTTTTGTGAATTTATTCTTGTCTTTATTACGTCTTTTGGGCAACCGAGATTAAAAGATTTGTTATTTTTGAAACTCAAAAAACAACCTTATGTCAGATAATTTTTTCGAAGGATCTACTGCCGCAATCGGAACCATCATCACCGTAGCCCTCATCAGTATTTTAGTATCTATCCTTATTTGGGGTTAAGCCACTTCTATTAACATATGCCGTTTAACACCTTATTTTCATGGTGGATTGGCCGGCGTATGGACCGCATTCACGACTACCGCGATCAAGCCCTTGCCAATCAAGCGCGCACACTTGAGTTTTTACTGCTCGAAGGGGCTCAAACGCAATACGGCAAATCCTTTGATTTTGCTGAATTAGTCAATTACAACGATTTCAAAAAAAAGGTGCCGCTGTCAGATTACGGCACACTCAAGCCCTTCATCGACCGCGCCATAGAAGGCGAAACCGACTTGCTCTGGCCCGGAGCCACCAAATGGTTTGCTAAATCGTCGGGCACCACCGCAGACCGCATCAAAATACTGCCCATTACCGAGAGTTCGCTCTTAGAGAACCATTATGCCGGCGGCAAAGACTTACTCGCGCAGTATTACCACAATTTTGAAGGCCGTAAACTCTACAACGCCAAGCACCTGATTGTAGGCGGTACAGGTAAAATTGAGCAGCACAGCCACGGCGTCTTTATCGGCGACCTCTCGGCAATCATCATCAACAACCTCCCCATCTGGACAGAGCTGCGCCGAACTCCTAAAAAAGAAATTGCACTTCTAGAAAACTGGGAAGAAAAGCTCGACCGCATGGCGGCTTCTGTTCTGGATCAAAACATCTGTATCATTGCGGGTGTGCCGAGCTGGACGCTCTTGCTCTTGCAAAAAGTCTTAGAAAAAAGCGAGAAAACAACCATTGCAGAGGTTTGGCCCAACTTAGAACTCTACATCCATGGCGGTGTTTCGTTTGTACCTTATCGGCAAGCCTTTGAAAATATTATTGGCAAAACCGACATGAATTACGTCGAAAACTACAATGCCTCTGAGGGCTATTTTGGCTTGCAAGACCAAAAAGACAGCAAAGACTTGCTTTTGCTTACCAATTCGGAAGTTTTCTTTGAGTTCATCCCGATGTCAAGCTTTGAAGGTTTGGCTTCTTCAACCGTCTACTCACTCGAAGAAGTACAACCCGACATCGACTACGCTTTGGTCATTTCGACCTCAGCTGGCCTGTGGCGCTACATCATTGGCGATACCGTCCGCTTTACCCAAACCCAGCCTTATCGCTTTGTGGTCAGTGGCCGCACAGCACACTACATCAATGCTTTTGGTGAAAAACTCATTATTGAGCACGCCGAACAAGCCCTCAGCGAAGCTTGCCTTGCGCACGACGTACAAGTGCGCGACTACACTGTTGCACCAGATTTTTCTGAAGACACACAAGTAGGCCGCCACCATTGGCTCATTGAATTTGAACAAAACCCTACTGATGACGCTGCATTTTGTACAACCCTAGACCAAGCGCTTAAAAATGGCAATGCCGATTACGACGCAAAGCGCAAAGGCAATATCAACATCGGATTTCCGTTACTTACCATGGCGCCAGCAGGAACCTTTCACCGCTGGCTCAAGCAAAAAGGCAAACTTGGTGGCCAGCATAAGGTACCACGCTTGCAAAATTCAGATACCTTACTAAAAGAAATTTTAGGCCTGCGATGAAAATACTTGCCCCCATTTTTTATATACTGATTGGTCTTCATTCTTCGGGGCAAACATGGATTTTAGAAAAAGAACTCACCCTCAAAGACAGCACTTACTACTGGACCAGCGACGAATGGGGCCAACTTTATCAATGGAAAAGCAACACCGTTTGGTTGCAAAACCAGCAAAATCAGCAGCCTTTTCAAGAAACGTATAAAATCCTAGCCGATATAAGTGAAGTACAAGCAATCAGTGGCTTGCGCGCTCTCCTTTTTTCAGAAGGTCAACAAATGATAGGCGTCGTCGATAATACCTTACAATTAAAAGATGGTTTGTTGGCTTTTTTCGATTTTGGCTTTTCGAGCGTTGCCCACGTAGCGATTAGCCGGCGGCCAGACTTCATTTGGCTGTTTGACCAGTATCGCGCGCGCTTGATTTTATTCAATATCAATGCAGCTCAAACCGTTCAGATTGTTGACAATTGTTTTGGCGGCAGCAATGAGGCACAACTTGTTCAATTTTTTGAATGCGGACAAAAACTGATTTGTCTACTTAGCGACGGACGCTATTTTGAGTATGACCGCAACCTCACCTTGGTCAAAAACTTGACTTTAGCCCCGGGACTCACCCTATTTGGCTACCAAAATGAATGCTGGGTGCTGACTCAAAATCAGATAGAAAAATTGGACCCGAACCTGCAATCAAGCCCTATTGAACTCCCTATTCAAAACTACCAAGAGCTACAAGTTTTACAAGATCAATTTTATTTTCAGCAAGGACAAAAAATCAAGGTTTATCGACTGAAAATGTAGGGTGCAATTTTTGACGTTTCACTGTAAATGTCGTACTTTAGCCCTCTAAATTTTTAGTTATGCACGTCGCTATCGCAGGAAATATCGGTTCCGGAAAAACCACCTTAACCAATTTACTTTCAAAACATTACAACTGGGACACCCACTTCGAAGACGTCGATCAAAACCCCTACCTCAACGATTTCTACCACGACATGCAGCGTTGGTCTTTCAATCTGCAAATCTATTACCTCAATAGCCGCTTTACTCAAATCCAAGAAATCAAAGAATCTACACATACCGTCATTCAAGACCGCACCATCTACGAAGACGCATTTATCTTTGCGCCCAACCTTCACTCCATGGGCCTCATGACCACCCGCGACTTCGAAAACTACTTTTCGCTGTTCAACCTCATGGATTCATTCGTGTCGGCGCCAGACTTACTCATTTACTTGCGTGCCAGCGTGCCTACATTGGTTTCGCAAATCCAGCAACGCGGTCGAGATTACGAAGAAAGCATTCGCCTAGACTACCTCAAGCGCCTCAACGAGCGCTATGAAGCTTGGATTTCTACCTATGACAAAGGAAAATTACTCATCATTGACGTCGACAATAACCGTTTCCCTGAGAACCAAGAAGACCTCGGAAAAATCATTAACGTAATTGACGCCGAAATCAACGGCTTGTTCTAACATGATTGTCGTTACCGGAGCAGCCGGCTTTATAGCCAGCTATTTAGCAGAAGCACTCAACGCTGCAGGGCAGCAAGACCTCATTTTAGTAGACGACTTTTCAGCAGAAGCCAAAAAACCAAACTGGACCAACCTTTCCTTTGAACAATGCATAGACCGCGAGGCCTTTTTGCCTTGGTTTGAAGAAAACGCGGCTTCCGTTTCATTCGTTTTCCACCTCGGTGCCCGCACCGACACCACCGAAAAAAGTCAAGCAGCACTTGATCACCTCAACCTGCACTACAGCCAAGCCATCTGGCGCATTTGTTCGGCGAAGCAAATTCCGTTGGTCTACGCAAGCTCCGCAGCCACCTACGGCCTTGGCGAATTCGGTTACAAAGACGAACACGCCCTGAGCAGTCAGTTGCAGCCACTCAACTTGTACGGCAAATCCAAGAACGACTTTGACATCTGGGCACTCGCACAAAACCAAACGCCCCCCAACTGGTACGGGCTCAAATTCTTTAACGTTTACGGCCCGAAAGAATACCATAAAGGCCGAATGGCAAGCGTGGTATTGCACACTTACAAACAAATTCAGGCCAACGGCGCCATGAACCTTTTCAGGTCCCATGACCTCAATTACAAAGACGGCGAACAACTCCGCGATTTCGTCTATGTGAAAGACGTGGCCAAAGTTTGTCAGTTTTTACAAGATATGCTCCCAGCAAGCGGCCTTTACAATCTCGGGTCTGGTAAAGCGCGTACGTTTTACGATTTAGCACGCCTCACCTTTGAAGCTCTAGACCTTGCGCCAAACATATCCTTTATCGATACCCCTATCGACATCCGAGACAAATACCAATATTTTACTGAAGCTGACATGAGTAAACTTTTGGCTGCTGGTTACGTAGGTGGGTTCCATAGCCTAGAAGAAGGAGTGAGTAATTATGTAAAAGAATACCTGGTCAAAGCACTTTAATTCATTAGGAACTTTAATGTAATTTCTTTAGGAATTTTAAAGCATAAAAAAAGCCTCGCAAATTGCGAGGCTTTTTTATGCTTTGTAGAATAGCTTATTCACTGATGACGTCAAATTTGAAGCTTTGCTTCACACCTTTGTAAAGGTTGGCTTCTGCTTCAAATGTACCGAGCTCGCGAATTGGCTCATCTTTGATTTTGAGAGATTTGCGATCGATGTCGAATCCTTGGCCACGAAGGGCCTCTGCAAGCTGAACGGTGTTAACAGATCCGAAGATTTTGTTGTTTTCACCAGCCTTGGTAGCGATGCTTACAGCAACATCTGCTAACTTAGTAGCAATTGCTTGGGCTTCAGCCAACATTTTGGATTCTTTGTGCGACTTCTGACGCATGATTTCTTCATGTGCTTTCTTTGCACTTGCGGTAGCTAAAACAGCATACCCTTGTGGGATAAGGAAATTGCGTCCGTATCCTGGCTTCACAGTTACTACCTCATTGGTGTAACCGAGTTTATCTACATTTTTCTTTAGAATGACTTCCATGATTTCTCAGTTATATCGTTCGACAATGACTTATTTCAACATGTCGCCAACGTAAGGCAAAATCGCGAGGTGACGCGCACGCTTGATGGCTTTGTTGACACGTTTTTGATACTTTTGGGAAGTACCGGTAATGCGACGTGGTAAAATTTTACCTTGTTCGTTAACCAATTTCAATAAGAAACTAGCGTCTTTGTAGTCGATGAATTTAATTCCACTTTTCTTAAAGCGGCAGTACTTCTCCTTTTTAATATCGATGTTGATCGGAGTAAGGTAACGGATATCGTTTGACATGTCTCGTTGTTTAATGGGTTTGACAATAAATTAGGCAGTTGCTCCAGCTTTTGCACGACGCTTGTCAGCGTAGGCAAGGTGATCGGTATCCATTTTTACAGTTAAGAATCGGAGAACACGCTCGTCGCGCTTCATCATCAATTCGTAATCTGCAACAACGTTGCCTTCAGCTTCAAATTCAACTAGGAAATAAAATCCTGTTGATTTTTTCTGGATTGGGTAGGCCAATTTGCGCAAACCCCAGCTCTCCGAATGCTTGATTTTACCTCCTTTTGAGGTGATCTCGCCTTCGAATTTCTGTACTGCTTCCTTTGCCTGCTCATCAGACAAAACGGGAGTTAAAATGAAAACAGTTTCGTAAGAATTCATAAGGTTAAACTTTAATTAATATACTATTTGGGGTGCAAAGATAGCGAGAATAAGCGAATTAACAAGTGTCTCGCTCATTTTTAGACGCCTATTGTTCTTTTCTAAGCAATTGATTGTAGTCTCGGAGCAGCTCGATTTCTGTCAAGGTATGCTCATAAGTTGCCAGCAAGGCCAAGTATTCCGTACTAAACTGCTTGAAAAAGTCGAAAGAAAGCACCTCGGAGATCAACTTCAACAAGCCCGTGTCAATCGTTTTTCGCGAAAAGATAGAGTAGGCATTCTCTCTCGATTTATTGATGCGTTTGGCAAATTCCGTCACGGTCATTCCGCGTTGCTCAACAATCTCTCGAATTTGCGCACCAATAAGTTGCTCCATGATGCAAAGCTGCAAAATACTGAGCGCTAGGTGTTACTTAATTTGTTGTAATATTTTCACATTTACGTTGGTAATTGTACATTTTACTATATCAGATAAGCCATTCTGGGTTTGTAAAAATTGCATTTGGTTTTGAACGCTTTTTGTATTTTTACCACATGTCCTTTTTCACAGAAGATTACCTACTGTTCTTTCAAGAGCTCGCAGCCAACAACCACAAAGAATGGTTTGATGCCAACCGAAAGCGCTATGAAAAGAGCGTGAAAGAACCTTTTAAAGCTTTTACGCAGCACCTCATCGACGAACTGGCCAAAACAGAGCCTGTTTTCAAGGAACTCAAAGCTGCCGATTGTATTTTTCGCATCAATAGAGACATCCGTTTTTCCAAAGACAAAACGCCTTACAAGACGCAGTGTTCGGCCGTTATTTCGCCGCAAGGCAAGAAAAGCAGTTCAATTCACGGTATTTATTTTGAGTTTGGGCCAGAGCATGTGCGGGCCTATGGAGGCGTTTACGAAATCGAAAAAGACGATTTATATGCGCTTAGAGAAGGCATTGCGAATGACCTCAGCACCTTTCAAAAACTATATACTGCCAAGGATTTCAAGGCGCTTTTTGGCGAAATTCACGGAGAAAAGAATAAGAAACTAGATAAGGTATTTCAGGAAGCGGCCGCTCAAGAGCCCCTACTCTTCAACAAGCAATTTTATTTTTATAGTACATTTGAAGCCGAAACGCTACTCAAGCCTGAACTCGATCAAATCATGCTCGGGTGCTACCACACGGGGCGGCCTATCGAATTATTTTTCAATCAATTTATACAACGTTCATGAAACACTTCTTTCAATTCCTATTCATCGGACTGGCTTTCGTAAGTTTTGGTCAAAAGAAATCCTTTGACCTCAAGGAGTCTGTTTTGAAGCAGAGAGCACTTTCTCCGGTGCGCCTCAATAATTTCCAATGGATACCCGAAACGGATTCTTACTCTTTTTGCAGTGCCGATTGGCAGAGTCTGCAGCAAAGTTCGGTCGCTTCGGACAAAGCATTCGAATTGACGAGCGTCAAAGAAATCAATGAAAAAATGGGTACTTCCTTTGCGCACCTTGCTTTTGCTAAATGGGTAAGTAAAGATGTATTAGAAGTTTCAGACGGCGGCAGCGTATTCGCTTTATACAATACAACAAGTAAAACGGGCAGCACGCATCAAGTCCAAAACGGTGGCGAAAACGTGCATTTTCATGCAGCAAGTAAGCGCTTGGCTTATACCATAGACAACAATTTATATGTCGACGGGCGTGCGGTCACCAATAACAAAGACAAAAACATTGTGTCTGGCCAAACCTATGCACGCAGTGAGTTCGGCATTACAGAAGGGATTTTTTGGTCAAACTCAGGGGCTTTGCTCGCTTTTTATCAAAAGGATGAAAGTGCGGTACACGACTACCCGCTCTTAGACATCAACCAAACACCAGGTACGGTTAAGTTCATCAAGTACCCTATGGCTGGCCAGGCCTCAGAAAAACCACGCGTGGGCATTTACAACCTCAAGACCAAGAAAACAATCTTTATTAGCCCGCGTTCAGGCGCAGATTCCTACCTCACCAACGTGGCCTTTACACCGAGTGAAAAATACCTTTTGGTAGCTGAGGTGAACCGCGATCAGAATCATATGTGGTTGTATCTCTACGATTTAAAAGGAAACCTCGTGCGCACCTTGTGGGAGGAACAAAACGACAAATGGGTAGAGCCTGAGCACCCAGCATTTTTCCCTTCCAAAACATCAGACAACTTCATCTGGATATCAGAAAAGAATGGCTTCAACAACCTTTATTATATCGACATCAACGGCCAAATTATCAAAACATTAACTTCCAACAAATTTGTAGTAAAGGACATCCTTGAGGCGAGTGAAGACGGCGGTAAAATTTATTTTTCTGCAACCGGAGCCAATCCATGTAATACCCTAGTTTACGAGGTAGATTTGCAAGGCAACCAACGCCTACTCACCAATGCAGAAGGCACACACCGCTTTGCTTTGGCACCAAAAGGCGCTTATTATTATGATGGATACAGCAGTGTAGAGGTTGCCAATAAAGAATACGTCATGACCTTAAACGGGAAAATGGCCAAACTCCTGCAAGATTCACCCGATAAATTAGCTGAGTACAACATTGGCAGCACGGAAATTGGCAACATCAAAGGAAAAGATGGCTCAGCGCTTTATTACCGCATGATCAAGCCTGCAGACTTTGATCCAACTAAAAAATACCCCGTGTTGGTGTATGTCTACGGCGGGCCCCATGCCCAAATGGTGACGAACAGTTGGTTGGCGGGTGCCAATTTATGGATGCATTGGCTGGCCAATCAGGGCTACATAGTGTTTACACTAGACAACCGCGGCTCGGGCGAGCGTGGCTTTGCTTTCGAAAGCCAAATTCACCGCCAACTCGGTACCGTAGAAATGGAAGATCAGCTCACGGGTGTAGACTACCTGAAGTCTTTGCCTTACATCGATGGCCAGCGCATGGCGGTCCATGGTTGGTCTTTTGGGGGCTTCATGACAACCAGTTTAATGCTGCGCCAAGCGGGTGTGTTCAATGTTGGCGTTGCAGGAGGCCCAGTTACCGACTGGAAATTCTATGAAATCATGTACGGTGAGCGCTACATGGACCGCCCCGAACAAAATCCAGAGGGCTACCAAGCCAACTCATTGTTGAACCACACCAAAAATTTAAAAGGCAAATTATTGCTCATTCATGGTACCGTAGACGATGTTGTCGTGATGCAGCACAACGAGGCTTTGCTTAAGTCCTTTATCGAAAACGGCGTGCAGGCAGATTACTTTGTATACCCCATGCACCCGCACAATGTGAGCGGCAAAGACCGCGCACATTTGATGGAAAAGGTGTTGCTCTATATTCTAGAGTACAATAAATAAAAAATCTATGCAACAAAAAAAGGCGACCATTGGTCGCCTTTTTTTGTTGGTATAAATCCTAGATTTTGCTTTTGAAGCTCATCCAGCCGCCGCCGTTGTGCACGGTGTAGCCAGCTGCCTTGAGCAAGCTTTTGGCACTGCCGCTGCGCATGCCTGACGCGCAACAAGTAATGATCGTTTTGTTTTTGGGAATCTTGCCCATGTTGGCTTGCAAAGACTGCAAAGGCATATTGACTGCGCCTTTGACATACCCACCTTTGAATTCTGCAGGTGAACGCACATCGATGATCATGGCTCCTTGCTTGACGAGCGTTGCGAAATCTACGCTTGTTCCGCCGAATAATTTCTTAAGTAAAGACATTGCTTATTGTTGAGAAGCTAAGTAATTCACATCTAACCAAGAACCTCCGTTTTCGCAATTTACACCAATAGATTGAAAATATTGCGTTGCTTGAGCGGAACGAACACCTGCCGCACAGCAAAAAATAATCGGCTGCTCCATGGCTGTGATTTCGTCGATATGTTCAGTGATTTCTTGGAGTGGAATATTGATGGATCCGGCTACGTGGCCACCAGCAAATTCAGCGTGCGTGCGCACATCAATGATTGTTTTTGACATCTTTCTATTTTTTATGGATTAAATCAATTCTTATTCATTTCAAGTACAAAGTTAAGAACTTGTTACATTTTGATTTGTAGCTCAAGTTACACAGAATGAAAAGCGAGAAATAAACTACCTTTGCCAAAATTATTTTATGAAACAAGTTTCTTTAGCGGCCATCGAAAAGGCCATTGAGGTCGTGGACAACCTCACCGACGAACAACTCGAAAACATCACGGAGCGCTATGCCGATGCACAAGAAGCCTTATTGGGCTATGTCATGACGGCACCTGAGGAATACAAAAACGAAGACCTTGAAGGCTTGTTGATCTACTATTTCTGCTTGGTACTTGAAGCATTCAAACAAGATGGCGTGGAGCTGCGAACCATTACCGAAGAAGACATCGATGCGCTAGAAGAACCTTTCTTTGACATGCTCGATCAGTATTTTGAAAGCGAAGACGAAGAAATCATCGAATCTTTCTGCGACCAACCATTCTTGGCTCAATTCATGGCGATGGAGGTTTCAGAAGAAGATGAAGACGGATCTGCACTCTCCGAAGAAACTGCCACCCAGCTCTTTATTGTGACTTTGGCCATGATTTCTTTATTGAACCGCGCAATTATTGCATAGAATCACAAGAAATTCGTATTTTTGCATGGGGTAAGTCTTTTACGACCAGCTCCCTCTGAATCCTCCAGGACAGGAATGTAGCAAAGGTAAGAGGTTGTAGCGGTGCGATAAAAGTAGCTTACCCCATCTTTTTTTGTGTCTACCATGAAAATTTCAGCATCCATTTATTCCGACGCCGCTCGCCCTTTGCAAGCCGTTATTGCTGACTTAGTAGCCCATCAAGTAGACCTCCTCCACATCGATTGCAACAACGACCTCCGCATTTTTGACGACATCAAAAAAATCCGCGAATGGTGCACCCTCCCACTCGATTTGCACATCATTACCCCTGACCCAAGCAAATTTTACCCTTACCTACTCGAAAACCCCGTTGAGTACCTCACTTTTCAAGTAGAAGATTTAAATAC
>Ga0114968_10000868_pt1 | contig 23051 bp, 12 predicted proteins | sample M_130807_EF_Meta_FD_87020 | JGI IMG/M metagenome (GOLD analysis project Ga0114968, IMG submission 87020) | Freshwater microbial communities from Lake Montjoie, Canada to study carbon cycling - M_130807_EF_MetaG | ecosystem: Environmental > Aquatic > Freshwater > Lake | place: Lake Montjoie... | reverse complement strand
TCAAAAAAAATGACTAAACTTGAGTACAAGTTTAATTTTCTAACACTAAAAATACTATTGTGAACTTATCCATCATCAAAGAAATTAGACCTGGTGAAAACAGAGTAGCGCTTACGCCAAATGTTTGCGCCCAACTCATCAAGTATGGTCATCAGGTACAACTAGAATCAGGAGCAGGTTATGCTTCAAATTTTAGCGACGAAATGTACTTGTCCGCAGGGTGTAATGTGAGCAATCAAACAGAAATACTAAAAAGTGCTGAAGTATTGTTGATGGTAAATCCCCCAACCATAGAATTAGTTCAACAAATGCCTGAACAGGCTGTTTTGATTTCATTTTTGTATGCAAACAACAATGCTGAATTGATGGAAGCTTTAACCCAAAAGAAAATTTCAGCGTTTAGCATGGATGCAATTCCAAGAATTTCAAAAGCACAAAATATGGATGCCTTGAGTTCTCAAGCGAATTTGGCCGGCTATAAGGCAGTGATAACAGGGGCAGATTATTTGGGTAAAATTTTCCCATTGTTAATGACCGCTGCAGGAACTGTTACTCCAGCCAAGGTGCTGATTTATGGTGCGGGTGTTGCAGGATTACAGGCCATAGCTACAGCAAAAAGATTGGGTGCAATAGTAGAATGTACTGACGTAAGACCTGAAACAAAAGAGCAAATTGAATCTTTAGGTGGAAAGTTTATAGAAGTAAAAGGTGCAGATGCTGCAAAAGTAGAAGGAGGTTATGCCAAAGAGGTTTCTGCAGACTATTTACAAAAACAAAAAGAGGCAGTAAACAAGAGTTTATTTCAAGCAGATTTGGTCATTACAACAGCCTTGGTCATGGGTAAGAAAGCACCTGTGCTAATTACAGCTGAACAGATTAAACAAATGAAGTTAGGCGCTGTTGTAGTGGATATGGCCGTAGAGCAAGGTGGTAATTGCGAATTGAGTCAACTCGACAAAGTAGTGGTTGAAAATGGGGTGAGCATTGTTGGGAAAAGCAATTTGCCCTCTTTATTGCCCCAAAATGCAAGTGAGTTGTATGCAAAGAATATTCAAAACTTACTGATGTATTTAGCCGATGTCAATCTGTTTCATTTCGACCTAAACGATGAAATAACAAAGGGTACTTTAATTACACACAACGGAACGCAATTAAAAGCTTAATCATGGAATTTATTAATCAACATATAGAACTTATATACCTTATTATTTTAATGGTATTTGTAGGGATTGAAATCATTGGACACGTACCCAGTGTATTGCATACCCCTTTGATGAGCGGTGCCAACGCAATTCACGGTGTGGTCATCATAGGTTCAATCATTGTAATGGGAGAGTCGGAGAGTATCTTGTATCAAACCATTGGTTTTTTTGCAGTTATTTTAGGTACACTCAATGTAGTAGGTGGTTTTGTTGTCACAGACCGCATGCTTGAAATGTTCAAAAAGAAAAAATCCTAAGCCTTAAAATTATGCAAAAGTATATTCTTGAAATTATCTATTTAATTGCCTCAGTAACCTTTATTGGAGGTTTGAAATTTTTAGGTCATCCCTCAACTGCAAGAAGAGGAAATTTATTAGCGGCGTTTGGCATGGTCTTGGCTATTTTTGGTACCATCTTTTTATACCAAACAGAACAAGGGCAATCCCTGAAAAATTTACCTTTAATTTTTACAGCTTTGGCTGTTGGAACTTTGTTTGGTTTTTTAGCAGCCAAAAAAGTTCAAATGACCGCAATGCCAGAAATGGTCAGCTTGTTCAATGGCATGGGTGGTGCTTGTGCCATGCTTATTTCTTTGATTGAATTTCAACACATCAATGAAAAATCCCCAATCATTATTTTAGCGGGTTTAATTATTGGTTCTATCTCCTTTTCGGGAAGTATTGTTGCTTGGGGGAAATTGAGCGGGAATCTAAAAGACTTCAATTTAAAATTCCAACAATACATCAGTATTATACTCTTGTTGGTCATTGTCTATTTTGCCTATGACGTTTGTTTGTTAAACCCTGATAGTTTAGCACCATCTTTTTATATTTTATTGGTTCTTTCATTGTTATATGGGGTGTTGTTTGTGTTTCCTATTGGGGGTGCAGATATGCCAGTGGTCATATCTCTTTTGAATTCATTTACTGGTGTTGCTGCTGCATGCGGTGGATTTTTGTATGACAACAAAGTGATGTTGGTAGGTGGTATTTTGGTGGGTTCTGCTGGAACATTACTAACCATAGTCATGTGCAATGCCATGAACCGTTCGTTGTTAAATGTACTGATTGGAAATTTTGGAGGCAATGCTGCTGCTTCAGGAGGAAGCACTGTTGGAGTGCAAGGAAATATCAAAGAGTTAAATGCAAGTGATGCTGCAATTTTAATGAAATATGCCAAAAAAGTAATCATTGTTCCTGGCTATGGTTTGGCGGTAGCGCAAGCGCAACATGTGGTACACGAATTAGAATTGTTGTTAGAGGCAGAGGGAATAGAAGTAAAATATGCGATCCATCCTGTTGCAGGTAGAATGCCTGGTCACATGAATGTATTGTTGGCAGAAAGCAATGTATCTTATGATAAACTTATTGAAATGGAAGAGATCAATCCAGAATTCACCACCACAGATGTGGTTTTGGTTGTAGGAGCAAATGATGTGGTCAATCCAGCTGCAAAAACGGACCCAAGTTCGCCTATCTATGGAATGCCAATTTTGGATGTAGAATCAGCCCAACACATCATAGTGAACAAACGAAGCATGAAAGCAGGCTATGCTGGAATTGAAAACGAATTGTTCTACCACCCCAAAACCAGCATGTTATTTGGAGATGCTAAAAAAGCGCTCACACAGTTGGTGAGTGAAATTAAAGCACTGGGCTAGTTATTTTGTAAATACGTATTCAACAATATTTGCGCCCATTTGCAGGGCTTTCAGCCTTATTGATTCTGGGTCATTGTAAACATCTGCATCTTCCCATCCATTCCCTAAATCGCATTCATAGCTGTAAAAACAAAGCAAACGGCCTTCGTAAACCAAACCAAATCCTTGAGCAGGTTTTCCATCATGTTCATGCACTTTTGGAAGTCCATTTTTAAAATCAAAATTTTGGTGATAAATTGGATGGTTAAAAGGCAATTCAATCCAATCTAATTCAGGAAATACTTTCTTCATTTCTCTTCTGAAAAAAGTATTCAATCCGTAGTTGTCATCAGCATGTAAAAAGCCACCTGCAAGTAAATAGTTTCTGAGGTTTAGCGCTTCATCTTTGCTTAAAACAATATTTCCATGCCCAGTTAAATGGACCAAAGGATAATTAAACAATTCAGGACTGCCAACCTCCACAACCGCTTCTTCATCGGCTAAATTTATTTTTAATTGTTGTTTGCAGAACCGAATTAAATTGGGCAAAGATGTTTTATTCGCATACCAGTCTCCACCGCCATTGTACTTTAATTTGGCAATTTGAATTCCAGTATTTTGCGCATTTGTAATGGAGATACAAAGTGTCAATATAAAACAGACGAGTACTTTTTTTTTCATAGAAAATGATTGGCTAAAACGGCACAAACAAATACACCCGCAGTTTCAGTTCTCAATATGTTTTCACCTAAAGAAATTGGCTCAAATTTTTGATCAATTGCCAAATTTACTTCTACTGGGCTGAAATCTCCCTCAGGTCCTATCAATACTACTATTTCTTGAGCGTCTTGTTGTTGAACTCGCCCTAATATTTGCTTTAAATTTTGTTTTTTTTCTGACTCACACCAAGCCATTAATTTCAATGCATTGGGGTCCCATTTTTGTTCGATAAACTGCTTAAAATTTACTTGTTCATTCAATATTGGTAAGTGAAATTGCTTACTTTGTTTAATTGCTGAAAGCAATATTTTCTTCAAGCGATCCGTCTTCATTTGACTTCTTTCGCTATTGCTACAGGTTAAAAGACTAATTTCTTGAATGCCAATTTCTGCACATTTTTCTAGCATCCATTCCATTCTATCCGCATTTTTTGTGGGTGCAATTGCCAAATGAAAATGGTATTTGTTATTGAGCGAATGTTGCTTGCGTTCTTTAATAAAAATTTCAACTTGCTTGGTTAGTTCATTTTCTATGATACCTATTGCTTCCATACCTTTGCCATCCATTAAGCGTATTTCATCACCTTTCTTTTTTCTTAAAACACGTACTAGATGTTTAGACTCTTCTTCACTGAGATGAAAAGTATCTTGTTCAAGGTTTGGATGATAGAAAAGTAAATTGCTCATTGAATTGCATTAAAAAAGCGGCAGCGAAGCTGCCGCTTTATCAAAAATAAGATTTAAATTATGAATGTTGAACAGCATTTGGGGCTGCGCTTAGAATTTCCTCGCTAACACCATTTGCAAACTGCTCAAAGTTTTTAACAAACATATTGGCAAGTTTATTGGCTTGCGCATCATAAGCATTGGCATCAGACCAAGTCTTTCTAGGATTCAACAATTCTGTTGGTACATTCGGACAACTTGTAGGCATTGCATAGCCAAAAACTGGATGATTTTCAAATTGAACATTGTTTAAATCGCCGTTCAATGCAGCTGTAATCATTGCTCTTGTATAAGAAAGTTTCATTCTTGAACCAACACCATAAGCACCACCAGACCAGCCAGTATTGATTAACCAAACATTGATATTTGGATTTTCTTTTAATTTGTTTCCAAGCATTTCCGCATATTTCCCAGGGTGTAATGGCAAAAAGGCTTTGCCAAAACAAGCACTAAATGTTGCTTGTGGTTCTGTAACACCAGCTTCTGTACCTGCAACTTTTGCGGTGTAACCACTGATGAAACTATACATTGCCTGTCCTGCGTTCAATTTTGAAATTGGAGGCAATACCCCAAAAGCATCTGCCGTCAAAAAGAAAATATTTTCAGGCGCTTTACCTAAAGAAGGTTGAGCCACATTGTCAATATGGTGAATTGGGTAGGCAACACGTGTGTTTTCGGTTACGCTGATATTGCTATAATCAACGGTAGAAGAACCAGGAATAAAACGGGTATTTTCAAGTAATGCACCAAATTTAATGGCATTGAAAATTTGAGGTTCCTTTTCAGCAGTTAAGTCTACACATTTAGCATAACATCCGCCTTCAAAATTGAAAACTGAATCGTTAGCCCAGCCATGCTCATCATCACCAATTAATTTTCTTTCAGGGTCAGCTGATAAAGTAGTTTTTCCAGTACCAGATAAACCAAAGAATACGGCTGTATCACCTTTCTTTCCAATATTGGCACTGCAATGCATGCTCAATACCCCTTTTTCCTGTGGTAGGATGTAATTCAATACAGTGAAAATTCCTTTTTTCATTTCACCAGTATATCCACTTCCTCCAACCAAAATGATTTTACGGCTAAAATCAATAATAGAAAAATTATGTTGACGAGTTCCGTCTTCTGCTGCAATAGCTTTGAAACTTGGTGCATTGATGATTAACCATTCTGGTGTAAAAGTTGGCAATTCTTCAGCCGAAGGTCTTAAAAATAAATTGTAACAAAACAAATTATGATATGCTGTCTCGTTGATAACACGAATGTTCAATTGATAACGCTCATCAGCACAGGCATAAGCATCACGCACATAAATTTGTTTGCCAGCATAATGGTTCAAAACTTTGTTTAGCAATGCTTCAAACTTTTGACTATCAAATTTTTGGTTCACATCACCCCACCAAACGGTAGATTCAGTTTTTTCGTCTAATACACAAAATTTATCTTTTGGAGATCTGCCGGTAAATTCTCCGGTATCTGCCATTAAAGCACCAGTATCATTCAAGACACCTTCTCCGTTTAAAATAGCGTGACGTACCAATTCCGCAGGATTGAGATTCACATGTGCTTTTGAAGCCCGACTCATTACCAAGTCTAAGATTTCTTTTGTATTCATTATCAAGTATTTAGTTAATGTGTATGCAAAAATAAACAATCCCATTGCCTTTCCCAAAGGATTGGGATTGTTTTAACAAATTTCTCCCTATTTTAACGGCAAAAAAATGATGAAAATCAGCGAATAAATTCGAATATATCTATTTTAGCTAAACAAATTTTAATCTAAACTGTTAAAAATCAAATGGTCAAAAAATCTGTCTATTATTCTTTGCTTCAGTTGTCTGCACCTGAACATGATGTGTTTGAGCAACTGCCTGTTCAAAACCAAGAACATAGTAATGAAGATAAAGATATTGAAAATATTGCTTTGTTTGCATCACAAGCTCAACAAGTTGCTGAACAATTGCAATTGCATTTTGATTTAAAAAGTCTTGGGATTTCAGAATTTAAAAAACTAATAAGAGAAATTGATTTTCCAATTTTGGTTTTCAAAAAGAAGGCAAGTTCTTTGGAGCCAGTCTTGATTAAAAAGTTGAATGCAGATGCTTACGAATTACTTGAATTCGAAACTGGAACACCAAGCGCTCTAGGAATTTTTGAGCTCAATCAGTTGCCTGAACAATTTAAAAATTGCGCTGATTTAAAAGCCAATCACGGTTTAGATTTAAAATTTACTACGCAATTTGGATTCAAATCTACAGATGAGAATTCAATTATTTTTCTAACAGCATTTAAAATAAATACCAAAGCAGCAGCAGATGAAGCCCCAATAGTTAAAACGCCAATTAAGAGATTTTTTGAACTTGTAAAAGCTGAAAAAAGAGATATTTATTTGATTTACTTTTTTGCCATATTGGTGTCCATTATTACGCTTACAATTCCACTGGGAATTCAGGCTATTATTGGTTTGATGTCTGGTGGTTTACTTTTGGAATCGGTGATGGTGCTTATTTTTTTAGTGATCATGGCAACAATGGTTTCAGGTTGGTTACAGGTGCAGCAATTAGCTTTGGTAGAGATACTCCAACAACGTATTTTTACCAAAACTGCTTTTGATTTTTCATACCGAATTCCAAGGATAAAATCAGAAGCCCTGAGTAATTTTTATACTCCTGAATTGGTCAATCGTTTTTTTGATGTGTTGAATGTTCAAAAATCATTGCCTAAAATTTTAATAGATTTTACCTCAGCTTTGATTCAAATATTTTTTGGATTGTTGCTTTTGTCCTTTTATCATCCCTATTTTATTTTGTATGGCTTGTTGGTAGTTGGTGTTGTTGCAATTGTTTTTTTATTTACAGGGAAAGCGGGTTTAGATTCTAGTATCTATGAGTCTAAGTATAAATATAAATTGGCATTTTGGCTAGAGGAATTGGGTAGAACAGTTCACTCTTTTAAACTATCTGCATATACAGGATATAGTGTAAGTAAAACAGATCATTTGTTAAATAAGTATTTGTTTTACCGCAAAAAGCATTTCAAGGTTTTGGTGAAACAATTTTCGGCTATTGTTGCTTTTAAAACATTGATCACAGCTGGTTTATTGATTTTGGGTGGGCTTTTGGTATTTCAGAAAAAAATAAACTTAGGTCAGTTTGTTGCATCTGAAATTATCATCTTATTGGTCATTAATTCTGTAGAAAAAATCATCAGTAATGTGTCTAGTGTATACGATTTACTTACTGCAATTGATAAAGTTGCTGCAGTTTCAGATTTGCCATTGGAAAGAACCAACGGAAGGATGATTGATGAAGTCATGGTTGATGCTCAATTTGAGTTGCGTTTACAAAATGTTGGATTTGCATATCCCGATTCAAAAATCAACAGTATCAAGGGGCTCGATTTACAAATTAAAAAAGGTCAAAAAATAGCAGTTTGTGGATACAATGACAGTGGTAAAACTACCTTGCTAAAACTCATTGCTGGTGTATACGAATCATACACGGGGAGCATTTGTTTAAATGGAGTTTCAATCAGAGAACTTAATTTATCATCCTATAGAAATTTAATTGCAGATGTTGGCAATGCCAATGAATTGTTTGAGGGTACCATTGAAGAAAATATAAGCATGGGCAACCATTTTATCTCATTTAAGCAAATTTTAGACGCATGTGATTGGGCTGATTTGACAAATTTTATTTCAAATTTAAATGAGGGCTTGCAAACAAAAATAGCACCTGCTGCGGCAAATTTTCCTTCTAATATTGCGAAGAAAATATTATTGGCGAGAGCTTATTTGAGTAAGCCCAAATTGTTATTGTTAGACGATTTTTTTCACCAGGTACAAAGAAAAGACAAGCTGAAAATTATTGATGCTTTGTTTCAACAGAATGAAATTGCGCTATTAATGATTACCAGTCATAAAGAGATGCTTGAAAAAGCAGATTATGTTTACATTATGCAGTCTGGAACCATCATTGAGCAAGGTACTTTTGCAGAACTGAATCAAAGAAATGCCTTGCAATTTTTTACCAATCAATAACCAATATGCAATATGCTAACTGAAAATTCATATCACTCTTTGAAATTGGTTTTGACACCTAAAAAATACACCATCATTCGAAATTATTTAATTGGTATTATGGTTATTTTGATTTTGATTCTTTTTTTACCTTGGCAGCAAAATGTTCAAGGAAAAGGGAAGTTAATTCCTTACCAACCTCAAGACAGGCCCCAAACAGTTCCGAGTGTGATAGGAGGAAGAATTGAAGCTTGGTTAGTACAAGAAGGTCAATTTGTAAAAAAAGGAGATACCTTGGCGGTTATCAGTGAGGTAAAAGAAAAATATTTTGACCCTCAAATTTTAAATAGAACATCTGCCCAAATAAGCAGCAAAGAAGAGGCTGTCAAGGCCAAAATGGATAAAATTCAGGCAGGTGAAAATCAGGTTTTGGCGTTGAAAAAAGGCTTGAAATTCAAATTAGAACAAACCCGAAACAAAGTCAAACAAATGCGTTTCAAAGTAGAAGCAGACAAGGCTGTTTTTGAAGCTGCTAAAGTGAACCAAAAATTAACCCAAGATCAATACAAACGACTCGAAAATTTATACAACAAAGGTTTGGCATCTCTTACTGAATTGCAAAATAGAAATGGCAAAACGCAAGAGGCAAATGCCAAGTTAATTGAAGCCGAAAATAAATTCAATACCACTCAAAATGAGTTAATCAATGCAGAAATTGAGCTAAATTCAGTAGAAGCTGATTATTTGGATAAAATTTCTAAAGCAGAATCGAGTGTGAATGAAACTGCCGGTGAGATTTTTGAATCCCAAGCAGAAATTTCTAAAATGAAAATTGAGTTATCGAACTTAGAGATGAGGGCTGGATTTTATGTCATTAGGGCTCCTCAAGATGGCTATATTGTAAAAGCAATGCGCTCTGGAATTGGAGAAAATATCAAAGAAGGGGAGTCTTTGTTAACCATCATGCCTGCCAATGCCCAAATGGCAGTTGAAATGTTTGTGAGGCCAATGGACTTGCCCTTGATGTACCCTGGAGTTAGAGTGAGGGTTCAATTTGATGGATGGCCCGCTTTGGTTTTTTCTGGATGGCCTAATATTGGAGTTGGAACTTTTGGAGGTATTGTGAGTGCGGTTGACAAAGTAAATTCTCCCAATGGATTGTTTCGTGTATTGGTGGTACAAGATACTGCAGATTTACCATGGCCAAGTGCCATCAGGTCTGGTGGTGGTGTATATGCATGGGCCATGTTAAATAATGTGAGTGTTTGGTATGAATTATGGAGACAGTTCAATGGTTTCCCTCCCGAATACACAGCTCCAATGGCAGATAAAGTTGAACCAGAAATAAAATCTATGAATAAGTAATGAAAATCAAAATTTTATTCATCTTTTTATTAGGTTCAATCACAACTTCATTTGCTCAAGACTCCGTTGCATTGAGTTTTGAACAATTCAATTTGCTTGTGGCAGCAAACCATCCTGTTTCTAAACAAGCCTTTTTACTTCCTGAAATGGCAAAGTCACAATTAAAAATTGCAAGAGGAAGTTTTGATCCAAGCATTCAATTTGATATAGACCAGAAACAAACCAAAGGGATCAACACCTATAAATACATTGAACCTGAATTGAAAATTCCAACCCTTATTGGACTTGATTTTAAAACTGGTATTGAACAAAGCAGCGGAACCTCCGTAAACCCCGAAATAGGTAAGTTTGATCCCAATACGGGTAAAACAAGTGATGTCAATTATGGATTATTTTACGCAGGTTTTCAATTGCCAGTTTTGAGAGGTTTACTTACAGACCAAAGGCGCATAGAACTCAGACAAGCAAAATTGATGATTGATTTTAACCAAGCTGAACAAGTTAAAATTGTCAACAAATTATTTTTAAATGCAGCCAAAGATTATTGGAACTGGTTTGCTGCATACCAAAAATTCAATTACATCAAATCTGGTTTAGACTTGGCCCAAAATAGACTCAATTTTATCAAAAGTAGAATCAAAGAAGGCGAAGAAAAACCTATTGATTCAGTAGAAGCTTTTACAGAATTAAAAAGAAGAGAAGTTCAATTCTTAGAGGCCAATTTAGAATTGATGAATTCCAGAACAATTGTCTCTGCTTATTTATGGGATGAAAATGCAAATCCACTGCAGTTACTCCCATCAAGCAAGCCAATGGCATTAGGAACAAATTTAGTCAAGTACAACCAAGATACACTTTTACGTTTGATAGACTTTGCCTCTAACAACCATCCAGAGATGCGGAAATTTTCACTCAAAATCAATCAATTGGAATTAGATAGAAAATTAGCAATCGAAAATTTAAAACCCCAATTGAATTTTTCATACCTGCCATTTCAAACCTATACCAATGGCAACAAAGAAGAAGTTGAAGGATTATTTGCTAAAAACTACAAATTTGGAATGAGTTTCAAATCAAGTTTATTTCTTAGAAAAGAAAGAGGCAAATTTCAATTGTCAACATTGAAAATTAAGGAGACTAATTTAGCCTTTCAACAAGGTAAAAGAGAATTATCGAATGGGGTATTGATTGCCTTTAACGAATTAGAAAATATTGAAAAATTACGCACTATACAACAAGCTTTGGTAGAAAATGCCAGTTTGCTCAGGGATGCAGAAATTACTAGGTTTGATGCTGGGGAAAGCTCTTTATTTTTGGTAAATCAAAGAGAGCGAACATTAATTGAAGCACAGTCAAAATTGGCAGAATTAATTGCCAAATACGCCTTTGCAAAAACCAATTTGTACTTTGCTGCAGGAATTGTCAATTAGCAGCTTCCGTTTAAAATACCTTTGAAGCGATAGCCTTGGTTGTTTCCCCAAAACCCATGGTATAATAATGCAGTACGGGTACTTTTGCGTTTTTCAATTCCAATGACTGTTGTATTGCCCATTCTACTCCCACTTGTTTCACCGCTTTTTCATCTTTGCAATTTTCAATGGCATTCACCAAATCTTCGGGTAAATCGATATGAAAAACTTTAGGTAAAATGGTCAACTGCTTTTTGTTGGTTAGCGGTTTGATGCCAGGTATAATGGGAATATTGATGCCATTCTTTTTGCAAGTTTCAACAAATTCAAAGTATTTTTGGTTGTTGAAAAACATCTGTGTTACAATATAATCAGCTCCAGCATCTACTTTTTTCTTCAACCATTCAATGTCTTTGGCCATATTAGGGGCTTCAAAATGCTTTTCAGGATACCCAGAAACACCAATGCAGAAATTTGTAGTTGCAGGATTTTCTAATTCTTCATCTAAATACAAACCTTGGTTCATGCGAACCACCTGTTTTAGTAACTCAATAGAGTCTTTGTTACCATCTGGTTCTGGAACAAAATTGCTCTCGTTTTTGATATTGTCGCCTCTTAATGCCAACACATTATCAATGCCCAAGAAATTTAAATCAATCAATGCAATTTCAGTTTCCTCTTTGCTAAAGCCACCACAAATTAAATGAGGTACAGTGTCCACATGGTATTTGTTCATCAAAGCGGCACAAATAGCAACAGTACCTGGTCTTTTTTTGGTATAAACACGGTCAAATCCACCATCTTTTCGCTTCCTCAATACAAACTCTTCTCTGTGATAAGTTACATCCACAAAAGCAGGTTTGAAATCCATTAAAGGCTCAATTCCATTGAATATACTATTGATGTCTTTGCCTTTTAAGGGTGGCAAAATCTCAATAGAAAATAAAGTATCTTTTGCTTGTTTGATATGATCAATAACTTTCATGTGCGAAATTTAAACGTAATTCCTTACAAAAGTAGTTAAACGCCAAAGGCTTTGCAATTAAAAATAAAGGTCCTAGGGCTTTAACTTAATGAATAAAAAGAATTTTGCCTGCATAAGACTCATTCCCTTCAGCATCAGCTGCTAAAATCAAATATACGCCTGTTGCAACCCTAAGTCCATTAAAGTTTCTTCCGTTCCAAGTTGCTGTTCCCCCATTTGAAGTAGTTTCAAATACCAAATTGCCACTGATATCAGTAATTTTAACTACTGAATTTTGTTTTAATCCTTGAATAGTGATATCACTCTCGTAATCGGGTTTTACAGGATTCGGATAGATTTTTACATTTGAGAAATTACTTGCACCTACAGTTGCATCTGCGGTATATGAAACAATGCCTTTGTCAGTCCCAAAAAATACTTCTCCGTTGCTTTCATCAATTCCAATTTCAACTACATTGTTTGAAAGCAATGGTGAATTTGCAGTGGTAAATTTTTTCAAAACAGTGTATCCATCAGCCGACACAAATACAACACCATTTCTTGTGCCTATCCATTTTCTGTTTGCAGGGTCAACTTTGATACAGTTGATGCTTTCTTTTCCTAGAAAAACCTCATAGTTACTGCCAACTTGAATAATAATTTGTCGTGCATCAAAACTGTTTTTCTTGCCATTAAAAATAAGATCTGGATTGCTAAAAATAGCCAAGCCCTGATTGGTTCCAACCCACATTTCACCTCTTTTGTCTAGGCTCATACAAAGCACAGTATTACTAGGCAATGCCCCTTGTCCAGTTTCTTTGGTTAACAATTTATAACTGTCGTCATTGGCGTTATTTGGGGAACCTGCATGGTTATAAACCAAAATTCCTTTGTCCTTTAAAGAGTTTACCCAAACATTGTTGTAATCATCACAAGTTACCCAACCCAATTCGTTTCCAACTAATAGGCTACCTATAGAAAAAGATTGCCAACCCTGTTTTGTTTTTACACTTAATGGTTTTGCTGCACCATAATTACTTACCCATAAATTCCCATAAGCGTCAAAATCTATTCCGCCAGAAAGCAAAGGACGATAGTTTGGGTCAGCTACTTGTAAAGCCTGTAAAGTACTGTTTTTCTCGTTGTAGAGTTTGAATTGATTTTGCCCATCAATTTCAAAAATACCCGTTCCAAAACTACTCAGGTAATAGGAACTGCTGTTGGGGTCTTTTTTCACATCAATGAAATCGCGTGCAGATTCAATCATTGGAAAGTCTTTAGCGTTGTAGTTGAACCAGGTTTGTTGAGCGTAAGTATAAAATTTAGAGTTGTTAAAAACCAAAGGACTCCACATGTCATTGACATAGCCTCCACTTACCCATAATTTTTGATCAACAAAAAGCATCTTTCCAAAGCTTTTTCCCGCAGGTCCATTGGGAGTATAATAATCTACAGTTCCAATGTCTTTTCGGTCAATGGTAAGTCCAAATTGCTGGTCTACCATGTTCAAAAAGCCCCTGCTGTCAATGCAAGCATCTGTTCTGTATGAAAAATTTCTGAGAACGGTATTTTTTTGTTCATCAATTAAATAAATGCCTTCTTCAACCACTGCAACTAGATTGTTTGCCATTGCTTTTAAATTCTTTAATTTTCTACTGTTTACGGCAGTTACTGGGTTCCAAGCACCAATTCCATCATATAAATTTAAAGTGCTATCAATTTCGGCATACACTTCATTCTTAAAGAGGGCAATGAATCGGCCTCCTTTGTTAGAATTGGTATTGTTCCAAGAACGGTAATCTGCTAAATTATTCGCATCTATTTTAGCCCTTACAATTCCTTCAGCTGTATTTGCTATGATTGAGTTTGCATAAATAACCAAATTGTAAAATTCCAGTTGATTTCCGTTGGCCCCTAAATTTTGATAAGAATCACTGATTTGATTTTGGCTCAAATCAACAATGACAATACCAAAGCTACAAGACAAATAGGCTAGGTTTTCATTAAAAAATACACCATTGATTTGCTTTTTTCCAATCATGTTTTTTTGCATCACGTCTGGAATATTTGTGATTTTACCTGAAGAATGGTCTATGATATCCATATTAGAATTTGCATAAACCACAATGCTTTTGTTCAAGATATAATTATGTTTGAAAATGCTTACCTCCACATCAGAAAGTCCTGTATGTTTAGATAGTCGTTCAATGCTATTGTCTTCGTTATGATAAGTGAACAGGCCACTTTCAGAACCACAATACACAGTTTTGCCTACTGTTTCGATGCAGGTGTTTGAAAAATAGGGGAGGTGTACCCGCCAACTACCTAGCGCATTTAATTTCGATTGTTGTGCATTTGCTTCACATAAATGAAAGACAAATGAAATCAATAAGGCTAAAACTTTGAGGTGTTTTTTCATTTCAATACAAATAAAAGAAATAGAACTCAATCCTTGTGATTTTTATCAAGAATTGAACCTAAAACAGCTCAAAAGCATTAGATGCACTCAAATTGTATTATTTTGCAGCCTTTTATGTGGAAACTATTTGGAACTTTTGTCATCCGAAACCGTTTTTGGATGTTGCTTGGATTGGGGCTTTTTACCCTTGCAATGACCTATTTTGCAACGCAAGTGAAAATGACATACGATTTTGCAAAAGTAGTACCCAAAGATGATCCAGATTTTGTAGAATATATCAAGTTTAAAGAAACTTTTGGTGAAGATGGCAATATCATGGTCATTGGAATCCAGCAAGAAAATCTTTTTGATTCAGCAGTTTTTAATGATTGGACCCAACTTTCACTTGCTATTGAAAAAGTAGATGGCGTTGAAAAAGTCTTGTCTGTATCTAAATTGTATAAATTGACACTGAATGACTCTAGCAATCGTTTGGCATTTACACCCTTGTATAAAAGCGGAATTTTAAGTCAATTACAAGTAGATTCTATAAAACAAGAAATTGCCAAACTGAAGTTCTATGAAGGATTGTTATACAACCCTGAAAACCATGTTACCTTGATGGCTGTCAGTTTGAAAAAAGAAAAATTAGACAGCAAAGCCCGAATTCCGCTGGTAAACAACATAGAAGAATTGTCAAATAAATTTGGACAAAAATACCATACCGACATACACTATTCTGGTTTGCCTTATGTGAGAACAATTTTTAGCTCTAAAGTTTCAGAAGAAATTAAATTGTTCACTTATTTGTCAGTTGCAATTACCGCCATTTTCATTTTTATCTTTTTTAGGTTCATATCAGCGGTTGTATTCTCTTTAATTGTGGTCATTATTGGGGTGATTTTCACACTAGGAATTTTGGCTTTGTTTGGGTATAAAATTACTTTGTTAACGGGTGTACTTCCGCCATTAATGGTAATTATAGGCGTTCAGAATTGTATTTATTTGTTGAATGTTTACCACCAAGAATTTGCGCGACATGGCAATAAAATGTTTGCCTTGATTCGTTTAATTTCTAAAAATGGCTTGGCACTTTTTTTAACCAATATCACAACAGCTGTTGGATTCATGGTTTTCAGTTTTTCAGGCTCTTCGGTATTGGACCAATTTTCTGTTGTTTCAGGAATTGTGATCATGGTCATTTACCTCATTTCTCTGATTTTTATCCCAGTGGTATATTCTTATTTGCCACCACCGCAATCACATCATATCAAACACCTTGATGGGGTTAGGTTAAATAAAGTCTTAGATTATTGTAATTACTTGGTATACCATCAAAGAAAGTTGATATATGGTATCACATTGGTTTTAATTGGGCTTTCAGTTTTTGGTGCATTTCAAGTGAAAAATTTAGGGTATGTAGTGGACGATTTGCCACCCCAAGACAAAGTGTTCTTAGACTTGAAGTTTTTTGAAAAGCATTTAAAAGGAACCCTACCATTTGAAATTAGCATTGATACCAAGAAAGTGGATGGACTCAAAGACTATGCAACGCTCCAAAAAATAAACAGATTAGAGAAAGAACTGTCCCAATTCAAAGAGTTTTCTAAGCCAGTGTCGGTTGTGGATTTTGTAAAATTTGCAAACCAAGGCATGCACCATGGTGATGAAAGATTCTATATTGTTCCAAGCGTGGTTGAAATAGGTGAAATAATGGCGCATTTGCCCAATAACAACCCAACCGGAAGAGGGCTTTTGAAATCAATGGTTGATAGTAATTTTCAAGTTGCTAGAGTCAGTATTCAAATGGCAGATATTGGCTCTCAAGAAATGAAAGTATTGTCAAACAAAGTTCAGCAGAAAGTTGATTCAATTTTTGATCCAAGCCAATACAAAGTAAAATTAACCGGCACGAGTGCCATTTTTTTAAAAGGGAATGATTACCTCATTGATAACTTAATTCAAAGTATGATTGCCGCCTTGGTAATTATTTCTGTAATGATGGCCTTTTTATTTTTTAGTTGGAAAATGGTGCTGATCTCTTTAATTCCTAATTTAATTCCATTGATGTTGACCTATGGGGTGATGGGTTTTTTTGATATTCGATTGAAGCCTTCAACCATCATTATTTTCAGTATTGCTTATGGCATTGTGGTAGATTTTACCATTCATTATCTAGCCAAATACCGCAATTCTCTAAAGAAACACAATTGGGAAATGGATTTGGCAATTCCTGAAAGTTTAAGAGAAGCTGGGCCAAGTATCATTTATACTGCAGTAGCACTATTTGCCGGCTTTATCATTTTTGCAGCGTCTAATTTCCAGGGAACAGTAGCCTTAGGTGTGCTCACTTCATTGGCCTTGTTTTTAGGCATGTTGATGAATTTACTTTTATTGCCTTCAATGCTCCTTTCATTGGCGAAGAGAATCAACAGCAAAAAAGAGTTTGAAACCACGCTGATTGACGTTGAATCAGAAAACTAAATCTTTGGTTAAGAGCGGATAAAGAAAATGTAAATTCGTTCTGAATTTTCTGAAATCATAGAAACTAGCAATTATAGCCTTAAATTGCTAAACAGTTTTATTTAAAGCAATTTACTATGCACAGGATTTCTACATCAATTCTCAAGCTGCTCCTTTTCTTTTTTGTCTTGAGCGCTATTTCATTTGAAGCAAAAGCTGGCTGCGGAAGTGGGCATAACGATGGGAATTACCATCCCTACACTGAATTCAATAAATGCGATTTTTCTTTCAACTTAAAGCGCATCAAGTTTTACGAGTTCAATAAAGGTGACGATGATGACCAGATGAATTATATCCGCGTTTACATGTGGCGCAACGGTGCATGGCAGATGATATGGAAGATGGAACGCACTACTTTTACTGGGGCAACTACTTATGGTTCGCCAAGAGAAGGCACAGACTATTATCATGGTTCGCAAAATTCACATGATGTAACAGCTAGTTTTCGGAGAGAGGACATCGCTAATTGGTGGTATTTTGCTGATTTGAGGCTCAATTTTATTCCTCAAGATGTGTATGATTATGGGCAGCTGAAAATCAGAGTAGAGGCACAAATGTTAAACAACAGTTGTGGGAATGGAAATGGTTATGGAGAATTGGTAAAAGAGTTTACGCATGATTTCCCAGACATCAATGCGCCATCCGCATTAACTGCTTCAAACAATGTATGTGACAAAGTAAATTTGAGTTGGACTAACAACAGCCAGTTTTGGGAAACTACAACTTCTGGTTGTTCTGTTTCAGGTACCTATTTTGTAGAAGTATTGAGAAACAATGTACTACTAGAAACTTTGGCTGGAAATATTACTGCTTATTCAGACAATACAGCTGTAAGAGGTATCAATTACAGTTATACAGTTAGAACCGGCTTTAGGCCTAAAAATGGAGCAACAACCTATTTGTACAGTGTCAAGAGTACTGCTGTAACAGGCTATTTAAAGCCCAATCCAGTAGCTCCCTCTGGGTTCATAGCCTCTCAAGACCGCTGCGATGGAACGGTAGTGTTGGAGTGGGTATGGAGTGATGTGAACCCTCAAAATGGTTTTGTCATAGAACGATCTTTGAGCAATACATTTACCAATATTTCTACAATTCTGGTGAGCGGAGACAAAAGGTCCCAAACTGATCCTGGGCTTACGCGAGGGGTAAATTATTTTTACAGAATTAAAAGCCGAAACGATTGTTGGGATGCCAATAACCCATTGAAACCAGGAGAGTCTGCTGCAAGTTCTTTCGTTATGGGGGTATCGCCTTCAGTCCCTTCAAGGGCAACAAATATTCGCTTGTTCCCAGATTCAATCAATAACATCATCACCATCAGGTGGAACGACAATACCAATATCGAAAACAGGTACACCGTAGAACGAAGTGCTATTGGTGGAGGCATCTCCATTTTTGAGGCATCTCCAAATGATACATTTTATATTGACGACCAAGCATCAAGTTGTGTCAATTACAATTATGTCATAAAGGTATTCAGTGAATGCGCAGTAAATGGCGTTTCCTCTTCAGGCTTGTATCAAACAAGATTGACCCCAAACTTAACGGCTACTTTTGACACAGATTTCAATAAATTAAAAGCTTCAAAAGGGTACTTTCCAGATAGAATTGAACTCACTTGGAACAACAAAAACAAAGCACAATTAGATGCAATTAGAATTTACAGAAAGGTATATGGTACCAACTCTGACTCCATTCTAATAGGGAGTGTACCCTCTGGTTCTGGCTTATATTTAGACAATACTGGAGTTGCAGGAATTTTATACAAATACACGGTTATTGGAGAGGTTCAATGTGCAGGTTTTACAAGGTATTCAAACTTCTCTGAAGATATTGGATTCAGGTCTCCTTCAGGTTTAATCAATGGTCAAATTACCTACAACGGCGGCTTTGCTGTTGATGGAGTAAAAGTATTGGCTCAAAGTACCTCCGGCTCTAGAGGTGCCTCGCTTGCATTTGATGGGCAGAATGATTACGCCAAAGTAGTCAATCCTGATGCATTTGTTTCAACCACAGCCTTAACCGTTGAGTTTTGGAACAGAATGGACAGAAGAGAGTCCTTCATGATGCTTTCAAAATACAATTCCTTGTTAGGTGGTTTTAGAATTTATTACGATTCTTTGAGCAACTCAATTAATTTTCAAGTGGCCAATAATTCAGGGTCAAGGTTGTTGACATTGAACAATCCATTTACCAGTTTCAATGTCTTCAATCAAATTACAGCAGTCTTAAACAATGATAGTTTGTTGTTGTATATCAATGGTGTTTACAGAGCTGGAATGCAAAGAGGCAGTGTTACATTGGGTCAAAACGTAGAACCTTATTACATGGGTGGTTCTCCAGTTCATGGGATGTATGGTGCTGGAAATATAGACGAAGTTAGAATTTGGAGTATGGCTAAATCACGTTCATTGGTTGAAAGAGATTTTGACAGAACCATCGATCCTAATGATTCAAAACTGAGTATTTATTGGACATTCGACGAAAAAGTAAATGGCTTGAGTCGATTCTTTGATTTGTCTAACAATAATCAAGTTTTCAATGAAAACCATGGCGATTTAATCAATGGCTCTTTCTTGAGTGATACCATACCAACAACCAATCAATTGTCATTGGCAGCATACACCAATTCAAATGGAAGTTATTCAATTACCAATGTCAGGTATACTGGTTCTGGCAACACGTTTACCATTACACCAAGTTTGGGTATTCATGGATTTTCTCCAAGCAACAAAGTGGTGTTTTTGGGCGATGGAGCGCAGGTTCAAAATGCCATTGATTTTACTGATGTGAGTAGTTTTGAATTTACTGGTTTGGTAAGGTTTGCTGGTACTACATGTCCTGCAAGTGGAGCAAGCGTATTAATTGACGGACAGCCTGCTATTTTAAACAGTATGATTGTAATGGTGAATGACAGCGGTAAATTCAATATCAGGGTGCCAATAGGAAACCACGTGGTGAGTCTCTCTCAAAACAAACATACATTTAGTCAAGGACGCTTTCCACCAACTGGGGTATTTAATTTCCAATCACCAGTTAGCGCACAATTTTATGATTCAACTTTGTTAGATGTTGTTGGGCGTGTAGTTGGAGGAAACAGAGAACTCAATAAAGTTGCAGGATTGGGAAGGTCTAAAAACAATATTGGGAAGGCTAAATTTACTTTTAATTCTATTGGCCAATCAGGCATCAATGGCTGTTTCAGTGTACAGGTAATTACAGACAGTGCAACGGGAGAATACAGAGCAAAATTATATCCATTGAGATATACTATTAATGGATTGAATTTGGTCAATAAAAATGATCCAACCTTGTTAACAGATCCTGTATTGAACAACCCAAACAACATCGACTTAACAAGCATTCCGGATTTAATTTCAGTGGCTGATACATTTAGAAATGCCACTTTGAGTAGGGTGGATACCACCAGTTACCACAAACGATTGGACTTTAAATATTTTGTTAAACCTCAAATATTTGTCACCAATACTGCTACTGCCTTTGATACATTGGTGAACAATTTTACAGGAGAAAGGAACTTAAAAGTCAACGATTCTGTAAATATTGATATCCGAAACAACCCAATGGGGTATCCTGTTTTTGTTCAAAATAAATACTACAGTTCAATTGTAAAAGTGGTAGAAGTATACACCAATGTAGATTTACCTTTGAACAGTCCACAGCGCTTTGACAGGGTGCCAATTTCAGGAAGAATGAGGTTCTACAATGACTTGGCAACTGCTGACGATACCATTCGTGAAGTGTCAATCTCTGAGGGTCAATTTAATTACAATTTCAGAGCGGGTACGCCTAATATTTCAAGAAATTCATCTCATCCTAATTATGATTATACCAAAACATTCCAAATAGAATTTGTACCAGATTTAGGCATCACTGTCAATTGGCAGCCATTACAAAATGAGCCTGCTATTAAATTTTACCGAGCCTATGTTTTTGGTGCAAGAAGTGGCGGGGCTAGTTTTACCAGTACAGGGCCAGCATTGGTTGATTTTATTTTGAGAGATCCGCCTGGCAGTTTATCAAGTGCAACATGGACAAAAGGAACAGCTTATTCATCAACAGAAAGTTGGAACTTATCAAATATCTATGGCTTTGGAAAAACAGGTACACTGCATTTAGGTACTAAAAATGTGGTGTCCGTTGGAATTGGAGCTGCGGTTCAAACCAGTACAGAAATTGACAACAACATCTCATTAGGTGTTGCTTTCAGTAAAGCCATCAATGAAGAAGGTGAATTGGTCACTACAACCAGCAGTAATACAACCATCTCCACCGGGGCAGATAGAACCTCTGTTGGGGCAGGTTCTGATATTTTTTATGGAAAAACAACCAATATCATTTTTGGAAATTCAGACGAAATACAATTGATAGACACTACTACTTGTAAAAACCTTGAAACCATAGTTGGTACGCCAGTTTGTGTGGGCAATTCAATTAACGGATATAAAATAGGAAAGCAGCAAGGTTATTATGTTGTACCTGGTGCAATTACCTCAACATTTGCGTATACCCAAGATGAAATTTTAAACATAGTCATTCCTGGATTAGAGGCCTTGAGAAACCAATTGTTTACCAGAGTTACATTCAATAACAGAGGACAAAGACGCTATACTGCTTTGTTCAATAATCCAAGTGACCCAGACAATGCAAGAAAATTTGGATCAAACAATGATGACCCAATTTGGGGTGCAAACCGCTCATCGTCAAATCCATTGATCAGAGATGGTGCAGATACCATGGGAATGAGCTATGCTTTTCATGGTGATAAGCCTCAAGACATAGACTCGGTAAGGTTTTACAACAACCAAATTCGTTTATGGAAAAATGCGATAGCCAGAAACGAAGAAACCAAAAATAAATTTTTACTCAATAACAATGCAGCAGCAGTCAATGGTGGGCAAAATATCAGTATTGGAAAAGCAACGTATACACAAAATTTCAGTACAAAAGTAGACGATACTTATACCGAAAGTTTTGAGTGGAATGTGAACGAAGATTTGTCCTACCAATTCGGTTTCAAGTTCAACGGTTTTGGTATTTCAACAACTGGAACTCTAACATTTGAGCAGAAAAGGGGGAAATCAAGTTCAACTACCAATACACAAACCAATTCATTCTCTTATACCTTAAATGATGGGGATGATGGGGATTTAATTTCTGTCAATATTGTAGATCCAAAGGATGGAACCGGACATGTATTTAAATTGATTGCAGGTAGAACTTCTTGCCCATACGAAGGCAGAAAAACGGCTATGTTTTACAATCCTTCTAATGATACCATTACCTCTACCACATTGTATACCGATGGACCTGAAATTCAAGCAGCAACCGCACAAAACGACAAGCCTAAAATCAATATACAACAAAAATCCATTTACAATGTACCTGCATCTGATGCGGCCATATTTGTGCTTGAATTAGGGAATTTAAGTGAAGGCAGACAAGACAGAACCTATGAATTACGCGTTGATGAAAGTAGCAATCCAAATGGCGCAATTGTAAAAGTAGATGGATTAGATCCAACCAGGAGTTTCACAGTACCTTATGGCACAACCCTTCAAAAAACCTTAACCGTAGAAAAAGGGCCATTGTATTATGATTACAATAACATCCGATTGGTATTGAAATCTGCTTGTGACGATGAAATATTTGATACCGTTTCAATCAGTGCAAGGTTCTTGCCTTCATGTACCCCTTTAACCTTGAAATCACCTGATGACAGATGGGTCTTGAACAATTCATTGAAAGACACTTTACCTGTTTTGATAGGGAATTATAACTACAACTACGGCGGGTTCAAACGCATCGATTTTCAATTCAAACCAGCCAGTGGCAACGTTTGGTATAATGAAGCCTCATATTTCAAAGACACCTCAAACGAAAACGTAAGAATTCCTATTGGAACCGCAGATATATTTTATCCATTTAGCTTTAAAAACTTACCTGATGGTAAATACGAATTAAGAGCGGTGAGTGAATGTGTTGCGCCTGGTTATCCGAATACCAGAATTAGTTCAACAATATTACAAGGCTTGGCAGATAGGGTCAATCCGAGTCCTTTTGGAAC
>Ga0114968_10000865_pt1 | contig 23076 bp, 24 predicted proteins | sample M_130807_EF_Meta_FD_87020 | JGI IMG/M metagenome (GOLD analysis project Ga0114968, IMG submission 87020) | Freshwater microbial communities from Lake Montjoie, Canada to study carbon cycling - M_130807_EF_MetaG | ecosystem: Environmental > Aquatic > Freshwater > Lake | place: Lake Montjoie... | reverse complement strand
GCCACGGCAGCGAATACCTGGTCTCGATTGGCAACATCGCAGGTGATGTGATGCACACCTGCGGGTATTGCGGAAGGTTCTGTGATGTCGAGTGTCACGACCTGGCCACCGGCTGAAGCAAACGACTCTGCGATCGCCGCACCTATGCCGGACGCGCCACCGGTGACGATCAGCACCTCACCCACTGCGTCGAAGGTCGCCTTCATCGCGGCACCCCAGCGATGGCCAAGCTGGCCGCGAGTGCGTCGAGCGCCACGAGCGTCGCCTCATCGACCATCACGTCATCGCCCGAACCTCGCGCGTGCTGCTCCTCGCGCTCTCCGGGCAACATGGCACGAGCACCCGGCTCGACGGTAAGGCTCTCGTGTACTTCGTCAGAAAGTTGTGCGACCGCCGCAAGTAGCTCGTCCTGCGTGCCGAAGACGGCCGGGTCGATCGCGAGAAAGAAGTGCGAGCAGTCATAGGGCACCGCGCGATCGCCGAACAAGCCCTGCACGTTAGAGCCGACGGCACCGCCCGCGAGTCCGCCGGTGAGCAGGTCGATCATCAGCGCGAGCCCATAACCCTTGGGTCCGGCCGCGGGCAGCAGCATGCCGGCGATGGCGACCGAGGGGTCGGTGGTGGGTCGACCGTCGGCATCCGCGGCCCACGTCGCTGGAATGCCACGGCCGGCTGCGGCCGCCAGACGGATCTTGCCCATCGCTGCTTCGGACATGGCCATGTCGAGAATCACGGGTGCAGCATCTCGCTGAGGCATCGCGATCGCCAGCGGGTTGTTGCCCACCACCCGCGTCGCGCCACCGGGTGCGGGCATGAGCGGCCTGGTGTTGCACGCGGCAATACCTACGAGTCCTTGATCTGCCGCATGTCGCGCCGGTCCATATGCGCCGCCGAAGTGGAAGGCGTGCCGGATGACGACCACGCCAATGCCGAATGCGCGTGCCTTGCGGATGGCAGTGTCCATACCGTCGTGCGCGGCGATCTGGCCGAGACCATGCTGGCCGTCGAGCACCGCAATGGCACCCATGTCGGTGACGACCGTCGGATGCGCGGTCGGCGAGACCGAGCCCGCGCGGATCCGCTCGATGTATAGCGGCAGCATCATCACGCCGTGCGAGGCGAGTCCGCGCTGATCTGCTTCGACGAGCGCCCAAGCGGTCACCTTCGCTTCGGCGGACGGAACACCGCATGCCTCCAGCGCCTGAGCACACCATGCGGCTAGATCTGTCGCCCTCACCACACACCGGCCACGAGGTCACCGTTGACCACTGCCTGCTCGAAAAGATCCAGTGCCCGCACATCCGCGCACGGGTTGCTCGAGCCCATCGGGAACGGCCAGTCGCTGCCCATCACGATGCGATCCTCACCGAGCACGGACACCGCAAGCCGCATTGCCTCGACATCATGCGACAGCGAGTCGAACCAGATACCGCGCAGTTGTGCATCGAGATCGACCGCGGGCTCAGGTAAACCCGGGCGCGACGTAGAGATACCGCGTCGCCAGCGCCCCACCAGCATGGGTACTGCACCCGCGCAATGCACGAGCGCGAAGCGCAGGCCCACAAAACGTGTGACCACCTGACCGAAGACGAGTTGTGACGCGGCCACCGCGGTCTCCAGCGGATTGCCGGTGAGGTTCTCCTGGTAGAACGGCGCCAAGCGCGGATCCTGCGACGTGCCCGGATGGAGTAGCAGCGACGCCTTGTCTTCGGCGAGCATGCGCCACAGGGGTGTGAAGGATTCGTCGTCGAGCCGCTGCGAGCGCCCACCTGCGGCGCCGGTCACGACAATTCCAGGACTTCGCAGTGCGGCATAGACATCGGCGGCAAGTTCGGGATGCTCCAGCGGCAGGTAGGCCACGGGCTTGAGCCGAGAGTGCGCAGCGCAGCGCTCCACGACTCCTGCATTCAGAGCCGCCACCCATACGGCCGATGCCGCCACATCCACGTCCTGCCGATAGAACGGCGGCGGCGGGGAGACGAGTGCGCGGTCGAGCCCGACGTCGTCGAGATAGGCCACAAGACTCTCAGGCTGCTGCAGCAGCGGCGGACCGCCGTGCACCTGGCTCGCGAGCTCGGCAGTCAGCACGGGCGCAAGGTGCGTGTGCACGTCAACGCCCGGCATGAATCAGTACTTCCCGCTGAGCAGTTCTCCCGCGTTGGGCACCCGAGTAGACAGTCCGAGCTCCTTGAGCAGGAAGTACGTCGTCGCCACCGCCGAGCTCAGGACGGGCTTGCCGATGGCATCCTGCACCACCTGGATCGCGGCCAGTGACGGCATCTGCACACAGGCCGACAGCACAACAACGTCGGCGTCGGAGTAGTCCAGGCGCTTGACGATCTCGACGAGGTTCATCGGATCCTGCGCACCGACCTCGAGGTTGTCGGCGATCTCCAGCGAGATGGAGTCGGTCACCTTGATGCCGCCACCCTCGATGTACGCCACGACCTGCTCGGTCAGCGGCTTCATGTACGGCGTGATGATCGCGACCTTCTTGGCACCGAGCACACCCAGCGCATCCATGAGTGCACCGGCACTCGTGACGACCGGCGCCGCGTGGCCGTTGTCGATCGTGCGCTTGCTGAGTCGCTCCTGCGAGACGCAGTGGTATCCAGCGCCGCGGGTCATGATGGCCACCAGGCACGCGTAGCCCATGACGTCGACAGCGGCGTCTGAGAGTTCGACCGCACAGCGATCGGACTCGTCGTCCATCTTCTCCAGCTCTTCCTTGGTGACGGACTTCATCCGCATGCGGGAGGAGTGGAAGGTGAAGCGCTCGGGCTCGATGTCCTCACGTGCACGGAGCATGGCCGGAATCTCGGTCTCCATCGTCACGTTGGAGCTCGGCACGATGAGGCCCACGCGGAACTTCGTCTGCGACATGTCAGACCGCCACGACAGGGTTGGCCAGGGAGCCGATGCGCTCGATGTTGCACGTGACCACGTCGCCGGGTTGCAGGAAGGTTGGCGGCGTCATCGCCGCGCCTACGCCCTGCGGTGATCCGGTCGAGATGACATCGCCCGGCTCGAGCGTGACGCCGGAGGTGATGTCGGCGATGAGCGTCTCAATCTTGAACAGCATGTTCTTGGAGTTGCCGTTCTGGCGCGGATCCCCGTTGACGTCAAGAGTGAGCTGCAGCGTGTGCGGGTTGGTGATCTCATCGGTGGTGACGATGACCGGGCCGAACGGTGCGTAACTGTCCTGTCCCTTGGAGAAGAACCATTGGCCCGAGCGTCGCTGGTCGCGCGCGCTGATGTCGTTCATGATGCTGTAACCGAAGACGTAGTTGAGCGCATCGCCCTCGCTGACATTGCGCGCCACGCGCCCCATCACCACAGCAAGCTCGCACTCCCAGTCGAGCTGCTGGGTCATGGCGCCGTTGTGCTGGATGGGCTCGTTGGGGCCTACCACCGCGGTACCCGGCTTGCTGAACAGCACAGGGCGGGTCGGCAGGTCCTTGTCGGTGTCGAGTGTGCGACTGGACTCCTCGACGTGCTCGACGTAGTTGAGTCCGACGCCGATGACCTTGCCCGGGCGCAGCGGCGCACGCAGGGTCACGTCGCTAAGTGCATACGAGACATCGGCCGACCAGTCGGTTCGACCCTCGACCGCAGCGCGCACCTTGGCGTGGAGCTCGGGCCCGGCCCACACGTAGTCGATGAGTCGCGCAGGCACGTCGACGGTGCCTCGAAGCGCAGCCGCAAGGTCGATGACAGTTGTGTCATTGACGAGCACGCCGAGCATCGGCTCAGATGTTGCTGAGGTCGTGAAGGTGGCGAAGCGCATGGCGTCCTTTGCTGGTTGTGTGAGTGTCGGGATGCGTTCAGGCGTCGGGCGTGATGGATTCGAAGGTGCCGAAATCGTCATAGACGACCTTGGGCTGGGGCTGACGATTGACGTGGAGCTGGAAGACGTCGAAACGGTTGTAGTGGCCGATGATGTCGTGCATCTGCTTGGGCTGAATGCACTTGTTGATGTCGATGTCGGCATAGGTGATGCCTTCGACATCGATGAGTGGCTCGCTGATGAGTCGTCCGTCGGGCCCGAAGATGCCGCTGAACGCGGAGTTCTTGCGCTGCAGCATGGTGCGCGAAGCATCGTCATGCGCGACGGCATCGATGAGCTCGGGAGTAATCGCCGAGCACGACACGACGGTGAACACCTTGCCCTCGAACGAGTGCGCCTGTGCACGCACCTTGATGGCCTCGACCATGTCGTATTCGGGAGGAGCCGTGGGGAGAGAGATGTAGTTGGCCGTGTGCACGACTTCGCCCTGAGCGAGCAGTGCGAACCGAGCAAGGGTGTTGGTGTTCTCGCCGCACGCAAGTCCACCGAGTCGACCGATGGCGGTGTCGTACACCCTGAGGGTGGATCCATCTCCCCCGGCCCACGTGAGTTTCTCGGCCCAGGTCGGTACGAGCTTGCGGTGCTTGCCGATGATCTCGCCGTTCTCGTCAATGAAGACGAGGGTGTTGTAGAGCGTGCCCATCGAATAGGGGTCGCGCTCGTTGACGCCGAGCACCACGTGCGCACGCGCCGCCTTGGCAGCCTCGCGCACCTGATCGATCTCAGGACCGGGCACGAGGATCGAGGACTTGAACAGCTTCTCGAACCACGGGCTGCCCTGGATGGGCGTCATGGTCCAGTTCCAGTACGGATATCCCGGAACGAACACTTCGGGGAACACCACCAGGCGAGCACCGTTGCCGGCTGCTTCAGCGATCAGATCGCACGCCTTATTAATGGTGGCGGCGGTGTCGAGGAAGACGGGTGCAGCCTGAACCGCGGCTGCACGAAACTTCGGGAACTCGATCATGGCGCGCCTCCTCGGACTAGCGTGTGACGGGACGGGTGAATGGTCGCACCGCACTGCAGCCCGAGGGCGAAGGCTAGCATTTGATCAAAGATCACGATAGCCTTTTGCGACCGCTGAGTGGAGGGAGCCCACCGTGATCGAGGACATTATCGGCCGCGCTCGGGTCCACGACAACGCACAATTAGAGGAGTACTACGCAAGGCTGGCCAAGGTCGGCACCGGTGCGCTGTGGACCGTCGCCAACGAGATCGAGCCCTGGTACCCCCAGCCGCGCTCCGTCCCCATGCTCTGGCGCTACGAGGACATGCGTCCCCTCGTGATCGAGGCCGCGTCGCTCGTCAAGGGCGAGGACGCGGGTCGTCGAGTGGTCTTCCTGGTCAACGACGAGCGCCGCGATGTCTCCGCCGCCGTGGGCCTGCTGTACACCGGCATCCAGATCATGAACCCCGGCGAGGCCATGACGGCCCATCGTCACGCGGCCTCCGCCCTGCGCTTCGTCATCGAGGGCACCGGCGCGTGGACGATCGTGAACGGCGACCGACTCACGGTCGGCCCCAACGACTTCGCCATCACCCCCAACGGCACATGGCACGAGCACGGCAACGAGGCCACCGACAACTTCGTCATCTGGCAGGACGGCCTGGACATTCCGCTGGTCAACGCTCTGGATGCCAACTTCTACGAGGTGCACCCCGACCTGCACCAGGTGCCGGGCAAGGTCAACAACATGTCGATCCTCGAGCACGGCTCGGGCATCCTCAAGCCCGACAAGCGATCGTGGTCCAAGCCCTACTCCCCGCTGCTGGGCTACCCGTGGGGCAAGACCCGCGAGGCCCTGGTCAACGCCGCCAAGGTCACCGACGGCACCCCGTGGGACGGCGTCATCATGGAGTACGTCAACCCGGTCACCGGCGGCTCGGTCATGCCCACCATGGGTGCGCACATGCAGATGCTCCAGCCTGGCCAGGCCACCCAGTCGCACCGGCATACCGGCTCGGTCATCTACCACGTGGCCGAGGGTCGCGGGCACTCGATCATCGCCGGTCAGCGCTACGACTGGCAGGAGCACGACATCTTCTGCGTGCCGTCCTGGGCGTGGCACGAGCACGCCAACGACGACCAGAACAACCCCGCATTCCTGTTCTCGTTCAACGACTTCCCGATGATCAACTCACTGGCGCTGTGGGCCGAGAGTGCATACGACTCCAACGGCGGACATCAGGACCTCGGCTGACCTATGGCACGCGTGCGGATCGCCGCCGTCCCCGGCGACGGCATCGGCAATGAAGTCCTTCCTGCTGCCACCCGGGTGGTCGATGCCGCACTCGCGATAACCGGAGATTCAGTCGACTGGACGTGGCTGGACTGGGGTTGCGACTACCTCGTCGCCCACGGCTCGATGATGCCGACCGACGGCATCGCACAGCTTGCCGATCATGAGGCGATCTTCCTGGGCGCCGTCGGGCGTCCCGATGTGCCTGATCACGAGTCGCTCTGGGGACTGCTAATCCCGATTCGTCGGGCGTTCGACCAGTACGTCAACCTGCGGCCGGTCAAGCTCTTCCCCGGCGTCGCCCCCCGCGTGGTGCTCCCCGCGGGTGCCGACATAGACATGGTGATCATCCGCGAGAACACCGAGGGTGAGTACTCCGAGCTTGGCGGCCGTTTCGGGCGCGGCACGGCGGGCGAGTTCGCGATCCAGGAGAACGTCTTCACGCGCGTCGGCATCGAGCGCATCGCACGCTACGCACTCGACCTCGCCGTCTCGCGCACCGGTCGCATCACGTCCGCCACGAAGTCCAACGGCATCATCCACACGATGCCGTTCTGGGACGAGGTTGTGGAGCAGTGCGCGGCCGACTACCCCGCCGTCACCGTGCGCAAGGTGCTCATCGATGCCCTGGCCGCCGAACTCGTCCTGCGCCCGCACGAATTCGACGTCATCGTGGCGTCCAACTTGTTCGGCGACATCCTCAGCGACCTGGCGGCCGCCACCGTCGGCAGCCTCGGCATCGCCGCCTCGGGCAACCTTGACCCCGAGCGCCGGCACCCGTCGATGTTCGAGCCGGTGCACGGCTCGGCACCTGACATCGCCGGCAGAGGAATCGCCAACCCCGCCGCCGCGATCTGGTCCGCGGCCCTCATGCTCGAGCACATCGGGCGCAAAGAGGCCGCCGGCCTCATCATGGAGTCCCTCACGCACTCTCTCGCCAACCCCGGCACGCGCACGGCAGACATCGGCGGCACCGCCACCACCGAGTCGGCCACGCAGGCCGTCCTCGACGGCCTCGGCCGATCTACCCGAAAGGACACCCACCATGGCTGAGCGGTCATTCGCTGCCGAGGTCAAGCAACTGCGACTCGGCCAGGGAGATGAGTTCCACGGCGAGGGCATCCTCGCGGTCACCAAGGGTCTGCTGCAGTCCGGTGTCGCCTACGTCGGCGGCTATCAGGGCGCTCCCATCTCACACCTCATGGACGTACTCGGCGACGCACAGGAGATCCTCGGCGAGCTGGGCATCTACTTCGAGAACAGCGCATCCGAGGCCACCGCGGCCGCCATGCTCGCCGCCTCAGTTCACTACCCGCTGCGGGGTGCGGTCACGTTCAAGTCGACCGTCGGATTTAACGTGGCATCAGACGCGCTGGCCAACCTCGCGTCCGGCGGAGTCAACGGCGGCGCCCTCGTGATCATCGGCGAGGACTACGGCGAGGGCGCCAGCATCATGCAGGAGCGCACCCACGCGTTCGCCATGAAGTCGCAGATGTGGCTGCTGGACCCCCGTCCCAACCTGACCGCCATCGTCGACATGGTCGAGAAGGGCTTCGAGTTGTCGGAGGCCAGCAACACCCCGGTGATCCTCGAGCTTCGCCTGCGCTCGTGCCACCTGCACGGCTCGTTCACCACAAAGGACAACCGCCGCCCCACGATGACCATCGAGGAGGCGGTCGAGAATCCCCGACGCGACTACAGCCGCATCGTGCTGCCGCCCATGAGTTTCCAGCATGAGCAGGAGAAGGTCACCAAGCGCTGGCCGGCCGCGGTCGACTTCATCACCAAGAACAAGCTCAACGAGTTCGTGGCTGAAGGCGCGCAGGACTTCGGCATCATCCTGCAGGGCGGCCTGTACAACAACGTCAATCGCGCGCTCGAGCTGCTGGGCCTGTCGGACGTCTACGGCAACACCAAGGTGCCGCTGTACATCATGAACGTCACCTACCCCGTCATCGACGCCGAAGTGGTGAAGTTCTGCGCCGACAAGAAGTCGGTGCTGCTGGTCGAAGAAGGACAGCCCGACTTCATCGAGCAGAACATCCAGGCGATCCTTCGTCGACACGACGCCACCGCCGTGCTGCACGGCAAGGACCTGCTGCCCGTGGCCGGCGAGTACACCCCCGGCGCCGTGACCAAGGGCGTCTACGCGTTCATCCGCAAAGTCGCGCCGCACCTGCTCGATGGCATCGACCTGCCCACCATCACCCTGCCCAACGATGACCCGCGCAGCCCGTTCGCACCGCGCATCACCAGTGACCTGGTGCAGGGGCGTCCGCCGGGCTTTTGCACCGGCTGCCCCGAGCGCCCGATCTTCTCCGCACTCACGCTCGCGCAGAAGGAAGTGGGCGACCACTACATCGCGGGCGACATCGGCTGCCACCTCTTCGCGATCAATCCGCCGTTCGCTATCGGCGCGACCACGATGGGCTACGGCCTGGGCTCGGCTTCCGCCGCCGCCCTCAACGGCGCCAAGGCGACCAAACGCCCCATCGCGATCATGGGCGACGGCGGCTTCTGGCACAACGGCCTGGTGAGCGGCGTCGGCAACGCCGTCTTCAATGAGAACGATCAGGTGCTCGTCATCGTCGACAACAACTACAGCGCCGCCACCGGTGGCCAGGATGTGCTCTCATCGCACGGCGAGGCCCCCAATCGATCCATGCAGCACCCGATCGAAGCGGCCGTGCGTGGTGTTGGCGTCACCTGGGCCAAGACCATCACGAACACCTTCAAGGTCGATGAGATGCGCGCGGTCTTCGAGGAGGCGCTCACCTCACCGGAGAAGGGCCCCAAGGTCATCATCGCCCAGAGCGAGTGCACCCTCAACCGCATGCGCCGCGAGAAGCCGATTCAGACCAAGGCCATCAAGGACGGCAAGCGTGTGGTCAAGGCACGGTTCGGCGTCGATCCCGAGACGTGCACCGGAGACCACTCGTGCATTCGCATCTCCGGCTGCCCGTCGCTGACGATCGCCGACAATCCTGATCCGCTGCGTCGCGATCCCATCGCCACGGTCATCAGCAGCTGCGTCGGCTGCGGACTGTGCGGCGAGAACGCACATGCTGCAGCGCTGTGCCCGTCGTTCTACCAGACCCAGGTCATCATCAATCCCAGTCGCTGGGACCGCATGAAGGCCTCCATCCGGAGTCGTTACATCGGCTGGCTTCAGCGCGGCATCGAGCGCCGACTCGCCGGAATCGAGCCGGCGTGACCGCGTTGATGACGACCGACCCCACCACCCGCACGCGCCCGATCACCATGGCCATCCTCGCCATGGGTGGCGAGGGTGGTGGCGTACTGGCGGACTGGTTGGTCTACGTCGCCGAGCACAACGACTGGTACGGCCAGAGCACCTCGGTCCCCGGCGTCGCACAGCGCACCGGTGCCACCGTCTACTACCTGGAGTTCTTCCCCCGCGCTGGCGCAACGGCCTACCCGGTCCTGGGCACGATGCCCACGCCGGGTGAGGTCGACGTGGTCGTCGCCTCCGAGCTCATGGAGGCCGGCCGCGCGATCACCCGCGGGTTCATCACCCCCGAACGCACCACCGTGGTCTCGTCGACCAGTCGCACCTACGCCATGCCCGAACGCACGGCGATGGGTGAAGGCCGCGTGGACTCCGAGGGCATTCTTGAAGCCACCCGTGCAGCATCCAAGCGCTTCGTGCGCGGCGACTTCGCCCGCATCGCCGACGACACCGGCAGCGTCATCAGTGCCGTGCTCTTCGGCGCGATTGCGAGCGCGGAGGTGCTGCCGTTCACCCGTGAGCAGTTCGAAGACGCCATTCGTGCGGGCGGCAAGGGCATCGAGGCCAGCCTTCGCGCGTTCGACAAGGGCTTCGCCGTTGCGGCAGCGTCGGAACGCCCCACCGTCGGTCTCACCATCGGCACACGCCCCGACGACTATCTCGACCCCGTTCCCGTCGGCCCCTCGGCAGCCGATATCGCACGCGCCACCGAAGATCCCATCGCCATGGTCGGATCTCGACTCACGGCGCAAGCGGCGCGGATCGCCCGCGACTTCCCTGCGCCGGCACGTTTCAACCTCGTCATGGGTCTCAAGCGCACGGCCGAGTACCAGGACGTCGCCTACGCCGATGTGTTCCTGGACCGCGTGGCCTCCATCGCAGCCCTCGACACCGATCCCTCCGCGCGCCTGACAATTGAGACCGCCCGGCACACCGCGCTGTGGATGACCTACGAGGACACCATTCGCGTGGCCTTCCTCAAGACCCGCAAGAAGCGCTTCGAGCGCGTCAGTGACGAAGCGCGTGTGTCGGACGAGCAGCTGATGGAGGTGCGCGAGTACCTGCACCCGCAGATCGAGGAAATCACCGACACCTTGCCCACGGCTCTGGGCCGGTGGATGCTGCGCTCAACGGCCGCCAATGCGTTGATCTACAAGGCCACCCACAAGGGGCTCAAGCTCAACACGTCGTCGGTATGGGGTTACACGATGCTCTACACAATGGCGCGCATGCGCCCGATCCGGCGGCGTTCCCTGCGCTTTGGTCTCGAGCAGCAGCGCATCGACACCTGGCTTGGTCTCATTCGCCAGTACGCCCCGGTGGACTACGCGTTCGCGTGCGAGGTCGCCGAGTGCGCGCAGGTCATCAAGGGCTACGGCGAGACGCACGCACGAGGCTGGGCCAGCTTCGAGGGCCTCATGGCACAGGTGCCGGTGCTCTCCGCTGATCCCGCCACCGCAGCCCGCCGACTGATCGACCTGCGCACAGCTGCCCTGACAAATTGACGGACTGACGGACTGGCGGACTGACGAACTGACGGACTGACGAACTGACGGACTAGTCGTTGCTGACCGGCACACCCGGCAGTTGATTCTTGCGAAACGGCCAGACGAACTCGCGGCCGCCGGTGATGCCCTTGCTTCGGAAGATCAGCATCAGCACCAGGATCAGGCCCAGAACGATCGGCCGCGTGCCCTGAGGAATCTGCAGCGTGTGTGCCGCAATGGTCATGCCCGCCTGCAACTTCACCAGAATCAGATCCACGAGCGCGAAGACAAGGGTGCCCACCACCGCGCCACTCAGCGACAGCATGCCGCCGAGCACCAGCATCGCCAAGGTGACGAACGTCAGGTCGATACTGAGCTGGCTTGCCTGCACCACACGGTTGGTCAGCGCGAAGAGTCCACCGGCCACACCCGCGATGACACCGGATGCCGTGAACGTGATGATGCGCTGCGTGACCACGTTGATGCCTGACGCGGCCGAGGCCGTTCCATCCTCGCGAGCGGCCCGCAGCAGACGAGCCGGCCGCGTACGCTGGAAGAGCCACGCCACGACGATCGCCCCCATCGCGAACAGCATCGTCATCCACACGTTGAGGACATCCGGGATACCGACCATCGACTGGCCACTCTCCGGGCCGATGCTCGACCAGTAGGTCAGCACCTGGTTGACCAGGCCCAGGAGCGCGAACGTGGCGATACCGGCCTGCAGTCCGTTGAGTCGCATGAGGGCCGGCGACACGACCAGAGCAAGCACACCGCCGACGATGCCTCCGATGAACACCGCCAGTATCCACGGGGAACCGATGTCGTACAGGAAGGGGAACAGGTTGGGCAGAAGCGAGTGCTTGAGCGTGGGATCGATCGTCAGCAGGCCGACGGTCCAGGCACCTACCGCCACGAAGGCGACGTGACCAAAGCTGAGGACTCCGGACGTGCCAATGAACATCTGCAGTGCCACCACGATGATCAGGTCGACCAAGGCGTACTGCATTGCGATCTGGTTGCTCTTGCCGAAGAGGCTGTTGACGGCAACTGCGGCAAAGACAAGTAGCAGCAGGCTGACCAACGACCAGCCCGGTGCCAGGCGATATCCCAGTGAGCGCTTGATGATGGATGGCGTGCTCATGTGCGCACCGCCCCGCGTCCTCGCACGAGTAGGCCCGATGGCTTGAGAAGCAGCACCACAATCACGAGCACGTAGACGAATGCGTCCCGGAAATTGCCCACGCCCTGCGGAAGCCAGGTCTCCAGCATCGACGATGCGAAGCCGACAAGGAAACCGCCGGCGAGCGCGCCGGAGATCTTGTCGATGCCGCCGATGACCGCTCCGACCAAGGCGAGAACCGTGATGCGCACACCGAAGGTCGGTCCGACCGCGCCGCTCTGCGTGGTGAGCACGAACGCCACAGCCGCCGCCAGCACACCGCTGAGGACAAACGACAATCCGATGACCCGACTGGCCGGGATTCCCACCAGGCGGGCCGTGGTGAAGTCGGCCGCCGCAGCCTGAAGTTGAAGACCCAGGGTCGTCCTGGTCAGGAACAACTGGAGCAACACCAAGAGGATCGCGGACAGCACGATTGCGGTGACGGAGAGCAACTGCAGCCGAATTCCCGCCACCTCAACCGACTGCGACAGGTTGCTGGCCACGGGCGCGGAGCGAACGTTGTTGCCGAAGATCAACTCGTACACGCGCTGCAGCAGGAAGCTGACGCCGAAAGATGCGATCAGCAGTGTGGCCGGGCCGGCCTTGCGCATCCGCGAGAAGACCGCGAGCTCCATGAGCAGCGACAGGATGACGGCGACCAGGATCGACAGTGGAATCGCGACGTACCAACCCAGGTCCCAGGTGAGTACCAGGGCGTAGCCGGCACCGGTGATGATTTCGCCGGTGGCAAAGTTTGCGAGGCGAATGACTCCAAAGACCAAACCGATCGCGAGCGCCGCGAGACCAAGGACCGCGCCGGCGGACAGCGCATCTACCAGTGACTGAATGAACTGACTCATCCGAAGTACGCCTCCGTCAGGATCTGGACATTCTCGGCATCCTCGGGCTTGAGGCTCAGGGTGATGACTCCGTCGTGCAGCACATAGGTGCGGTCGCAGAAGGCGATGGTGAATTCCGCGCGCTGCTCAACCACGAGGACCGCCTTCCCCGCCGCACGCACGGCGGCCAAGGCCTCGAAGACCGTGTCGACGGCCGTGGGTGACAGGCCCAGCGATGGTTCGTCGAGCATGAGGACGTCGGGGTCGGACATCAACGCGCGGCCGATGGCCAGTTGCTGCTGCTGTCCGCCGGAGAGCAACCCGGCAGGTCGCGACGCGAACTCTCGAAGGATGGGGAACAGATCCATGACCTTGTCCATGGCCTCCTGCGCCCCCGACTTGGTGCGACGCGCAACTCCCCCGAGCCGCAGGTTGTCCTTGACCGACAGGTCGGCAAACACATGGCGCCCCTCGGGGACAAGGGCGATACCCAACCGGACGACCTTCTCGGGGACCAGTCCGGAGGCGTCCCGCCCATTGATGCGCACTGCACCAGTGCGTGCCGTGGCACCCATGATCGCCAGGAGGCTGGAGGACTTGCCTGCGCCGTTGGGTCCGATGAGCCCGACCGCTTCACCGCCGGCGACCGCCAGGTCGATTCCTCGCACGGCGGGTACTCCGTTGTACGACACGGTCAGACCCGTGACGTGCAATCCGACCGCGCTGATCGTTGAACTATCGATGGACACTGCCACTCTTTCCCAAGTAGGCCTCGACGAGTGCATCGCTGTTGCGCACCTCTGCAGGTGTGCCCTCGAGGAGAGTCTTTCCTTCGACGAGCACATGGATGCGATCGCACACGTCGAGGATGAGCTTGACGTTGTGGTCGATGAGGAGGACGCCGATGCCGCGGTCGCGCACGAGTCTGATGTTGTCGGCGAACTCGCCGATCTCACCCTCGTTGAGTCCCGCGGCTGGTTCGTCGAGGAGTACATAGGACGGGTCGGTCGCCAAGGCACGTGCCACGCCTACGCGACGCTCGACTCCGTGCGGCAACGCGGCCGCAGGCCGGTCTGCCCACTGGCCGAGGTGGAACTCGGCAATGAGACCGTCGGCTCGTTCACGAGCGGCCTTCGACCTCTGGCCGGTGCCGACCGCGGTGACGGCGATGTTCTCGCGGACTGTGAGGCCGTTGAACAGGTGCCCGTGCTGAAACGTGCGCGCCAAGCCGTGGCGCGCTCGTGAGAAGGGCTTCTCGCGGGTGATCTCCCGGCCGTTGAGTTCCACTGAGCCGGTATCGGGCTGGTCGTAGCCACTGATGATGTTGACGAGCGTGGACTTCCCTGCACCATTGGGGCCGATCAGGCCGAGTACGGCGTGCGGCGCGACATCCAGGCTCACGTCAGTCAGAGCCTGAACTCCGCTGAAAGACCGGGAAACCCCGGTCACGCGCAAAGCGCGAGACCGGGGCTCCGGGCTGTTCGTCATAAGGGCAGACTCTACGGATTTACGACCGTGGTAGGTGCCTGCTCTGCGACGTAGACGAGCTTGCCGTCCTGCACGACGAGAATGCGCATGGGGCGCTTCACGTTGATGTGCAGATCAGGCGAGAAGGAGCTCGGGCCGGCCAGGGTCGGCACGTCCATGAAGCCCTCCATTGCTGCGGCCAGTGCTGCGCCATCCCAGCTGCCAGCCTGCTTGTAGGCCTCGAGGATGAGCTGCAGCGTGGTCGGGCCGGTGACGAAGCCACCGACGTCGGGCGCGTTGCCGTACTTCTTGGCGTACTCCGCAGCAGCAGCGTTGACGGCCGGGTCCGGATCGTCACCGTTCTTGGACGCATACGTCACGACGTAGTAGTCCTTGAGGTTCGGGATAGCGCCGACCCAGAAGTCACCGTCCATGCCGAAGCCGGAGACGATGGGCTGCTTGAGTCCGCCATCGCGGATCTCCTTGGCAACTGCGCCACCACCGGGGTTGTAGCCACAGTTGAAGATGACGTCAGGCTTGGGGCCCGCCGCGATCTTGGAGACGGTCTCCTTGACGGAGTCGCCCTGCGTGTACTCGTAGGTCTGAATGACCTTGCCACCGAGAGCCGTGAACGCCTTGTCGACGATCGCGCACTGGTTCTGGGTGTACTTGATCGAGTTGTCCTTGAGGAGGACTGCGTTCTTCCAGCCCTTGCCATACGCGAACTCGGCCATGATGGAGGCCTCGCCCGGGGTTCCGTCGCCCGCGGAGAAGCCGATCTTCAGGCCGCCCTTGGGGCCGTAGATGGGATCGCCGACGCACGGTGCGATGTTCAGGACGTTCTTGGCCTCGGCCACGAGAGCGGCCGGGGATGAGACGTCGTAGTCGCAGGTGACGATGAGGACGTTGGCGCCCTGGTCGATAACCTGCTGAGCATCAGCCGCGTACTGGTCGAGCTTGCTCTCGGTGTCGATGAACTTGACCTCGATCGGCTGGCCGTTGACGCCACCGGCGGCATTGACCTTCTCGATCTCCTGCATGAGGGCGTTACGGGCCGGGGTATCGATCGGGCCCATAAAGCCACTGCCTGCCTGGACGATGCCCAGAACGAGCGGGTCGCCAGTGGCGGGGGCAGCGGATTCCGGTGCGGCGGCCGAAGCGGTGTCCGCTGCAGCCGAAGACGAGTCAGAGCTGGAGCTTGAGGATGAACAGCCCGCGAGCACAACCGTGCCCACGGCAAGCACCGCAGCGAAAGACATGAGACTGCGTCTCACGTGACCTCCCTAGATCTGGTATCCCCGATTCGGTCGAAACGAGGCGAACCACAGCAGTGTGCTGCGGCAGGGTCGCAGTGTGACATTTGATCAAGGGCAGAGCAACGCGATCGCATACCTGTCACGCACTTGTTACACGGCCGCAGCCGATTCACGACAAATCGGGCAGTGGGGCGAGCGCATGGGGTCCCAGGTGGGAGAAGTCGAGCCCGGACATCAATTCCCCCAGCTTCGGCATCGCCACCTCTGCCGGGGTCTGGCCCATCTCCCCTGCCAGCTTGTCCGCAGCCATGGAGACGGAGGCATTGAGGTGTTGCCTGAGCCAGCGCACGGCGTCGGGTCCGTCTCCGCACAACAAGGCAGCCAGGACACTGGCATGCTCATGGTCGCGTTGGGCCTTGGAATCGTCCTGACGCATCCACTCGACGCGATAGCGCTCTGAGTTGCGCCATGCGGGAACGAGACTGCGGATGAGCCAGTCCCGGCGAGAGGCCCCATAGATGGCGAAGTGGAAACGCTCGTGCGCATCTCTGGCAGCAACCCGGTCGTCGGCCGAGACGGCCGCATCCATCTCCGCCAGAGCCGTCGCCGCGCGAGCGCCATCGTCGGCGGTGAAATGCTGGGCGGCCTCCCACACCGCGATGGTTTCGAGGTGCAGACGGGAGAAGTAGGTGTCCTGCAGATCGGCCAGGGTGCGCTCGCGCACGCGGGCACCTTTGCGCGGCTCCATCTCGACGAGATCGAGGGCCGCCAGCCGTCTGATGGCCTCACGCACAGGCATCATGCTCATGCCCAACTGCTCGGACAGTTCCTTCAGTCGCAGTGGGGAGCCAGGGGGGATGCGCCCGTCAACGATGGCGTCAAAGAGCTCTCGGGCCGCGATATCCGAGGCGCTGTCGACCTGGGCCTTGGGGAGCATGGCTGAGAAGTTATCAAATATCGAATTGCGCGTGGGGCGGAATTCACGGACGGTCCACAGCCGTCCAATCTGACACGGCCATGGCGAAGTCACGTGGCGCAGCCAGAGCGAGCCTCAGTGCATCAGGCCACGGTGCAGAGCCCTCGGTGGTACCGGAGGCGTGGACGATGATCATCCGGCCGGACACGGCGCGTTCACCGTCCTCGCGGTCTATCGCGAAGGCGTACGTGCATGAGCTCGCTCCCACCTTGACCACCCCCAGCCGCACGGTGATGAGGTCGTTGAAGTACAGGCGCGCTTGGTAGTCGACTTCCACATGCACGCGTGGAATGCGAGGGGTGTGCTCGACATGACCCAGGCACCGGTATAGCTGATGCTCTGCTTCTTCCGCCCATCGCATGGCGGCGGCAAAGTGGTTGTGCCCTGACGCATCGGTCTCATGCCACGCCAACCTGCGCGTCACGCTGATACGAGCTCCGGTGACCTCATCCATGGGATCCATGCCGCGCATCGTTCCATGGACAATGTCGGGCTCACCCGCCAGTGCCAGCGGCACTGGCCTCTCGCAGCGTCCGGGCAAAAGTTTCGATCGGTTGAGCACCCGACATGCCGTACTGCCGATCGAACACGAAAAACGGCACGCCGGTCGCACCGAACTGACGGGCAAGGTCGACGTCGTCGGCCACACGGCCCCGATAGGCGCCCGAGGCGATCGCCGCGTGCGCTTCGCCGACGTCGAGCCCGACCGCGAGCACATGCGGCATCAGCTCCTCGGCGGTGAAGATCGGCTCTGCCCGCTCGAAATACGCGGAGTACAGCTGCTCAAGCAACTCCTGCGACTTCTTCTCGTCCTGATCCTGCGCCCACAGCAGCACCTCATGGGCCACGTGCGTGTTTCCGCTCGTGGTGTCCATGAGGCGGTACGACAGCCCCTCGGTCGCAGCAACGTCGGCTACCTGACCCATCATCTGCTCAGCACCAGCCGCATCGGTGCCGTACTTGCGTGCAATGACCTCGACTGTGCGATGCCCATCACTCGTGGCACCGGGGTCCAATTGGAATGCGCGGTGCACGATGTGCGCGTCGGTGATCCCAGCGTCTTTGAGGGCACGCTCCAAGCGACGCTTCCCGATGAAGCACCAGGGACACACGACGTCTGACCACACTTCGATCTCCATGATGACTCCGGACCTAGATGGAATCCACGCGCACGCGGTAGCGCATGGTGTGGGACGTCGAAGGCTGCAGTGTGATCGCCTCGTCGCCGACATTGCCACCTTCGATGCACAAGAAACCGGTCCAGTCATCGGGCGCAATGTCCTTGATGGCCGCCGCTTTGGCGTCCCAGGGATTCCACACGATCGTGCTCGCTGATGCGATCTTGCGAATGTGGATGACTCGACTCAGAACTGGATCCACCACCCGAACCCCGGCGCTCGAGGAGTAGACCCGATCGGTTTCGCCCGTGAAGCCGAGGTCGCCCTCCTGGACACCCGCCCGAGCACCATCGACCTTGTCGACGTACGAAGCGCCGTCAAGACCCTGCACCTGCACCTTGCGCACGTCGCCCACTCGCAGGTAGGTGTGCAATGCCTCTTCGTACGTGAACGGTTGGTCGCCGGTGTTCTCGACCGTGAGTGCCAGATCAAGAACTGAACCAGCGCTGATGGCATACGTGGCTTGATAGGGGTGCGGGAACAACGGGCTGGTCGCCGCCGTGCTGTCGAGTCGATACACGGCAACCTTGGCGGTCTCCCCCTCTGCTATGCCCGCCAATGCCCAGTCCGCAACGCGTGCAAATCCATGCGACGGAGTCATGTCGCCTGAGCGCCCCGGACCGAACCACGGGAAGATCACCGGCACGCCACTGTGCACCGACGCAGCGGGTTCCACATCGGGCCGCGCACTGAGCCACAGCACCGGCTGATGCCCGGTGGGTGCCCAGGTCAAGAGGTGTGCACCTCGATCGACTGCCGAAGCCTCACAGGACGAACAGTTCAGCGAACGCATGACGACAGCCTACGGACGAGCGCTCAAGCCCCCGTCAAGGATGAGGACCTGTCCGGTCATGAAACTTGACGCGTCGCTCGCCAAGAACAGGGCTCCTGCGGCGATCTCGGCCGGTGTTCCCCACCGGCCCATCGGCACGTCTTTGAGCAGATTGGTTTCGACCTCGCCGTCGTGGCGCAGGAATTCGGTGAGGTCGGTCTCGACCCAACCCGGCACGAGTGCGTTCACGCGCACGCCCTGAGTGGCCATCTCAATGGCGACACTCTGGGTGACAGAGATGATGGCCGCCTTTGCCGCTCCGTAGTGCGACATGGTTGGCGCGCCCCGAAGTCCCAGCACCGACGACATATTGATGGCCGAGCCACGCCCACTGGCCACCAGTGCCGGCAGACAGGCCTGCAGCAACTCCACGGCGGCGTCGAGATTCAGGCGCAAGGTCTTCTGCCACCCCGCTGCGCGCATGCTTGAAAGCGGAACTGAGAAAGAATTGCCACCGGCATTGTTGACGAGGATGTCCAGACCACCGAGCCCGTCCATCGCCGCCGACACGATGCTGTCTGCTGCACCGTCGGCGGTGACGTCAGCCGCGACCACGATGCAGCGACGCCCACGCGCCTCAATCTCAGCAGCAATCTCGGCTAGGGCATCGGCTGACCGTGCCGTGACGACCACATCAGCGCCCGCGAGCGCGAAACGCATCGCGATCTCGCGGCCGATGCCGCGAGAGGCACCGGTGACGATGGCTCGACGGCCGAGGAGTTCATCCGACATGTGCGTCCTAGTGGGAGTGGTGGTCGACACGCTGCCACCCAAGCGGCTTGGCTTGCAACCATGCAAGCTCCGCGCGTGCGATCAGCTCGTCGGTGGTGCCGGGAGCTTCGGGAATGCGCACCACTGTGCCGGATACGGCTTGGACCACCGGGACAGCCGCATCACCCAGCAGTGAGGCATCACGAAGGTCAACCACCACATCAAGTCCGTTGGCGCGCTGCGCGGCCTGGGCAAGGGTCCGCAGGCAGTCTTCAGGGTGCTCAAGATCGGTGACGAGTTGGACCTTGGTGAACCGGGCGACGTCACGATCGCGCCCACAACCCATGACGAACCACCCCTCGCGCGCGAAGCGAAGCGCAACGTACTGGCCCAGCTCGCAGTGCGGATCAGTAATGAGGACGCTCGGGGTCAGATCGGCGGGCATGGGACATGGTGGCACGTGCTGGCGCGCCCTTTGCACAGATCTGTCCTGTGATCGATCCGTGACCTACGATAGGGGCAGTCCAGGCCGACGGAGGATTCCATGGTTATCAGGCCCACCCGCGCTGCGGCTGCTTTCGCCGCCTTAGCGATCGCTGCCACGCTCTCGCTTGCCGCCTGCTCTGGGTCCTCCGACGCCGGTGCGTCCGATGCCGCGTCGACCTCTCCCGTGCCCTCAATGTCTGATTCCGCGATGGCATCGGATTCCGCCGGCGCTTCCGACCTCGCCCCGGTTGATGCTGCAGGGTCGTCCTGCGAGGCCTACTTCAAGGTCGACCTGCTCAACAGCCAGTACGCCGGTGGCGCAGTCGCCCAGGGCGACCTCACCGAAGCCGACGCCCGTACCCAGATGCAGGCCGACCTGTTCGAGATGAACAAGCAGGCCAAGGCTGCCGAGTCGGACGGCAGCGGCTCCCCGAAGCTTGCAAAGAACGCCCTGAAGATGAAGAAGCTGGTCAAGGCTCTCAAGGCTGGCGCACCGCTGTCGGCTCTGTCCAAGGCCTCACAGCAGAATTTCGCCACGTACTCCCTTCGCGTTCAACAAGCGTGTGACGCCCTCGGCTACCCGCTGCCCGACGAGAACGTGACCGCGCGTTCGTCCGCCGGCATCAAGCAGTAGGAGATGGCGGCTTCTGATCGGCTGGTCTGGATCGACCTCGAAATGACCGGTCTGGACACACAGCACGACGAGATCGTCGAGATCGCCTGCATCGTCACCGATCCAGACCTCACTGAGTTGGACGAAGGCATCAGCCTCGTCATCAAGGCCCATGACGCTCCTCTGGCCGCGATGGACCCTGTCGTCGTCAAGATGCACAACGACTCGGGCCTCATTCATGAGATTCCGAACGGGATCGACTTGGCCGATGCCGAAGCCCAGGTGCTGGCCTACGTCCGAAAGCACGTGCCCGAGGCCCGCAAGGCACCACTGGCCGGCTCATCGGTCTACGTCGACCGCGGGTTCCTTGCGCGGTACATGCCTCAGCTTGATGCCCACCTGCACTACCGCCTCGTCGACGTCTCCAGCATCAAGGAGTTGTCTCGTCGGTGGTACCCGCGCACGTATTTCGCCAGCCCGGAGAAGACGGGCAACCACCGTGCCCTCGGCGACATCCTCGATTCGATTGCCGAGCTTCGCTACTACCGCGATGCCGTCTTCGTTCCGCTACCAGGGCCGGAACTCGGTGAGGCCCAGGCTCTGGGGCAGGCGCACGCGGTCGATCCCGTTCGCTAGACTCCGAGTCCCGCTCCGCGCGGGGTGGCATGCCGAGGGGTCATCCCAACCGCGTGACATGGTGGGTGTAGCTCAGCTGGTAGAGCACTTGGTTGTGATCCAAGACGTCGCGGGTTCGAGTCCCGTCACTCACCCCACATGCTCCTCCGTGGGTGGTGTTCCCCCTATATTTCCATCCAGATTCACTTAACTCAAAGGTGGTGGCGCAGGGTGATGTCGCGCGCGGTATCGGTGTTTATCGCCGTGGTAGTGACCGTCCTCGCCTCCTCCCCGCTGTCCACGACCGCCAGCGCGGCCTCGACGGTGTCCTTGCCCTACCTAGTGGTCATCGATGCAGGAAGCAGCGGCACACGCCTCACGCTCTTTGCCAATACGTCCGGCACGTTGCGCCCCCGAGCTACCTACGTGGCACCCACAACCTCACGCGGACTGTCCTCCTTTGAACTCACTCCGCACCAGGCCGGACCGGAAAGCATCACCCCTCTTCTGACACAGCTCGACGTTTACCTCGCTCAGAACGGCATATCGATGTCCAGCGTGCCGGTGTCCTTGCTCGCCACGGCTGGAATGCGCGATGTGCGACGTGACGATCCTGCAGCCGCGCAGGCGATCCTCGACAGCACCGCGCAGACACTTGCCGCGAGCGGGCATCTCGTCACTGAACCGCATCCTGCCGGGCGAGCAGGAAGCATCACTTGCGTGGCTTGACGCCAACGTGGTCGCGGGCACCCTCGACCATGCCAGCTCAAGCATTGGCACGCTCGAGGTAGGCGGAGCCTCAGCCCAAGTTGCATTTCGATCACCCACGACGCATGGCAAAGCGGTGAGTCAACTACGTGTCAACGGCACCGACGTTTTCGTCGTAGCCGTGTCTTACCTCAGACTCGGCGGCAACGATGCACGGGATCTGATGCAGGCTGCCAACGATGCCGGCTCATTCTGCTTCCCCAACAACGTGGCAGGGAGCACACCTGTCATCTACGTGCCCAAGGCCGTGCGCCCGGTCAATGCGAGCACAGCGATGTACTCGTGGTCCAGATGCGCTCACGCGTACGACACAGTCATTACTTCGGTCGGCGCCGTGCGCACTACGGCGGCACCGGTGCCGCCTGCGCAACTACGCACCCTGCCCGGCTTCGCCGGAACAACGTTCATCGGCCTTGGCAGCATCCCATTGATATTCACCACGTTGGGCGCCGCAGGCGCCAAAGACATTCCCGCCGCGGTCCGCGCCAAGGTCGCGGCAACCTGCATGGGACCGGGAGCCTGGACTCACTCTGCCGCGCTCTATCCGCCATCGCTTGCATCGTTCGCCGACACCCTGTGCTCCACATCAACGTACGAATACGAACTGGCTTTCAGCACCAAGGGCGTTGGTATCCGGTCAGATCACTTCACGGTGCTCGATCCCAATGCTCCCCAGCAGCCGGCGTGGACGTCGGGGTACGCCATCACCCGGCTTCATCCCTGAGTCCGCCCAACCACCCGACCACCCGACCACCCGAATCACCGGGTGGCCATCACGGGCCCTCTCATGCGGCTGCCCGCTACGCTTTACCCGAATTGTCATGCCTTGGGGAGACGTCAATGAGCAGCGAGTCTGACGCGACTGGCGCCGAAGGTCCTACTCAGGACACCGGTCCGAGCGGTGAGCACCCTGGTGAGCAGGCCGCCGTTCCGCCACTGGTCAAGATCCTGAAGAACCACACCTTCGTTACACCGGGGCAGGCCGAGCGCGTCCCCATGACGGTTCGAAACGTCAGCGGAATCGTCGAGAGCTTCAGCCTCACACCTCTCGGGCCTGCCGCACCCTGGGTCGAAGTTCTGCCGACTGAAGTCTCGCTTTTCCCAGGGGACGAAGGGACCGCGACCATCACCTTCCGACCACCCCGTGTCCCCGGGGTCGTGGCCGGCGAGTACGTGGTGGCCATCCGTGCGCTGTCGCAGGTCATGCGCGACTCTGCCTCCACGGACGAGTTGCTCGTCACTGTTGCGCCGTATTACCAAGCGTCCAGCGATATTGCGCGAAGCACGTTCACCGTACGCACCAAGGCCGAGACTCAGCTTGAGATCGTCAATCGCGGCAATGC
>Ga0114968_10000863_pt1 | contig 23126 bp, 23 predicted proteins | sample M_130807_EF_Meta_FD_87020 | JGI IMG/M metagenome (GOLD analysis project Ga0114968, IMG submission 87020) | Freshwater microbial communities from Lake Montjoie, Canada to study carbon cycling - M_130807_EF_MetaG | ecosystem: Environmental > Aquatic > Freshwater > Lake | place: Lake Montjoie... | reverse complement strand
GAAGGGCGAAGCCGCCGGCGGCAAAGGCGGCGCAGGCACCTACGAGCACGGCATCGCAACCTATGCTCTTGGGGAAATGTACACCCTCGCCCGTCTCGGCAGCAAGAGCCTCCCTGGCATGCGCGAAGCCTTTGAAAAAGGCGTGAAAGTCATCATCGAAAACCAGACCCCGGCAGGTGCCTGGGCCTACGGCGGCAAGGACCAGATCGTTTACAACAAGGCCGCCGGCGCTGACCTTTCCGTGGTCGGCTGGCAGTTCCAGGCGCTCAAAGCCGCCAAGAACACCGGTCTGAAGATCGACGGCCTGCACAGCTGCATCGGCAAAATGACCGACTATCTGGAAAAAATGCAGACCAAGGATGGCGGCTTCGGCGGCCCGAATCGTGACGCTCACTACAATCAGTGGAGCCTCTCCGGCGTCGGCATCCTCGGCCTCCAGACCATGGCCAAGGGCAAGACCACTGCCATCAAGAAGGGCATCAAATTCCTGCGCGACTTCCTAACCGCAGAGCCCCTCGACTGGAACAAAAACTGCAACCTCTACTGCTGGTACTACTACACCCAGACGTTCTTCCAGCAGGGCGGCGATGACTGGAAGTTCTACAATCAACAGTTCCTGCCGCAGATCCTCGGCGCCCAGCAGGCTGACGGCTCTTTCAAGCATGGCCGTCCAAACTGGCCCGCCGGCGACGCCGCAGATGCCATCTACCGCCAGTGTCTCTGCACGCTGCAGCTTGAGGTGTATTACCGCTACCTCAAAGTAGGTGACCGGGAAGAGTCATCGTTCTTTGACAAGTAGCCTGTGATCAGGCTTTTGCGCCGACCTGCCGCAGCCACTCCTCCAGATTGTAGTAGTTCGTCACGCGCCGTACTTTGCCATCCTGTAGATCAAAGAAAGCGCCAACGCGCAGACGGTAGCGCTGGCCACTGGCGGGAGGGAGCCCCGCATCCGTGGCGACGTACTCTCCTTCAATAAAAAACTCCGCTGCGCCGCGTGTGCCATCTTCGGCTGCGAACACGCTGAGGTCACACACCTGTTCGCGATAGCAGCGGTCCATGCGAGCAAGAAAGGCGCGAAAAGCCTCAAGTCCGGTTTCCACTCCGCCCTGGTTGATGTCATGCACCACATCATCCGTCAGCAAGGCCAGGAAGGCTTCCCGGTCGCCGGAATTGAAGGTGGTGTAATAGGTTTGAATGATTGCGTGGGCCTGCTGCTGGGGTGTTGCCATGGGAGAGACGGAGCATGAATTCGCCAGCGCCAGCGTCAAATTAGAAAATCATCGAGGGAAATCCACGGTTGCGATACCTGCACAGGCAGCTAAACATCAAAGGTCTATGTTTTACCCCAACATGGCGTGGCTAAGCTCCCGCGCATTGATCCTTGGCATCAGTTTCACGTTCATCACCGGCGGTGCCGACCTACAGGCGCAGTCCGCCGTGCTCGTCGTTGATGCCTTCAATAAAAAAGTACACGTCGCAGCAGACGCACAGTCGAAACGCCCCGTCGGCGGCCTGGCCAAAATCGCCACCGCCATGGTCACGCTCGACTGGGCCGAAGCCTCGAAGGTTGGTGTCGGCGTACTGGCGACCGTGCCTGCCTACGCCTTCCAGATCTCCGATCCGGGCAGCATCGGCCTGCAGCCTGGAGATCAGGCCACCCTGCGCGATCTCATTTACGCCACCATGATGAGCAGCGACAACATTGCCGCCATCACTCTCGGCGACTTTGTCGGGAAAGATCATCTGGCGCGGCTGGGACGCGCCGGCCATCCCATGGAGGAGTTCGTCAAGCAGATGAACCAGCTCGCCAAACGCGAAGGCGCGCGCGCCACCCACTTCACCAATCCGCACGGCCTGGAAAACTCCCGCCCCCTGCCCTATTCGACGGCGGCAGACATCGCGCGGCTCTCCATCTATGCCGTCTCACGCCCAGCGCTGCGTTTTTACACGAATCAGACCAGCCGCAGCATCACCATCTACCGTGCAGGCCAACAGCTCACGGTGCCGCTGACCAACACCAATGTACTGCTTGGCGTGGACCGCATCGACGGTGTCAAAACCGGCAACACGGCGCGTTCGGGCGGCTGCGTCGTCATCTCGGCGGAAAAGCCTTCCAGTGTGCAGGTGCAGGCGAACAACACGAGCCTCATCTACCGCCACCGCATGGTCGTCGTCGTGCTCGGTTCTGCTAGCCCCTCTGAGGAAGCACGCACGCTGCTGTACCAGGGCTGGGCGGCCTATGACCGCTGGCTGGCCGCTGGCCGTCCCATCACTGACAAGAAGCAGATGCTCGACCACTTCTAATCCACCACGGGCATCGTTTCTGCACCTCTTCACTCAAACTTCAATTTCCAACCAACCACCATGCGAATCGGAATTTTAAACAGCGGCGGGGACTGTCCCGGACTCAATGCGGTCATTCACGGCGTCGTCGGCGCAGCCCACACGCTCGGCTGGGAAGTCGTGGGTTTCCGCGATGGCTTTGAGGGGCTGCTGCCGCCGGGTGATTACATGATGCTCGATTCGGAGAAAACCATCGGCATCATGAAACTGGGCGGCACGATTCTCGGCACCACAAACAAAGGACACTTCGTGGCCAAGGTCGGGGAGGGCAATGTGTCCCAGGTACCGGTCGAAATCGTCGAAAAAGCGAAGAACACCCTGCGCCACCTCGAAGTGGGTGCGTTGATCGTGGTGGGTGGAGACGGTAGCCTCACCACCGGCCTGCAGTTGTACCAGATGGGCATTCCCGTCATCGGCGTCCCCAAGACGATCGACAATGACATTCAGGCTACCGCCACCTCCTTTGGTTTTGATTCGGCCGTCGCCACCGTCGTTGACGCACTGGATCGCCTGCACACCACGGCGGAGAGCCACAAGCGCGTGATCGTGCTGGAAGTGATGGGTAGGCATGCGGGCTGGATCGCTCTCTATGGCGGCATGGCCGGAGGCGCTGACGTCATCCTGCTGCCAGAAATTCCCTTCAACTTTGAGCACGTTGCCAAAGCCATTCGCAAACGCGATGCCGCCGGGCGCCACAGCACCCTGGTCGTCGTGGCCGAAGGTGCGCGCATCGAAACCGGTGAACTGCTCACCAAGGAACGTGTCGGCACCAAGGGTGAGGACCGCCTCGGTGGCATCGGCGACTACGTGGCCAAACACATCGAAAAGGACACGGGCAAAGAAACTCGCGCCTGCACCCTCGGCCATCTACAGCGCGGTGGTGCCCCCACGGCGCTCGACCGCATTTTGGGTGTGCGCTTCGGTGCCAAAGCCGTCGAACTCATTTCACAAGGCAGCTTCGGTCGCATGGTCAGCTACCAGCAGTATCAGGTGGGCGATGTGCCCATTGAGGAAGCGGTGCACCAGCTTCGCCTGGTGAGCAAAGACAGCGAAATCGTCCGGGCGTCCCGTGCCATTGGCATCTCCTTCGGAGATGAGTAACGGCACAAGACCGGAGACGTGATGCAGCTCAGCTCAGCGCCGCAAGGCGCTTGGCCAGTGCATCTTTGGACTGTACCCCAACGACGGTGTCCACCGCCTTTCCGTCCTTGAAGAAGACAATCATCGGAATGGAACGCACGCTAAACTGCGTGGCAAGATTCGGTGATTCATCCACATTCACTTTGCCGATCTTCACCTTCCCGGTCTGCTCCTTGGCCAGATCGTCAAGGATGGGTCCTAGCATACGGCATGGCCCACACCATTCAGCCCAGAAATCCACGATGACCGGCACGGTGGAAGTGGAAATTTCAGATTCAAAATTCGCTTCGGTGAGGGTGAGAACTGCTTCGCTGGCCATGGTAGGGATGATGAGGGTTAGAATGAGACTACGGATGCACGCTGGCATCAGAGGCACGCGAATCAACGAAAGTTTTCAGCAACTCCGCCGCAGGACGCCGTAAAAGCCCCCAAAATCGAATGTGACGGCAATCCCAGTTGATCGACTGAATGGAGTCTATCAGACAATTCACAGGTTTGGCGGACTTGTTGCCAGCAATGGCTGACGAATGTGAAAAACTCTTTCTTGCTGCCCTGTGCGATTCGCGGCTCAATCCCTGCCCATGAAACAAAGCCGTGACTCCACGGGCCTGCCGGGCCGGAAGTTGAAGCGTTTGTTGCATCAGCTGTGCGAACGTGCGCAGGATGATGTGCGGAGAATTTCCTCCCATGAAGAGACCGCCACGCACCAACTGCGGGTGCGGGTGAAGAAAATGCTGGCACTGCTCCGCCTGGCTCATGCAGGCATCGAGAAACACACGCTGCAGGCCATGCGGCGGCATCTGCGTAGCGTCAAAAACGCCTGCGCTGGCAATCGGGATCAGGTGGTGCAGAGCAGGCTCATCGACAAACTGACGCGTCGCTTTCATCTCGCGCCAAAACATCTTCCGCAACTCGTGGGCATGCCGCTCAAAGCCCCGCCAGCTTCATTCCTGCATCATCAGCTCTATGCCGTGGGGCAGCTCATCGAGAGCACCTGCATTGAGTCGCTCGCGGAGGAGCAGATTCTGCTGGAACACGCACGCTGCTATCGCAAAGGCCGCCAGTTGATGCAGCAAGCGTTTGCAACCAAGGACAACCGCACTCTGCACCGCTGGCGGCATCGCGTGAAGGATCTCTATTTTCAAACCCTGGCGCTGCCGCAACTGCGGGGTGCCGAACGGCGCACCAGACGCACCAGGCGTCTCGGCAACCTCCTGGGACGCGATCAGGACTTGGCCAACCTGGCGAGCGAGCCCATGTTTGCGATGCGCCGCAGCCCATGGATGCAGGTGATCCGTGAGCACCGCGACCGCCTGCGGGAACGCTACCTCTCCCTCGGTCAAAAGCTCTACGCGCTTCCCGGCACCCGCTTCAGCGATAAAATCATGAGCTGCGTCTGAATGCCGCGCAAGGCGCGTTACAGTCCGGTGGCACGCTGCGCATCCCGCACGAGGCGGATAAAGCGGGAACGCTCTCCGCTACTGTCTGCACCCTGGGACTGCCTGGCGAGACTGAGCACCAGATCATGATTCAGCCCGCCAAGATGAGCGGCACCGCGCAGCAGCAGGCCAAACCCCACCACCGAGGTTTCAAACACAAACTCTTCCCGCGCATTTTGCAGCGAATACCCGCGGTCAATGACCTGCAGTTTGCTGCTGTCAAAGGGGCCGACAGTCTGCGAGGTGAAGTGCGCGTTTGGCAGCATGAGGGTAGCGATCTGCCGGCCGCTGTCGCGTGGAATCTCACTGCTGCTGTTCGGCTGGAATTCATACCACAGCACATGCGTGCCAGCACTGCGAAGTTCGGCGGCCGCCAGATGCCGCTCACAGAGCATGCGGTACTGCTTCACGTTGGCCTGGTCAAAGGTGACCTGCAATGGAAAGCTGGCATCCGCAGTGAGCACCGCTGACTGGTCTGCGGGCAATTGAATGACGATGCGCAGCAGGCGATTGGCCGCATTCCACGGGCAGGACGCCACTTCAGCCTTCCATGAATGAATGTACAGACCCGGACCCCGTTCGGCTTTGACAGCCTCGGGCTTGTCATGGTTCGTTTGGGGTGAGGCAAACACCTCCCCCTTGGTCTTGGGCGGCAGCGGTTTGATCTGCCCGGGACGCAGGCTGAATTGATCCACCGCCTGTTTTGTGGTGCTGACAAAAGTGCCACGTCCCTCAGGATTGGTGAACCCTAGGCTGGGAACCGCAGCCCCCGCCGAAACGACCGGCTGATCCTTGACTGGTGCGGCCTTGGCAATCTGTACTTCCTTTACCACCGGAGCAGATGCGGCTTCAAGCGCGACAGCGGGCGCTGGATTGACATCCGCCACCACTTTTTCCGCCGCAGGCGCGGACACGACTGGTGTCTCAAGTTCCGTCGCGGCTGATTTGGCCACAACCGTGGGGACAACTGTGGCTTTCTCTGCCGCAGGCTGGGGTTTGACAGACTGCACGGCCTTGGAGGGTGTAACCGGCATCTGCATGGCCGACTGCATCTCAGGAGCGTACGACCATCCTGCAAGGAATGCCGCACTCGTCAGCGTGATGACGGCGGCGAGCTTGACCAGCGTGCCCATGACGGGCCAGAAGATCTGCGGCCGACGCTGCTGAAGCTGCCGCGGCATCATCGGCTGAATGCGCCGCGGCAGATTGGAAGGATGCAGCACGGCATGACGCTGCTCATGAGTGAGACGTGACAGTGGAATCGGCGCGCCGTGGCGCAAGGCATCGGTCACGGCTTCGATCTGTTCCAGCTCGTGCGCGGCAGCGGGCGTGCTGGCCAGCGCGCCATGCAAAGCCCGCGCTTCTTCGGCGCTGAGTTCTCCGAGCGCATAAGCGGTGAAATGGGGATTGTCCTGAGGGTTCATGAATGGGTGGGGGAATATTCTTCGCTGATGTCGGTGCTCATCAGTTCGCGGAGTTTCTTGATGGCGTGATGCATGATGAAACCGACATTGCCAACACTGAGTCCGGTGATGCCGGCGATTTCCTGATAGGAGCAGTCGTGCAGAAACTTGAGCCGTACGACTTCGCGCTGGTTGGGCCGCAGGTGGTCCACACAGTTCCAGATGTGCTCGTAGAGTTCGTGCATGCCCGCGCTTTGCGCCGGGTCGGGCTCGTGATCCGTGGCGGCTTCGATGACCTCCTCATTGCCGATGTCCAGCCGCTGCTCTTTGCGCAGGATGTCGAAGGCCCGGTTGCGGCAGACGGTGAACAGCCAGGATTTAAGATTCTCCCGGACGCGTTCCGGCTCGGTGAGGTAGAGCCGCAGCAGGGCATCTTGCACGACATCACGCGCACGCTCGATGTCTCCACCGAGAATGCCGGCTGTGTAGGCGATAAGTGTGCTTTCATGCTGGTCCAACGCCCGCCTGACCAGCACGGCGGCTTCATCCTGTACGTGTGGGTCGGGCATGCGAGAGTTCATGGTTGGAACGGGCAGACACAGGCGGAAATTAGGCCGGACGGGAAGTTGCCGCCAATTTTCGCCTTGGAAACCGCAATCTTGGGGTGCGACCGGCCGTTGAGACAAGCCTTGTGAGCGATTCCTCTTCTTCCTCCACCTCGTTTGTTTTGATCCTGCTGGCCTTGGGCGGCTGCGTCTGGCTGGTCCGACAAGCGTTTACCGAACCCCCGAAACCCGTGACTGCAGCGCCCATGGAAGAATCGTCCTCCACCTCCAGCCGGGCCGTGGAATTCTCCAAAACCAACGGCGAAGCCCTGAACAACTCGATGAGCGACCAGCTCAAATCCGTGCAGGACATGGTGGGCGGCACCTACGACGGCAAGACCTACGTCCCGCCACAGGGCAAAAAATAAGCAGCTCTTACCACCCACCGCCCAGCGCTTTGACCAGCGCCACGGTGGCGTTCAGACGGCGCGAGCGGAGGTCAATGGCACTGCGCTCGGCGTTCAGGGCGGCTGCCTGGGCGGTGATCACATTGATATAACTCAAGGTGCCCGCCTCATACTGGTTGGTGGCAATGCGCTCGCTCTCCCGGGCGGCACGCACCGCCTCGTTCTGGGCGTCTGTTTCGGCGGCCAGGATGCGCAGCGTGGACAGCGCATCTTCGGACTCCTGCATGGCGGTCAGCACCGCCTGGCGATAATCCGCGACGGCCTGCCTCCAGGTGGCGTCCGCCTGCGCCTTGGCGGCGATGCGCTGTCCGCTGTCAAGAATCGCAAAGGAGGCGTCAGGTCCGAAGGACCAGAAGTTATTCCCCTGTGCAAACAGTTTGACCAAGGCACGCCAGCCAGTGGCAGCCCCCAGGGAGATGGTGGGGAAAAAGGCGGCGATCGCGGCACCGATGCGTTCATTGGCTGCGGCCACGCGGCGTTCGCCTGCGGCGATGTCGGGGCGCCGCTGGAGCAGCGTCGATGGAGCGGTGGCCGGCACCGCAGGAACGTGCGAGGCGAGGGTGGCCGGCTTCAAACCAAAATCAGCGGGGGCACGACCGGTCAGCACCGCGATGGCATGCTCCATCGTCGCCCTGATCACGCCGGTTTCGATCAAGGCGGCACGCGAAGTCGCGAGCTGCGTGGCGGCGAGGGCGACATCCGCCTCGGAAGCGACTCCCTGTGCTTTGCGGTTTTCCGTGAGCTGGAGGGACTTGGCGTAACTGGCAACCTGGCGCTCAATCAACTGCCTTTGAGCATCCGCAGCACGCAGTGAAAAATAGCTCTGCGCCGCCTGCGCCTGCAGGGTAAGGCGGGTGGACTCCACATCCGCCTGCGCCGCTTCAACGTCCGCTTTGGTGGCCTTGGCGGTATGCCGCAGACGTCCCCACAGATCCACCTCCCAGTTGGCCGAGGCACCCACGGATTGAATTCGATTCACACCTCCTCCGGCGCTGCGGGCGTTGATCGAGTTCGTGTTGGAAGAGCCCCCGAGCGAGCCGCTCTTGTTGACGGTGTAGTCACTGGTGGCAGTGGCGGTCGGGAGAAAGGCCAGCTTGGCAGCCGTGAGCAGAGCCGAAGTCTGCTGCGCCTTCGCGACGGCGGATTGCAGCGACTGGTTCGAAACTTCCAGGCTTTGCATGATGGCATCCAAATCCTTGTCATGAAAAATGTGCCACCAGTTGCCACGTGGCAGATGATCCGCAGGCTGCGCGACTTTCCAACCGCCGCTCTCCTTGAAATTCGGCGGCAGATTCATCGCCGGAGCCTGTTTTTTCGGAGAGAAACTGCAGCCGGCTGCGGCAAGCATGAACATGCTGAAAAAAAGACGATTCATAAAGTGGCTGGAGCGGGAACGGCGGTCAGGTGGGGAGAGGGAGGATGTTTCTTCAAGAAACGCAACCGCAGACCGTCGAGGAAAAGATACACCACCGGCGTGGTGTAAAGCGTGAGGACCTGGCTGACGATCAAACCGCCTACAACGGCAACGCCGAGCGGCCGGCGCAGCTCAGAACCAACACCGGTGCCAAGAGCCAGCGGCAAGGCTCCCAACAAGGCGGCGCAGGTGGTCATCAAGATGGGACGCAGACGCAACTGGCAGGCTTCATAAATGGCCTGGAACGATTCCAGCCCCCGCTCACGCTCAGACTGCAACGCGAAATCGATCATCATGATGGCGTTCTTTTTCACGATCCCGATGAGCAGGAAGATGCCGATCATCGCCATCACCGTGAATTCCATGCCGCAAACATACAGTGCAAGCAGCGCCCCCACACCAGCGGAAGGCAGCGTCGAAAGAATGGTGAGCGGATGCAGGAAGCTTTCATAGAGAATGCCCAGCACGAGGTAGATGACCAGCAGCGCCGTGAGGATGAGCACCGGCTGGCTGTCGAGCGAAGCCTGGAACGCACCCGCCGTGCCGGCAAAAACGCGCTGCACATCCTCAGGGACGTGCAGTTGATTCACCGCATTCGTGACGGCCTCGGTGGCCTCGGCAAACGCCACGCCAGGCGGGATGTTGAACGAAAAGGTCAGCGCTGCAAACTGCCCCTGGTGGCTGATGGACAATGCCGCAGGCGCGGCCACCCAGTGCGCCAGCTGATTCAATGGCACCAGCTTGCCGGAGGTGGCACGCACCATCACCTGCTCAAACGCAGCGGCATCGTCGTTTTGCGAAGCCTCCAAAATGACACGGTACTGATTCAGTGGCGCATAGATCGTGGAAACCATGCGCTGGCCAAAGGAGCTGTTCAAGACGCTGTCAACGGCCTGCATGCTCACACCCACACGGGCGCAGGCGTCACGGTCAATGACGAGTCTGGTGACGGTGCCCTTGTCCTCGAAATCACTGTTCACGTCCGTGAGCTCCCTGAGGCCGAGCAATGCCTGCCGCACCTTCGGCTCCCATTTGCGCAAGGTGTCCACATCACCCGCCTGCAGCGTGTATTGATACAAGGCACGGCTGGAGCGCCCGCCGATGCGCAGATCCTGTGAGGGCATCAGCAGTAGCGAGGCCCCCGCAATTTTTGAAAGCTTGCCGCGAAAACGTGCCAGCACCACGTCCATGGAATCACGTTCATTGATCGGCTTGAGCGAGATGAAGACCCTGCCGCTGTTCTTTGGCCCGCCCATGCGCGAGTCAGAGCCGCAGCTTGCATTCACCTTTGCCACCGCAGGATCGGCCTGCACAATCTGCGCGATCGCGATGATCTTCTCACGCATGGCCTGGAACGAAATATTCTGATCCGCATTGATGCTGCCGATGAGCAAGCCGTTATCCTGCTGTGGAAAAAACCCCTTGGGTATCGTCACATACAGCCACCCAGTCAGACCCACGATGCTAAGCAGCACCGCCAGCGTGGCCCAGTGATGCCGCAGCGCAATGGCGAGCGTGTCTGCATAGAATGACTGAACCCAGTGGAATGCGTTGTCAGACAGGCGGGCAAAAAATCCCGGTTTGTGACCTTTCTTTTCAGCGCTCAGCAAACGCCCGCACATCATCGGCGTGGTGGTGAGCGACACTACCAGCGAAACAGCGATGGCCACGGACAGTACCACGGCAAACTCCCGGAACAACAACCCCATGAGACCGCCCATGAGCAGAATGGGTATAAACACGGCGATCAGCGAAATGCTCATCGAAATGACGGTGAAGGTCACCTCACGGGTCCCCCTGCGGGCGGCCTCCATCACCGGCACGCCATTCTCGACATGGCGGGTGATATTTTCCAGCACGACGACCGCATCATCAACCACAAAGCCGGTGCTGATCGTGAGGGCCATCAGAGAGAGATTGTCCAGGCTGTAGCCGCAAAGATACATGACACCAAACGTGCCCGCCAAGGAAACCGGCACGGCCACGCCCGGAATCAGCGTGGCCCGCGCTCTGCGCAAGAAAGCAAACACCACCAGCACAACGAGCAGTGTGGCGATCAGCAGCGAGTACTGCACGTCATCAATCGAGGCGCGGATCGTCACCGTGCGCTCCATGGTGATGTCCAGATTCATCACGGCCGGGATCATCACGCGCAGCTTTGGTATCAGCTCTTTGATCTTGTCCACCACCTCGATGATGTTCGCGCCGGTCTGCCGGAAGACGACGAGCGAGACGGACACCTTGCCGTTGGTGCTGCCATAATTGAAGGCATCCTGCACGGAATCCGTCACCTCGCCGAGATCTGCCAGCCGCACGGCCGCACCGTTGCTGTAGCTGACGATGACGTTTTTGTACTCATCCGCCTTAGAGAGCTGATCGCTGGCCAGCACCTGCCAGCGCCGGTGCACATCCTCAATCATACCCTTGGGCCGGTTGACATTCGCAGCCATAATGGCGGTGCGCACATCCTCCATGGTGAGATTCGCCCGTGTCAGCGCCGGCATACTCATGCTCGCGCGCACTGCGGGCAGCGAACTGCCGCCGATGCTGACATTGCCCACACCGTCGATCTGCGATATCTTCTGCGCAATCACCGTCGAAGCGACATCATACATCTGCCCGGAGGTGGCGACGTCCGAGGTCAGCGCCATGATCATGATCGGCGAGTCCGAGATGTTCATTTTGCGATAGGTCGGATTGCCCGGCATGCCGGTGGGCAGCAAACTGCGAGCTGCATTGATGGCGGCCTCCACATCCCGTGCGGCGCTGTCCACGTCCCGGCTGATGTCAAACTGCAGGCTGATGCTTGTGGTACCCAGCGAGGACGAGGAGGTCATCTCCGTCACTCCGGCTATGCGTCCCAGTGTGCGCTCCAGCGGGGTGGCCACCGTGGCGGCCATGGTTTCGGGACTGGCACCCGGAAGCGATGCCGAAACCGAAATCGACGGCATGTCCACCTGCGGCAACGGCGACACCGGCAGATTCATGTAAGCCAGCACACCCGACAACGCGATCGCCAGCGTGGCGAGCGTGGTCGCCACGGGACGGTGGATGAAGGTATCCGTGAGGCTCATGCGATGGCTGGGCTGGCAGTCTCGGCTTGCTCCCTATGTGAAGGCACCAGGCGGTCGAACATCAGATAGATCACCGGCGTGGTGAAGAGCGTGAGCAACTGGCTGACCAGCAAACCACCCACCATCGTGAGGCCCAGCGGATGGCGCAGCTCAGAACCTTCCCCGCTGCCGATCATGAGCGGCAGCGCGCCCAGCAAGGCGGCCAGCGTGGTCATCAAGATCGGCCGGAAGCGCAGCAGGCAGGCCTGATAGATCGCCTCACGCGGCGGCATGCCCTGCTCGCGCTCCGCCTCGATGGCAAAGTCGATCATCATGATGGCGTTCTTCTTCACGATGCCGATCAGCAAGACAATGCCGATGATGGCCATCACACCGAGTTCAGTGTGCGTCAGTTCAAGCGCGAGCAGAGCACCCACCGCTGCGGATGGCAGCGTCGAAAGAATGGTCAGTGGGTGGATGAAGCTCTCGTACAGGATGCCGAGCACCAGATACATGACGACGACAGCGGCAAGAATGAGCAGCAGTTGATTGCTCAACGCGCTTTGAAACGCAAGCGCCGTGCCGGCAAAGCCAGTCTCGATGCTTTCGGGCATGCCAATTTCATCTTTGATGCGCTGGATTTCCGCCACCGCCGCCCCCAACGAAGCGCCCGTTGCCAGATTGAAGGACACCGTCGCAGCCGGGAACTGGTCCTGATGCGCAATGGCCAGATCAGCCGGCTCTTCGACGATGCTGGCAATCGCGTTCAGCAACACCTGCTGCCCGCCGGTGGCAGGCACGCGCACTTGGTCAAAAGCGGCGAGTCCTGCCTGGAATTCCAGAGCGTGCTCCAGCACCACGCGGTACTGCCCGCTCTGGGTGAAGATCGTCGAGACGAGCCGCTGCCCGAATGCATTGTAGAGCGCCGCGTCAATGGCAGCGACCGTCACCCCGAGACGGCTCGCTGTTTCACGGTCGATCACCACACGCGCCTGCAGACCTTTGTCCAGCAGATCGTCGGCGACATCCGCCAGCAGGGGCGATTTCCGCAGTTCATCAGCCAACTGGTGCGTCCACGACTGCAGCGACGTGATGTCGGGCGACTGCAGCGTGAATTGAAACTGGGTGCGGCTCACCCGGTCCTCAATGTTCAAATCCTGCACGGGCTGCAGGTAGAGCTGCACTCCAGGCAGCAGGTTGGCCTTGTCCTGCAGACGGCGAACCACCTGCAAAGCGGTCACGTCACGCTCACTCCGCGGCCTGAGATTGATCAGCATGCGCCCGCTGTTGGGGGTGGTGTTCACACCATCCACCCCGATGAACGATGACACGCTTTTTACGGCTGAATCTTCCAGCACCAGCCGCGCCAACTCCTGCTGCCGCCGCCCCAGTGCGGTGAACGACACATTCTGCGGTGCCTCGACAAAGCCCTGAATGAGCCCGGTGTCCTGCGATGGGAAAAAGCCCTTCGACACGCTTTGATACAGCAGCCCGGTCGCCACGAGGGTAGCGGCAAAAATCAGCATCATGGTCGCCCCATGATCGAGCACGACACTCAGGACGCGCCCATAGAGATTTATGATCGCATCAAAACCTCGGGCCACCTTCTGCGCGAGCGGCCCTTCTGCACCTTGCTTCAGCAGACGGGCGCACATCATCGGCGTCAGGGTGAGCGAGACGATGGCCGAGATCACGATGGAAATGGCCAGTGTGATGGCAAACTCGCGAAACAGCCGCCCCACCACGTCCTGCATGAAAAGCAGGGGGATCAGCACGGCAATCAGCGACACGGTCAGGGAGATGATGGTGAAACCAATCTGACGCGCTCCTTTCAGCGCAGCCTCCATCGGCGCATCCCCGTGCTCGATGTAGCGTGCGATGTTTTCAATCATCACGATGGCGTCATCGACAACGAATCCAGTCGCAATCGTCAGCGCCATGAGCGTAAGGTTATTCAGACTGAAACCTAGCACCCACATCACGGCAAAGGTGCCAACGAGGGAAAGTGGTACGGCCACGGCCGGAATCAAGGTGGCGCGCAGACTGCGCAGAAAGACAAAGATCACCGCAACGACGAGGCCGATGGAGAGCAGCAGTTCATACTGCACATCCTCCACCGAGGCACGGATGGTGGTGGTGCGGTCGGTGAGCAGTTGAACGTCCACCGCCTGCGGAATGTTTTCCCGCAGCTTTGGCAGCAGCGTCTTGATGCGGTCAGCCACTTCGATGACGTTGGCCCCGGGCTGGCGCTGCACATTCACCACGACCGCCGGCTGCACGTCCGCCCAGGCAGCGAGGCGCACATTCTCGGCATCGTCCACCACGTCAGCCAAGTCACACACACGCACAGCGGCGCCGTTGCGCCAGGCGACGACGAGATTGCGGTAGTCATCGGCGGAGAGCAGCTGGTCATTGGCGTCAACGGTGCTGCTGCGCGTGGCATTGTCGAAGCCGCCTTTGGGCTGGTTCACATTGCCCATGACGATGGCGTTGCGCAGATCCTCGGTGCTCAGCCCGCGTGAGGAGAGGGCCACAGGATTGGCACGAATACGCACCGCAGGCCGCATGCCGCCGCTGAGTGACACCAGTCCCACCCCGGAAATCTGCGACAGCTTGGGAACCAGTCGCGTGTCAGCGGCATCCTGTACTTTGATCAGCGGCAATGTGCGCGAAGTCAGGGCCAGCGAGATGATGGGCGCGTCGGCCGGATTAACCTTGTTATAAATCGGCGGATTGGGCAGATCCGTCGGCAGCAGCGTTGCGGCCGCGTTGATCGCCGCCTGCACGCTCTGCTCAGCAACATCCAGATGCAATCCGAGCGTGAACCGCAGAGTGATCACCGAGGAGCCGCCGCTGCTGATCGAATACATCTGCGCGAGGCCGGGCATCTGCCCAAACTGACGCTCCAAGGGAGCGGTGATGGATGAAGTCATCACCTCCGGCCCCGCACCGGGATAAAGTGTGACGACCTGGATGGTCGGGTAATCCACCTGCGGCAATGCCGAAACCGGCAGCAGCCGGTAGGCCAGCCCGCCCACCAACAACACTGCAACCATCATCAGAGTGGTGGCAACTGGACGCTCGATGAAGATGCGGGAGGGATTCATGCGTCAATCTTCATGCGGTTCCAGCCATCACGGCAGCGGCGCGCCTTTCCCGCCCTTCCCTTCCTCTTTGGGCTTGCCTCCTTTGGAGCCTTCTCCTGGCGGAGTCTTGCTAGGCGTGATCACGTCCACCTTGGCACCATCACGCAAACGATCTACCCCCTGGGTGATCACTTTGTCCCCGGGCTTCAATCCTTCGGTGATCAGAACGCGTTCTCCCTGGGTGGGACCGGTGACCACATTGTGCAAAGTCACGGTGCTGTCTTCCTGCAGGACATAGGCATAAGCCCCCTTGGCCCCACGCTGGATCGCTGTAGCAGGTGCCACCGTGGCTTTCGACCGCGTGTCCACCAGCAATCGTGTGACCACAAACTCATTGGGAAACAGCAAACCTTCGGTATTGGGCAACTGTGCTTTCAACTTCAACGTGCCGGAGGTGAGATCGATCTGATTGTCGGTCGTGAGCAACTGACCGCGACCGAGCAGTTGGTTCATCTCCTTGTCCAGAGCCTCAACCGGTACCGGCCCGCTGCCTGCGAGACGTTTGCGCACCGCCGCCACACGCTCCTGAGGAATAGCAGACACCAGGCCGATAGGATCCATCTGCGTAATGATGACCAAGCCGTTGACATCCGAGGCGCGGATCATGTTACCGGCATCCACCTGCCGCAACCCGACGCGCCCGGTGAGCGGTGCCGTGACCTTGGTATAGCTGAGCTGCAGTTCTGCACTGGCCACCGCAGCACGATCCGAAGTGAGGGCGGCTTCATATTGCCGCACCAGCGACCCTTGCGTGTCCACCTGCTGTCTGGCGATGGAGTCCTGCTTGAGCAGAGTGTTGTAGCGGTCGAGATCTTTGCGCGCATTGAGCAGCAGGGCCTCATCCCGCTCGAGCTGTCCCCTGGCCTGATCCAGCGCCACTTGGAACGGACGTGGGTCGATCTCCGCAAGCAGATCTCCCACCTTGACCATCTGCCCCTCCACAAAGCGCACTTTGTCCAACTGTCCGTCCACGCGGCTGCGCACCACCACCACATTCAACGGCGTGACGGTGCCCGCGAGACTCACCCATTCCTCGAAGTCCTCCTGCTTCACTTCTGCCACCGTCACTGCGGCAGTGCCGCCACGTGCCCCACCTTTGCCGCCTGCGGCACCTCCTGCGGCCGGTGCAGGCCGGTGCATCCATAGCCAGCCACCGGCGGCAAGAACCATGAGGATGATCACAAAACATCCAGCGCGGCCTCTCGGCGATGACGAATTGGAAGGAGGGTTGGGGTCTTTCATGTCAAAATCGGATCGCGCACGTAAGACAGTGCCCAGCTTGAATCGCAAGCGAGATACGAATCTGGCATGCGCTTAGAAGCAGTCCAGCGACAGAGTAGCAGAAGGAAAAAATTATAGGTGATCAGAAAACACCTACACCCGTACCCCTATCAGGTGCCAAGCCTATAAAGTGTAGCGGATGCCGCGAAACTGGCCTCAGCCCAGTTCTGAGACCGGTCTAGGCGTCAGGTCAGCGACCCCTTTTGGAAACATGCGATCACGCGCGGTCAGAATTTCAGGTTCGTCGCTCGTGACGAGAACCACATGCTCAAAGTGTGCAGACGGCTTGCGGTCCGTGGTCACCACCGTCCATTTATCCTCAAGAATGCGAGTCTTCCCTGTTCCCATGTTGATCATGGGTTCGACAGCCAAAGTCATGCCAGCTTTAAGACGCGGGCGCTCACCTTTCTTGCCGTAGTTCGGCACCTGCGGTTCTTCGTGGAGTTTTCTGCCGACTCCATGGCCGACAAACTCACGCACGACGGTGTAACCGTATTGGATGACATGATGCTCAACGCTGTGGCAAAGATCGCCGAGCATCCAGCCGTCGCGGGCGTATTTGACGGCATTGAGCAGCGATTCCTCAGTGGCAGCAAGGAGATGGAGCGTTTCTTTGGCCACGTTGCCAACCGGCACCGTCAGCGCATTGTCGCCCACCCAACCGTCGAAATAAACGCCGACATCGATTTTGACGATGTCCCCGTCCTGGATCACGCGCGGACCACCGATGCCATGCACGACCTCTTCATTGATAGAGATGCAAATATTGCCCGGAAACTGGCGGTAGCCCAGGAAGGCGCTGGTGGCACCGCATGCTTTCATTTCAGCGGCGGCAAAGCGGTCAACCTCAGCAGTCGTCACCCCAACATGAACCTGCGAAGCTGTTTTGATCAGCACATCACGTGCGACCTGGCAGGCCCTGCGGATACCTTGCTGCTGCGCGCCGTGACGAATGGGGATGTTCCCCGATTTTACAAAAGCCATGACGCGCTGGATGAAACTCACTTCAGAGCCAGTTTATACACCACGCCTATCAAAACGATGGCGGCAAGAACGACCCAGAGCCAGACGACGGTGGTGGAGTCCACGGCGCGGGCACCTTGCTGAATGCGGTCCACGCGGCCACGGATGCGGCCCTTCTTGAGGAAACCGTCATAGTGGCTCTGCAGCAGGTGGGTTTCGACCTGGCGCATGACATCCAGCACCACACCCACGAGAATCAGCAGGCTGGTGCCGCCGAAGAACTGTGCTGCAGAGCTGGAAATTTTCATCATGCTGCTGACGATGCCCGGCATCACGTAGAGTCCGGTGAGGAAGATCGCCCCGGCAAAGGTGAGACGGCTCATGGTGAAGTCGAGGAAGTCAGCAGTGGGCTTGCCTGGACGGATGCCCGGAACATAACCACCGCTCTTTTTGAGGTCTTCCGAAATCTGCGTGGGCTGGAACATGGTGGCGACCCAGAAGTAGCTGAAGAAGAAAATCAGCAGTGAGGAGGCCACGTAATAAACCCAGCCGCTGCTGATAAACAGCGCCATGCGCTGTATCCAGTTCACATCTTTGAAGAGCGATGCCAGAATGGTGGAGGGGAAAAGCAGGATCGCTTGGGCGAAGATGATCGGCATGACACCGGAATAATTGATCTTCAGCGGCAGATACTGGGTCTGGCCGCCATAGACCTTGCGGCCAACAACGCGCTTGGCGTAAGTGATGGCGATGCGGCGCGTAGCCTGGGTCAAGGCAATAACACCGGCGATGACGATGATCATGAAGCCCATGAGCAGGACAAGGGTGAAGGCACTGGCCGGGCTGGACTTGATGCTGCCCACAAAGGTCTGCCAGACCTGGATCAGCGCACCAGGAAGATCAGAGACGATGTTCACGCAAATGAGGATGGAGACGCCGTTGCCAATGCCGCGGTCTGTGATCTGCTCCCCCAGCCACATCATGAGCATGGTGCCGGCGGTGATGGTGATGACACTGGTGAACACAAAACCAATGCCATAGTTGGGCACCAGCGGTCTTCCGCCCAACTTATCAATGGCATCCTGCAGACCGGCCATCAGGTAGTTTTGCTGTGGATCAGCCAAAGACTGCGCCAGCAGAGTCGCCTGAAAGACGCAGAGCACAATGGTGGCTATGCGGGTGTACTGCGTGATCTTCTGACGACCGCCTTCTTCACGGGCCAGTTTGCTGAGCGGAGGCCAGACGGCGGTGAGCAACTGCAGCATAATGCTGGCGCTGATGTAGGGCATGATGCCCAGGGCGAAAATGGCGCAGTTTTGCAGGCCACCACCGCTGAAGATGTTGAGCAGTGCGGCGACCTGGGCGGCACCGGAGGCGTTGTCGCCCGCTTTGTTCTCAATCCAGGCGTTCAGCACGGTCGCATCAACACCAGGAAGGGTGATGGAGGTGCCAATGCGGACGATGACAATCATCGCCAGGGTGAAAAGAATGCGCGAGCGAAGTTCGGGGACTTTGAAGCTGTTGGCGAAAGCAGAGATCATGAGAGAGAGGCTCTAAGCGAAGATGGGCCTGCTTCCTGACAGCATTCGCTGCGCGGAGACCGGCCCATCAAAGAGGTTGGTTGGGTCAGAAAAAATCAGGCGGCGATGGAACCGCCGGCTTTCTCAATCTTTTCACGGGCCGTGGCGCTGACTTTCGCGCCCTCGATGGTGAGCTTGCGGGCAAGATCGCCAGTGCCGAGAATCTTGACAAAGTCACAGTTGCGGCTGACGAGGCCGACTTCACGCAGTGCGGCTTCATTGATCACAGCACCATCCTGAAAGGATTCGTTGAGTTCACCGACGTTCACGACTTCGAAGACGTCTTTAAACTGCTTGTTGTTAAAGCCCTTCTTTGGCAGACGGCGATGCATCGGCATCTGACCGCCTTCAAAGCCGGGGCGGATGCCGCGACCAGCACGGGCCATCTGACCTTTGTTGCCTTTGCCGGAGGTTTTACCGTGACCGGAGCTTTCGCCACAGCCGATGCGCTTGCGGCGCGTCTTGGCACCGGGGCGGGGTTTGACGTCTTGGAGTTGCATGAAATTAAAGAGGGAAAAAGAGATTCAATCAGAGGGCCTTGCGCTCTTTGATTTCCTTGCCGCGTGCGCGGAGGATTTCATCAGCGGGACGCAGGGCGGTAAGAGCGGCAAGCGTGGCGCGAACGACGTTGGCATGGTTGCTGGAACCCAGGGATTTGCCAATGACGTCTTTGACACCGGCGGCTTCGAGCACGGCGCGAGCGCCGCCACCAGCGATGATGCCGGTACCTGGAGTTGCAGGCTTGAGGAGAATGTGGCCACCACCATGGGAGCCCGTCACTTCATGTGGGATGGTGCTGTCCTTCAGGCAAATGGAGAACATGTTCTTGCGGGAGGCCTCGGTCGCCTTCTTGATGGCGTCGGAGACTTCGTTGGCCTTGCCAAATCCGCAGCCCACTTTGCCCTTGGCATCGCCAGAAACGACGAGTGCGCTGAAGCTGAAGCGACGACCACCTTTGACCACCTTGGCGCATCGGTTGATGTGAACGACTTTTTCGACGCCGTCCGTCTCGCGCGGCGCACGGTCATCACGACCACGGAAACCACCGTAGGCGGGAGACGGAGCTGCTGGAGCCTCCGCTGGTGCTGCGACTGGAGGATCGATAACTACTGTTTCTTCGGCCATAAAATATGCGTGAGGCGGTTTTAGAATTTCAGGCCCTTTTCACGGGCGGCATCTGCAAGGGCTTTCACCTTGCCATGATAAATGAAACCGGCGCGGTCAAAGACCACCTCGGTGATGTTTTTTTCCATGGCACGCTCGGCGAGGAGGGTGCCGATCTTGGTGGCGTTTTCGACGTTGGCCTTGCCAGCGCCGTAGCCTTTTTCCTTGGTGGAAGCCGAAACGATCGTCTTGCCAGCAGCGTCGTCGATGACCTGGGCGTAAACGTTGGTGTTCGAGAAGTAAACTGCGAGGCGGGGACGCTCGGCTGTGCCGCTGAGCTTGCGGCGAATGCGCTTGTGAATACGAGCGCGGATTTCTTTGCGATTGGTAAGAGCCATGATGAGTATCTCCGGAAATTATTTGACGGATTTGCCGGCTTTACGGCGGATGTGTTCGCCGACATAACGCACGCCCTTGGCCTTGTATGGCTCTGGCGGGTAGTAAGCACGAATGTCAGCAGCGAGCTGGCCGACGACCTGCTTGTCGATGCCTTCAATGGCGATCTTGGTGTTTTCGGTGACGGTCACTTTCACGCCCTTTGGAATGGGGTGAAGGCGGTCATGGGACTGGCCAAGCTGAAGGTCAATGTTGGTGCCTTTAACCGCAGCACGGAAACCCACGCCGTGGATTTCAAGATTGCGGGTATAGCCCTGGCTGACGCCGATGAGCATGTTGCTGATCAGACGCTGGGTGGTGCCATGCAGAGCGCGCACCTTGCGGTCTTCAGAATCGCGGGTGACGTTGATGGTCTTCGCATCCGAAGCGACTTTGACGCCGAGAGGAAGAGTCCAGCCAAGCTCGCCTTTAGGGCCCTTGACCTGCACCGAGCGGTCATCACCAACTTTGATGGAGACCTTGTCTGGAATGGAAATGATTTGTTTGCCTACGCGTGACATGATGGTTGTGACGGGTTGGGGGTTACCAGACGGTGGCGAGAAGTTCACCGCCCACTTTGGCCTTGCGAGCCTTGGCACCGGTCATGATGCCGCGTGGTGTGGAGAGAATGGAGATGCCCAGGCCGCCGAGGACGCGAGGAATCTCGGTGCTGCCGACATACTTGCGGAGACCAGGCTTGCTGACGCGGTCGATCTTGCGGATGACGGCAGCTTTGTCCTGATACTTGAGCTTCAGCTTGAGGCGGGGATGGGTTGCATTGGTGTCCACCTCGTAGCTCCAGATGTAGCCCTCTTCCTGCAAAATGCGGGAGAGTTCGGCCTTCATCTTGGAGAAGGGAATGAGCACCTGCTCCTGCTGCGCGGAGCAGGCATTGCGGATGCGGGTGAGAAAATCTGAAATCGGGTCGGTCATGACGCTGAGGGTGTCCGGGTGGTGGGGTTATGCGGCGGCAGCTTCAGTGCCATCTTCCTTCTTCGGCTGAGCAGTGCGGGTGCGGAATGGCATGCCCAGGGCACGCAGCATTTCACGGGCATGGTCATCATTGTTCGTGCTGGTGACGAAGGTGATGTCGAAACCAAGCGGACGCTTGATCTTGTCGAGCTCGATTTCCGGGAAGATCGACTGTTCGGCGACGCCGAGGGTGTAGTTGCCACGACCATCAAAGGCACGGGGGGCGACACCACGGAAGTCACGGATACGGGGGATGGCGGTGCGCACGAGACGCATCATGAAGTCATACATCTTGCCACCACGGAGGGTGACCTTGACGCCGACGTTTTCACCCTCACGCAGTTTGAAGTTGGCGATGGCCTTCTTGCTCTTGGTGATGATCGGCTTCTGGCCGGTGATGAGGGTCACTTCATTCACGGCGTCTTCAATCGCCTGCTTGCGCTCAGCCTGACTGCCGATGGCGCAGTTCACGACGATTTTCTTGAGCTGAGGAACCTGGTGGATGTTAGCAAGACCAAGCTGGGATTTCAGCTCAGTACGTTTTTCTTTATATAGGGTCTGTAGGATATGTTCCATGATTCAGTTTGGGCTGTGCCGCCTTTCCCTCGATGACCGCACCGTGTGGAGCGGCGAAGGCGAGGGGGGAGGCAAATGGGGGGAGGGCATTTACGCCTTGACCTTCTTCTTAGCAACTTTCTTTTTCTTGTCTTTAACGGGCGCTTCGACGCGCTTGACGTTGGAGATGTGGATGGGGGCTTCCTGCTCCTGAAAGCCGCCGGCTTGGTTCTGCTGGGTGGGCTTGATCGCTTTCTTGATCATGCGCACGCCTTCGACGAGCACCCGGTTCTTGCCAGTCTGCACTGCCAGGACAACGCCCTGGGCGCCTTTGGCGGCTCCGGAAATCACGACGACATTGTCGCCTTTTTTAACGTGGGTCTTGGTACGGCTCATTGGATTACAGCACTTCAGGTGCGAGGGAAACGATCTTCATGAAGTTTTTGTCGCGCAGTTCACGGGCCACTGGGCCGAAGATGCGGGTGCCACGCGGGTTGTTGTCCTTGTCGATGATGACCATGGCGTTGCGGTCAAAGCGCAGGATCGAACCATCAACCCGGCGGATTGGGTGCGAGGTGCGGACGATCACGGCGCGGACGACTTCACCCTTTTTCACAGCGGCAGTCGGGGTGGACTCGCGGATGTGGGCGGTGATGATGTCGCCAACGTAGGCGAAGCGGGTGTTTTTCTTGCCGAGCACGCCGATCATCGTGGCCAGTCGGGCACCGGTGTTGTCAGCCACCGGGATTGAGGACTCCATTTGCAACATAAGCTGTTTCTCCTGGTCAGGTTTGGGGGTTCGAAAATTGCGAATTAGTGCTTCTGCACTTCGATCAGTTCCCAGCGCTTCAGCTTGGAGAGCGGGCGGGTTTCGGCGATGAGCACCTTGTCACCTTCTTTGGCCAGACTCTTTTCGTCGTGGGCATAGAACTTGGAGGTTTTGCGCACGATCTTCTTGAAGATCGGATGCGGAACGCGGCGTTCGACTTTGACGACAATGGTCTTCGTCATTTTATCGGACACCACGACGCCGACGCGTGTTTTGCGTACGACTGGTTTTTCGGTGGCTGCAAGGACTGCTGCGGTGGTTTCGCTCATGATATTAAAAGTGCTTCAGGGGTGATGACCGGATCAGGCGGCTTTCTTGGCGGCCGCAGCACGGGTGCGCTCGGTGATGATGGTTTCAATCCGGGCAATCTCGCGGCGGATGTGGGTCAGACGGGCTGGGTTTTCGAGCGAACCGCCACCGGCGCTCTGCTGCACGCGCAGATTCAGCGCTTCCTGTT
>Ga0114968_10000861_pt1 | contig 23158 bp, 27 predicted proteins | sample M_130807_EF_Meta_FD_87020 | JGI IMG/M metagenome (GOLD analysis project Ga0114968, IMG submission 87020) | Freshwater microbial communities from Lake Montjoie, Canada to study carbon cycling - M_130807_EF_MetaG | ecosystem: Environmental > Aquatic > Freshwater > Lake | place: Lake Montjoie... | reverse complement strand
CGCCATCATCGTGCTCGGCGCGGTGGAGGGCGACAAAGTGCAACTGGTCGCCGGTGTGGGCGCGGACTTGACGGCCAAGGTCAAGGCCGGGGAACTGGTGAACTACCTGGCCGGCCAGGTGGGCGGCAAAGGCGGCGGCAAACCCGATATGGCCATGGCCGGCGGCACCGACCCGTCCAAGCTGGATGCGGCGATTGCCAGCGCCCAAGCCTGGGTGCAGCAAAGGATTGCATGATGCAAAGACGCGCGCTGTTGCTGCAGCTGGGTTTTGGCGCTTGGGCCGGCTTGGCGCACGCAGAGGGGGGTTACGACGTCAAGGCCTGGTCAGCGACCCGCGCGCTGCCGCGCCAGGTGCTCTCGGAAGACGGCAAAGCACCCATCCAACTAGCCGATTTTCATGGCCGTGCGGTCTTGATCAATTTCTGGGCCAGCTGGTGCGAACCTTGCCGCCAGGAAATGCCTTCGCTGCAAAAATTGGCCACTACGCGGGCGCAAGAGCTGGTGGTGCTGACGGTGAACTTCAAAGACGCGCCGGCCAATGTCGAGACCTTTATTGCCCAAACCGGTTTGAAACTTCCCGTGCTGCGCGACCCTGAGGGCGTGACCGCGCAGGCCTTTGGCGTGCGCATCTTCCCCTCCACGGTGCTCATTGACGCTGATGGCGTGGCCCGCAGCACCGTGCGTGGCGGTCTAGACTGGATGGGCCCTGCTGCCCAGCAGCTGATCAGCCCCTTGCTCAAACGCCGCTAAGCAGCCGCCCGGCCAGCGCTTGCACCGCCGGATCGGCCAGCGCCCGGCCCGGTGCGTCCAGTTGGCTTTGGATGAGGCGTCGCACCGTCTCCAGATGCGGCGTCAAGGTGCCGAAAAAGCGCGCCTCGCCCTGCCACACCAGCAGCAGGGTCGGAAAATCCTCCACATCCATGGGCTCTACCAAGTCGGCCTGGTCTTCCACATCCACCCAGACAAAGCGCGCCTGCGGAAAAACCGTCTGCAGGCCGTCAAACAGCATCCTGTAGTCGCGGCAGGTACCGCACCATTGGGCGCACAGGCAGGCGACGAGCAGGGGCGGGTGGTCGGCAGGGGTCGGCATGGGCTCCATCATGGCAGAAAACCGCCAGGCCGAAGGTTTTACACTCTAGGGTTTGCCCTTGCGGCGATTCCTTCTCCTGCAGCACACCCGAAAAAGGCTTTATGAGCGCATTTTTAGAAGAAAAGGTCTTGAGCGTCCACCACTGGACCGACCGACTTTTCAGCTTTACCACCACCCGCGACGAGGCCTTGCGCTTTTCCAATGGCCACTTCACCATGATCGGCCTGCGCGGCCAGGGCGGCAAGCCACTGCTGCGGGCCTACAGCATCGTCAGCGCCAATTACGAAGACCATTTGGAGTTTTTGAGCATCAAGGTGCAGGACGGCCCCTTGACCTCCAAACTGCAGCACATCCAGGTGGGTGACACGATTGTGGTGGGCAAAAAGCCTACTGGTACCTTGCTGATCGACTACCTGCTGCCGGGGAAAAACCTGTATTTGTTTGGTACCGGCACCGGCGTTGCGCCCTACCTCAGCATCGTGCGCGATCCAGCTACTTACGAGCGTTTTGAAAAAGTGATTTTGGTCCACGGCGTGCGCGAAGTGGCCGAACTGGCCTACCACGACTACCTCAGCCACGAATTGCCCGCGCATGAGTTTTTGGGCGAGATGGTGAGCGCCCAAATGCTGTACTACCCCACGGTCACGCGCGAGCCCTTTCGCAACCAGGGCCGCATTACCGATTTGCTGGAAAGCGGCAAGATGCAAACCGACCTGGGCATGCCCAAGTTTGATGCTGCCAGTGACCGTGTCATGCTCTGCGGCAGCCCGGAAATGCTGCGCCAACTCAAGCACATGCTCGAGACGCGCGGCTTTGTCGAAGGCAACACTACCAAGCCGGGCGACTTCGTGGTCGAACGCGCTTTTGTCGAGCAATAAGCGCCTGGCGCATCGTTGGAAAAACCATGAAAAAATTTGATGTCTACGCCATCGGCAATGCGCTGGTGGACTCGGAATACCAGGTCTCGGACGCCTTGCTGGCCCAAGCCGGTGTCGAAAAGCGCCACATGACGCTGATCGACGCCCCGCGGCGAGCCGAGATCTTGCAGCACATGCACGGCGTGTCATCGCACCGCACGGGTGGTGGCTCGGCGGGTAACACCATCGTCGCCGTGGCGCAGCTGGGCGGCAAGGCTTTTTACTCCTGCCGCGTGGCCGAGGACGAATTAGGCGCTTTTTATGCCCAAGACCTGCAAGGCAACGGCGTGCAAACCAACCTGAGCCACACCCGCGCGCCGCATGGCCAAACCGGTAGCTGCATCGTGATGGTCACGCCCGACGCCGAGCGCAGCATGAGCACTTTTTTGGGCGCTACCTCGGAGCTGGACAGCAGCGCCCTGCATCCGCAGGACATCGAGCGCTCGTGGGTTTACTACATGGAAGGCTACCTGGCCGCCTCGCCGACTGGCCTGGACGCGGCTTTGCAAGGCCGCGCCATCGCCCATAAAGCCGGCGTGGCGTTGGCGGCGACGCTCAGCGACATGAGCATGATCAACTTTTGCCGCCCCGGCCTGGAGGCCATGGTGGGCAGTTCCGACGAAGCTGGGCGCCTGGAATATTTGTTTTGCAACGAAGAAGAAGCCCAGGTCTGGTGCGGCGCACTAGACCTGGACGCGGTCTGCACCCAGATCAGCAAGCTCGCCCGCGTGGTCTGTCTGACCCGCAGCGCCAAGGGCTGCATCGTGCTCGAAGGCGGCCAGCGCACCGAGGTGCCGGGCGTACCCGTCAAGGCGCTGGACAGCAATGGCGCAGGCGACATGTTTGCAGGCGCTTTCCTGTACGCCGTGACCCAAGGCTATAGCCATGTCCAAGCGGCTGCGCTGGGCAACCGGGCGGCCGCGCGTGTGGTGGCACAGTACGGCAACCGATTGAGTCTGGAGGCGGCTGCCGAGGTCTTGGCGGCTTTTAAGGCCAGTTTGGCGGGCTAGACCGGCGCGTTTGCGCCATTTAGACCAGCAGCGTCATTCCCGCGCATTTGGATGCGTTGACGGCGAAGGTCACCACTTGCGTGCATCCTGCGCCGCTGGCAGCGCGTTAAACCAGCTCAAATCTCCAGCTGCGCTCCCAAGCGGAGCTGCCCCAGCCACGCGGCAGCGGGAAGTCGTCGAAAACTTCGGTTCAAAGTGTTCACTCAAATTTAAGGCTTGGGATCTAAAACCATTAAATTTTGTTGACGTATAAGGGAAAACTATACGGGATTTCCGTATAATTCCGCTCATGCTCACGGTGGTCGAAACCCCCACTTTTCAAAAGCAAGCGGCCCTGATTTGGCGTGAATCGGAGCGCATTGCTTTTATCGACTGGATTGCAGAAAACGCCTTGGCAGGCGATGTAATTCCAGGCACAGAAGGCGCGCGTAAAGTGCGTTGGTCGGTGGCGGGTCGTGGAAAGCGAGGCGGTGCCCATGTGGTGTATTTCAATTTAAGTGAACAAGGCATCGTGCTTTTGGTGACGATGTATGTCAAGGCTGATCAGTCCAATATTGCTAATAGCGCCATCAAGAAAGCAGTTTGAAATGAAAAAAATGAATGTTGAAAAGATTGCTAAGGCCATCGAGTTGGATGCAGGCATGTCCTTGCCCGATTTGCGCCAAGCGCTCAGTGAAGCGAAGGCGGGCCTGGGCAGGGTGAGCACAGCGGAACAAATCTTAGTACGCCAGGCACGCGCCAAAACGGGTTTGTCGCAGAAAGCTTTCGCCGATCGCATTGCGACGCCTGTTGCGACGCTGCGTGATTGGGAACAAGGCCGCTTCACCCCCCCCGGCGGCGTGCTTTGCTTGTTACGCTTGATCAGCAAACATCCTGAGCTAACCCTTGAACTCGATGCGGCTTAAGCCGTATTTCACCATCAGGCTGCTACCGCGCTTCCGAATCAAAGCAGTGGCGCATATGTTTTGTATGGCGCGAAGACGGCGCACACCACGTAGAAATTGTGGACTACCACTAAGAGGTGAATATGGCAGAACTATTGCCCCCCGCATCCGCGTTTTTCAGCAGCCTTTGCAAGCCGGATAAACGCTTTTAGCTGCGCCGCTTAGCGGGCTTGGACAAAGTTGTCGCCACCTCGCGTGCCTCCGCCTTGTCCTGCACGCCGGCAAATTTGCTGTATTTGCCCAAAATGCTGACCAGTTGCCCGTATATACGCGGCGCGCCGGCCAGGCATTCTTGGTGTTCCAGAAAATCGGGCTCGCCGGTGAAGTTGCCTACCAACCCCCCCGCTTCCGTCACGAGCAAGGAGCCGGCGGCCATGTCCCAGGGCTGCAAGCCGCGCTCGAAAAATCCGTCGCAGTAACCGGCGGCCACATAGGCCAGGTCCAGCGCTGCAGCGCCGGGGCGGCGGATGCCGGCGGTGCGCGGCATCAGCTCGCCCAGCATGGCCAGGTAGCCCTGGAAATCGTCACCTTGGCGAAAGGGCAGGCCGGTGGAGATGAGGCAGGACTTGAGGTCTATGCGCTTGGAAACGCGCAGGCGCCGGTCGTTCAGGAAAGCGCCACGGCCCTTGGTGGCGGTGAATAAATCATTGCGTGTCGGGTCATAGACCACGGCTTGCTCGATCTTGCCCCGCACCGACAAGGCAATGCTCACGCAGTACATCGGCAGGCCGTGGATGAAATTGGTGGTGCCGTCCAGCGGGTCGATGATCCAGACGAATTCCGAGTCTTTGGCGCCGTGGGCCGAGCCTGATTCTTCGGCGCGAATGCCATGGCCGGGGTAGGCGGTGAGCAGGGTTTCGATGATCGCTTCTTCCGCCGCATGGTCGACTTCGGTGACAAAGTCGTTGGCCAGCTTTTGCGACACCCGCACGGACTCAATATCGAGGGCGGCGCGGTTGATGATGGACCCGGCAGCGCGGGCGGCCTTGACGGCCACATTGATCATGGGGTGCAGATTGAGCGACATCGGTTGTAGGGGGGAAGAACGTAGTAGGCCCGCCCGGACAATGCGGGCGGCAGCTGGCGCCGGGGCGGCGACAATAGGCGGATTTTACCGTTGGCCCGTTCCTGTGACCGCACGCACCCGATTTATCCTGATGGAGACCAGCCACGCTGGCAACGTGGGCGCCGCCGCGCGCGCCATGAAAACCATGGGTTTTGACGACCTGGTGCTGGTCGCCCCGCGCTGGGCCAACGTGCTGCGGCGCGAAGAAACCATACAGCGCGCCAGCGGCGCTCTGGACGTGCTGGCCAAAGCGCGCATCGTCGCCACGCTGGACGACGCACTCGATGGCGTGGACCATTTGTGTGCCACCGCCATGACGCCGCGCGACTTTGGCCCGCCCACGCGCACGCCGCGCGCGCATTTTGCGCAGTGGCAGGTGACTGAAGGGATGCTTGCACCCGGCGGCGGCGGCGGGGCGGCGGCCCCGGCGGGTATCGCGTTTTTGTTCGGCTCCGAGCGCTTTGGCATGCGCAACGAAGATGTGTACCGCTGCCATGTCTGCCTGAGCATTCCGTCCAACCCGCAATTTGGCTCGCTCAATATAGGCGCGGCGCTGCAGGTCATCGCCTACGAATGGCGTTTGGCGCTGGGCGGCTTTGCGCTGCCCGGGGCGACGCCGCAAAGCGACGCGGCCGATGCCCAGCAAGTGGCGGGCATGCTGGGCCATTTGCAGCAGTCCCTGCAGGCCCTGGGCTTTTTGGACCCGGCTGCACCCAAAAAACTGATGCCGCGCCTGAATCAACTGTTTAACCGCGCCGCGCCCACGCAAGAAGAAATACATATTCTTCGCGGAATTGCCAAGGCGGTGTTGCAGCAGTCAGCGCAGGTGCAGGGCATGGCGGCGCCTGCCAGCACCAACACGCGCCAGACGCTAGACTAAACCCTATGTTTTCACGCCTACGCTCTGATATTCAATGCATTTTGGACCGCGACCCGGCTGCGCGCAGCACCTGGGAGGTCTTGACCTGCTATCCCGGACTGCACGCGGTCATCTTGCACCGCCCGGCGCATTGGTTTTGGACGCATGGTTTTTTGTGGCTGGGGCGCTTTATCTCGCATTTGGCGCGGTTTTTTACCGGCATCGAAATCCACCCTGGTGCCAAAATCGGCGAGCGCGTATTTTTTGACCATGCCATGGGCACCGTCGTGGGCGAGACCGCCGAGATCGGCGACGGTTGCACGATTTACCAGGGCGTCACTTTGGGCGGCACCTCGCTGTACAAAGGCGCCAAGCGCCACCCCACCTTGGGCAAAGACGTGGTGGTCAGCGCCGGTGCCAAAGTGCTCGGTGGCTTTGAAGTGGGTGACGGCGCCAAGATCGGCAGCAACGCCGTGGTTATCAAGCCCGTGCCCGCCGGGGCGACGGCGGTGGGCATTCCGGCGCGCATCATCCAAAGCAAAACCGACGAGAGCGCGGATGTGACCGCCTCGCAGCCCAAGTTCAGCGCCTACGGCATTACCCAAGAAGACGACCCGGTCAGCCAGGCGCTGCGTGGTCTGATAGACGGCGCTGCCAGCCAGGACCACCAGATTTCTTTGCTCTGGCAGGCCTTAGAGAAACTTTGCCAACAGCAGCAAATGCAAATGCCCGAGGGCGCTGCCCGCACCGATTGCTTTGAGGCCGAGCGCCTGAACCAACTTGTCGGCAAATAAGCCGTCAGTCAGGCCGGGCGCTGCGCGCTCTTGGGCCGAAAGGCCTTGCAAACGCTGTCGACGGTTTGCAGATAGGGCCCACCAATCAAATCAATGCAATAGGGCACGGCCGCAAAAATGCCGGGCACCTGCACGGCGCCGCTGTCGTCCTTGAGCCCTTCTAGCGTTTGCGCAATGGATTTGGGTTGCCCCGGCAAATTGATGATCAGGCTTTGCGCCCGCACTACCGCCACCTGGCGCGACAAAATCGCCGTGGGCACAAAGTTCATGCTAATTTGGCGCATTTGCTCGCCAAAGCCGGGCATCACCTTGTGCGCCACGGCCAGCGTGGCCTCGGGCGTGACATCGCGCAGCGCAGGCCCCGTGCCGCCGGTAGTCAGCACCAAGCAGCAGCCGGCATCGACCAAAGCGATCAGCGCTGCGCTGATGCCGGCCTCTTCATCCGGAATCAGGCGCTCTTCAAAGCTTATCGGGTTGTGCAGGGCGCTTTGCAGCCAGGTTTTGAGCGCGGGCAGCCCCAGGTCCTGGTACACGCCGGTGCTGGCCCGGTCGCTGATGGACACAATCCCGATGCGTACCGGGTCGAAAACGGCGTGGCTCTGGCTCATACGTCGGTGGCGGGGTTGGTGGGCAGTGGGGCCTCGTCGTCCTGGGCGTTGTCGCCGGCTAACTGGGCGCGCACCATTTGAAAAATCTCGCGGTAGGCCCGCCCGTGGCGTGGTGCCAGGCCGGGCTTTTCGGGGACGGCATCTTTGCGCGCTTGGCGCACCAGGGCGCGCAGTTGCTGGCTGTCGGTGCGCGGGCTCAGGTTGATCCACTGGCCTAGCGCGTCCTCATCGGCAATCAGGCGGCTGCGCCATATCTCGGCCTGGTGCAAGGTTTCGGTCTCCAGGGCCGAAGGCGTGTGCTGGGCCACCAGTGCGGCGCGGATGGCATCGAGCACCGGCTCGTCCAGCTTGCGCATCAGCTTGCCGATGAACTGCATTTGCCGCCGCTTACCCTCGAAATTGCTGATGCGCTTGGCCTCGGCCACCGCTTCGACCAATTTGTCGGGCAGCTCCAGGCGGGTGAGCAGATCGGCGCGCAGGGTGAGCAAATCTTCGCCCAGTTTTTGCAGCTCGGTGCTTTCGCGCTTGAGGTCGGTGCGGGTGGCTTGGTCGGTGCCTTTGAGCTCGGCCTTGTATTCCAAGTCCAGCGCGCTGCCCTCTGCGACGAACTGACCTTTGACGAAATAGCCCTTTTTTAGTTTTCTAGACATAGCCAAGTATCATAGCCGCCGCATGAAGAACGCCAAACACTCCCCCCGCTCCCGCCATCCTTCGCCCTTGTCGGGCTTTGCTTACAGCCGCGAATTCTTTGAGTCCCGCGTTGACGCCAGCCTCAAAGCGGCCAAAAAACTCAGCGCCACCGACGCCGCTGCCGAAGTCTCCGAGGCCTGTGGCCTGTCCGTGTCGGTGCGCAACGGCGCCCTGGAAAACGTCGAACGCAACCGCGACAAATCCTTGGGCGTGACGGTCTACCTCGGCCAGCGCCGGGGCAATGCCAGCACTTCCGACTTCTCGGACGCCGCCATCGCCCAAACCGTGCACGCGGCCTACGACATTGCCCGCTTTACCGCGCAAGACCCGTTTGCCCGCCTGCCCGAGGACGCCGACGTCTGCCCGCCCAAAGAGCGCACGCGCGATCTCGATTTATTCCACCCCTGGAGCATCGACAGCGAAGGCGCAGCCCAGATCGCCCTGGCCTGCGAGGCGGCGGCGCTCTCGGTGGACAAGCGTATCAGCAACAGCGAAGGGGCGGCGGTGTCGGCCCAGCAGTCGCATTTTTTCAGCGCCCACACCAACGGCTTTCGGGGCGGCTATGCCAGCTCGCGCCATTCGCTCTCGGTCTCGCCCATTGCCGGCAAAGGCAAAGACATGCAGCGCGACGGCTGGTACAGCTCGCAGCGCAAGGCCTCCGAACTGGCCTCGCCCGAGGCCGTGGGCCGCTACGCCGCCGAACGCGCCCTCAGCCGCCTGCGGGCCCGCAAAATCGCCACCACCGAATGCCCGGTGCTGTTTGAATCCCCTATGGCCGCCGGCCTGCTGGGGGCATTTGTGCAAGCCGTCAGCGGCGGCGCGCTCTACCGCAAGAGCACGTTTTTGCTCGACAGCCTGGGCAAGCGCGTGTTTCCGGCGCATCTGGACATTTACGAAGATCCCTTTTTGCAAGGCGGCAAAGGCAGCTCGCCTTTTGACGACGAAGGCGTGCGCGTGCAGGCGCGCCAGGTGGTCGAGCGCGGACGCGTGATGGGCTATTTTCTGAGCAGCTACACCGCCCGCAAGCTGGGCATGCGCACCACCGGTAACGCAGGCGGCTCGCACAATTTGGTGCTGCAGTCGCGCCACACCCGGCGCCATGATGATTTGCAGGCCATGATCGCCAAGCTCGGGCGCGGCCTCCTGGTGACCGAGCTGATGGGGCAGGGCGTGAACTACGTAACCGGCGACTACTCGCGCGGGGCCAGCGGCTTTTGGGTGGAAAACGGGCAAATTGCCTATCCGGTCCACGAAATCACCATTGCCGGCAATATGAAAGACATGTTCAAAGGCATCGAGGCCATTGGCGCTGACACCTACAACTACGGCGCCAAAACCGTCGGCTCCATCCTCATCAACCGCATGAAGGTGGCCGGCTCGTAAGCCGCACCGTCGGCCCGCGCCGAAAAGGCGCTTGGCGCGTTGAGTTAAGCGGGATTAGCCAGCCAAGGCGGTCTTGACCGCCGCCGATACGGCCGACATCTCGGCTTTGCCAGCCAATTGCGCTTTGGCCAGCCCCATGACCTTGCCCATGTCGCCCGGGCCGCTGGCGCCCGATTCCGCGACGATGGCGCGCACAGCCACCAGCACCTCATCGGCCGACATGCGCTGGGGCAAATAGGCTTGCAGCACCAGAATTTCGGCCGACTCTTTGTCCGCCAGGTCCTGGCGGGCGGCTTTTTCGTAGGCGGCCACCGAGTCTTTGCGCTGTTTGATCAGCTTGTCGACCAGGGCCACGACGGCGGCGTCGTCCAACACCACGCGCTCGTCCACTTCTTTTTGCTTGCACGCGGCCAGCAGCAGGCGGATGGTGCCCAGGCGCTCGCTGTCTTTGGCGCGCATGGCGGTTTTCATGTCTTCGGTAATCTGGTCTTTAAGGTGCATGCGCAAAGTCTCCGCAAACGGTCAGCACAATCAAAAAAAGCCCACCGAGGGTGCTCGGGCGGGCTTGGGTGAGGGCTGGCAGCACGTAAGCTGCCGGGCCCGGCAAGGCGGATTGTGGCGCATTGCCTACAGCGGCGAACCGCTGAATTCGGTCAGAACAGTTTCTTGGGCAACTGCATGCTGCGGATGCGCTTGTAGTTGCGCTTGACGGCAGCGGCTTTCTTGCGCTTACGAATCGCGGTGGGCTTTTCGTAGAACTCGCGGGCGCGCAAGTCAGTCAGCAGGCCCAGCTTTTCGATAGTGCGCTTAAAGCGGCGCAGGGCAACGTCAAAGGGTTCGTTTTCTTTTACACGGATCGTGGTCATTACGTAATGGTGTCCAAAAGGTGCCGACAAAACGCCTGGGGGAAGATCGGGCCGCCCGGGCGCTGTACAGCGAAATTCCCCGCGTAAACGATGATCAGGCAGCGGGGGATTGCCAGCAAAGCCTAGCATTATATCCAGCTTTATGGCGCCAGCGCCGCCGCACAGGCGTAGGCGCTAGCCCAGGCCCACTGAAAGTTGTAGCCGCCCAGCCAGCCGGTCACATCCACCACCTCGCCAATGAAATACAGGCCCGGCTGCTTCGACTCCATGCTCTGGCTGGACAAAGCGCTGGTCGCCACGCCCCCGGCGGTGACCTCGGCCTTGCGGTAGCCCTCGGTGCCGTGGGGCGCAATGTCCCACCGCGCCACGCGTTCGCCCAGGGCGCTCAGCACCTTGTCCGGCAGGTCGTTGATGCCGCGGTCCAGGCTGGCAGGCGGCAGGCCGCTGCCTGCCACCCAAGTGTCGGCCAGGCGGCTGGGCAGCACATCGGCCAGCACCGTGGCCAGGCGCTTGCGCGAGGCGGCGGCCTTGGCGCCCAGCAAATGGGCGGTGGGGTCGTGCTCCGGGCTCAGGTTCAGGCGGATGGGGCTGCCCTCGCGCCAGTAGCTAGAAATTTGCAGCACCCCCGGCCCGCTCAGGCCCCGGTGGGTGAATAGCAGGTCTTCGGCGAAGTGCACGCCGGTTTTCTTGTCGCCCGTGGCAATCTGCACCGGCAGCGACAGCCCGGCCAGGGCCGCAAACGGCGCCCACACCTCGGGGCTGAAGGTGAGCGGCACCAGGGCAGGGCGGGTGGGCACCAGCGGCAGGCCAAACTGCTTGGCGATGCGGTAGCCAAAATCCGTAGCGCCAATTTTGGGAATAGACAAGCCGCCCGTGGCGATCACCAGCGCGCGCGCCTGCACCGTGCCGCGCGCGGTGTCGATCTGGTAGCGCATGCCGCCCTGCGCGCCGTCGCTGTAACGCACCGCCGCCACCGCGCAGCCCTGCCAGCGCGTCACGCCGCCTTTGTCGCACTCGGCCAGCAGCATGGCGATCAGGTCTTCAGCCGAGCGGTCGCAAAAGAGCTGGCCTTTGTGCTTTTCGTGGAACGGAATGCCGTGCTCTTTAAGCAGATCGACAAAGTCCTGCGGGCGGTAGCGCGCCAGCGCCGAACGGGCAAAGTGCGGGTTGTCGCTCAGAAAATTGGCGGGCGTGGTGTCGGTGTTGGTGAAATTGCAGCGTCCGCCGCCCGAAATGCGGATTTTCTCGGCCACTTTGTCGCTGTGGTCCACCAGCAAGACTTTTTGGCCCAATTGCCCGGCCACGCCCGCGCAAAACAGGCCAGCTGCACCGGCGCCGACGATGACAACATCAAACATTTCCATGCGGCGATTGTCGCGCGCTTGCTATGTGGCAGCCAGGCGCATGGCTTAGACCTTAAGTGGCAGGCTGCGCAAACGCTGGTCATGCGGGCGCGTCGAATGCCGCTGCATTGCGCTAAAAATAAATTAAATAACGTTAATGGTTACAAATTTGATATTATAGTGAGGGCATCGAACCTGCTTGCAAACCTATCGAGCGGGCGGGTGGACTGCAAAAAAATGGAGCGCCGGGTTTCATTGGAATTTATACCTGCGTAAAAAGACAGCCTATGGCTGTCCAAGCCATGCTGCAAGAGGTTTGCAGCCATTTCAACAACCGGATGTAACGATTCGGTCCGGACGTATCAACCGGGTTTTGCGGTCAACATAGCGCTGTGCTTCTCAACCCTTTCTCTTTGGAGGTTAAATTGCAGACAAAAGCAAAGATTGATCTGAAGGCAGGAGTCGTAGAGCTTGAGGGCAGCGAAGAGTTTGTACGCCTGCATCTTGAGAAGTTTTCTGCAATGTTCCAGGTTGGCACACCTCATCGCCAAGAATCTGAGCTTGGCGCAAGCGCTCCTCCAACGCCAGGTGAGCCGTTGCCTGTGGCAACCAAGCGTAAACCAAGGTCAAAAGTGCCCGCAGTATCCAGAGCATCGAAAGGACCAACAAAGTCAAAACGAATAGAGCCAGCCCGTTTTGATATTCACAAGAGCGGATCTACGGCATCGCTCGAAGACTTCCTTAAGGAAAAGAATCCAAAATCTGCCGGCGATGTTATTGCGGTAATTGGCTACTACCTAACGCAAATGAAGGGAGCGCCATCATTTTCGGAAGGTAATATTGAGTATGCGTATCGGACGCTCCAGCTAAAAGGGCGCCCGACGCACCTTCGCCAAATCATTATCAACAAAAAAAATCAGAAGGACTTGTTTGAGCATGCAGGGGAAGATGGGAGTTGGACCCTTACGCGATCGGGAGAGATTTACGTGGATGAGAAGTTGCCCGCAAAGGACGAGTAAGTGAATCTTGACGCATTCGTTGAGTCGGTAGACTTGCTCTCTAAGAGTGAGATTCAGAAAGTCAAATACCTCTTCTACTATTTCTTCAGGCGTGAAGGGCTGAGTGAAGCTGGACCACCTGAAGTAAGGCACTGGTTCGACGAGTTGAATCTCGGGCGGCCGAACATTTCGCGGCTCACGATGAAAATCAAGTCCAGCGCTGAATTCATACAGGGCAGTTCGCCAACAAAATTCCGCTTGCACGCGAAGACAATCAAGTCCCTGGTCGAGGAAATTCCCTCTCTCTCTCCGACGCTAGCGAAGAAATTGTTTCTCGCTCAATGATACTGCCTGAGGTGCTTTATAGAACGCCAAATCAGCGGGGGTACGTTGTAAAGCTTTGCGACCAAATTAACGCCACTTACGAACACAACCTTTTTGACGCATGCGCAGTGCTTATGCGCCGGCTTCTGGAGGTATTGCTAATTCATTCATATCAGCACCGTTTGCTCGAATACAAGATTGTGGCGGCTGATGGCTCATTCAAGGAGTTAAAGGCGATCATTGCGGATGCAACTTCTACTGGCGACCTTGCCCTGAGCCGGAATACAAAGGCATGCCTGGATTCCTCTCGGGTGCTGGGTAATTTTGCCGCGCACAAGATTACCTATAACACCACGAGGGACGATATCAAGAACATCGCACTCGATTTCCGCGTAGCGGTTGAGGAACTTCTTTACAAGGCGGGGCTAAGAACATGAGCGGCCCAACCCTTCATTCCACCGGACCTTCGCGAAAAGCCGCGCAGGCCAGTGAATTCAGACGTTAAGCGTTCCCGAACGCGACAGCCCTACAGCGATGTCCTAGCTTGCGTTCAGTCTTAAGCCACCTTCAGCGGCAAGCTACGCAACCGCTGCCCATTCAGGGCAAACAGCGCGTTGGCCACCGCTGGGGCCAGCGGCGGCACGCCGGGTTCGCCTACGCCGTCGGGCGCGCGTTCGCTGGGCACGATGTAAGTGTGCACCTGCGGCGCCTGCGCCAGGCCCAGCACCGGGTGCTGGTGGAAATTGCGTTGCTGCACTTCGCCTTGCACGATATCGACGCCGCCCCACAGCGCTGCCGACAAGGCAAACACCACCGAGCCCTCCATTTGCTGGGCGACGATGGCCGGGTTCACCACGGTGCCGCAGTCGATCGCGCAAAACACTTCATGCACCCGCACCGCGCCACCTTGCAGCGACACCCGGGCTACCTGCGCCACGATGGAGCCAAAGCTCTCGTGCAGCGCAATGCCTTGCACCTGCCCGGCCGGCAGGGGCTGGCCCCACCGGGCTTTTTCGGCTGCCAGGTTCAGCACCGCCAGGTGGCGCGGCGCGTCTTGCAGCCATTGCTGCCTGAAGGCCAGCGGATCGGTGCCGGCCTTGGCGGCCAGCTCGTCGATAAAGCTTTCCGAGAAAAACGCATTGTGCGAATGCCCGACCGAGCGCCAAAAGCCCACCGGTATGCCAACCTTGGTGGCCACATGCGCCATTTTTTGGTGGGCAAAGCCGTAGGGCAGGTCAAACAGGCCTTCGGAGTCGGTTTTGTCTGGCGCATCAATGGGGCCGGCGAAGGCGGGCAGCACGCGCTCCATCCAGCGTGGGCTGATGGAATCGCCAGCGGATTTGATTTGCAGGCTTAGCACCTTGCCCTGCGCGTCGCGGCCCGCTTGCAGCTGGGCAACGTGCATGGGCCGGAAAAAGTCGTGGCCGCTGTCTTCCTCGCGCGACCAGGCCAGTTGCACCGGCTGGCCAGGCAGCGCCATGGCCACTTGTGCGGCCAGCACCACATAGTCCACCTCCAACCGCCGACCAAAGCCGCCGCCCAGCAAGGTGATGTGTATCTCCACTTTCGCCAGCGGCAGCCCGGCTGCCTTGGCTGCTGCTTCGCGCGCGGCCTCGGGTACTTGGGTGGGCGCCCACAGGCTGAGCTTGCCTTCCTGCAGCCAGGCGGTGCAGTTCATGGGCTCCATGGTCAGGTGGCCCAGGTAGGGCGCGCTGTAGTTGGCACTGAGCGTGTCCGCCGCCGGTGCGGGCGTGCCGCGCTCGTGGAAGGTGTAGCCCCCTTCCTTGGCCAGTTGGGCTTGCAATTGCTCTGCGGCCTGCTTGGTGTCCAGTGCGCCTTGCGGGCGCTGCGCCCATTGCACTTGCAGCGCCTGAGCGCCTTGGCGGGCGTGCCAAGTGGTTTTGCCCACTACGGCCAGGCCGGCGCTGGCGCCGTGGCTGGGCTTGAGGGGGATGACTTTCAGCACGCCAGGCATAGCCAGCGCCGCAGCGCTGTCCACCGATTGCACGCTGCCGCCGATCATGGGACACAGGCGCACGGCGGCAAACACCATATTGGGCAAGCGCACATCTAGGGCGAAGGTGGCGCTGCCGCTGCTCTTGGCCCACAAGTCTGTGCGCGGCGCGGGGCTGCCAATCAGCGTCCAGTCCTTGCGCGCCTTGGGGCTGACGGTGCCGGGGTTGAGCTTGGCCGCCGCTGCGGCAAATTCGCCGAAGTGGCCTTCTTTGCCCGAGGCGTGGCTAAGTTTGCCCTGCTTAAAAACGACGTCTGCCGCCGGCACTAGCCACTGCGCGGCAGCCGCTTGCGCCAAGGCGGCGCGCGCGCTGGCGGCGGCCAGGCGCACCGGCTCCCAGGCGTCGGCCACGCTGGAGGAGCCGCCCGTCATGATCAGGCCCAGCTCGCGCCCCACTTTGGCGGTGAGCCACTGCGCGGTTTTGACCGTCGCGCTGCGCTGGCCTTCCTCGGTTTGCTGGGGGTGGAAGGGCAAAAAGGCCAGCACAGCGGCCACATTGCCGTACATGGCGTCGGGTCCGGCTTGCTCCAGGCGCACTTGCGCCAAGGGAATGTCCAGCTCTTCGGCGGCCAACATGGCCAGCGCGGTGTGCACGCCTTGGCCCATCTCGCTGCGCGGCATGGCCAGCACGACAGTGCCGTCCTCGCCGATCTTGATCCAGCCGTTCAGCCCCACGTTGCCTTGCGTGGGCAACATGCTGTCCGGTTTGCCTAAGCGGCTGCGTGGTGGCGCCACGCCCCAGCCCACCAGCAGCGCGCCGCTTGCGCCCAGGGCGCTCAGCAAAATCGTGCGCCGCTTCATGCTGCGCTCCCGGTGGTAGGCGCTGCGGCGCCTTTGGCCGCGCGGTGGATGGCGGCGCGCACCCGTTGGTAGGTGCCGCAACGGCAAATGTTGCTCATGGCGGCGTCAATGTCGGCGTCAGTGGGGTGGGGCGTGCGCGCCAGCAGCGCGGAGGCGGCCATCAGCATGCCGCTTTGGCAGTAACCGCACTGGGGCACTTGCTCGGCAATCCAGGCTTGCTGCAGCGCGTGGGGGTGCTCGGCGCTGCCCAGCGATTCAATGGTGCGCACCGCTTTGCCCTGCACCGCCGAGACCGGCGTCACGCAGGAGCGCACCGCCTGGCCGTCCACATGCACGGTGCAGGCGCCGCAGGCGGCAATACCGCAGCCAAATTTGGTGCCGGTCAGGTTGAGTTGGTCGCGCAGCACCCACAAAAGAGGCGTGGCAGGGTCGGCGTCGGCTTGGACGCGCTGGCCGTTGATTTGGAGTTCCATACGAAGTCTGCCCGCTTGGGGTAGTTGTTGTAAAGCGGCGGTATGGTAACCCTGCAAGACCCTACTTACCGGGTGGCCAGAAAGAAACTTTTGCCCGGCACTCAGCCCAGAGCGCTTTGCAGTTCGTGCGTTTGGCCGAGGTGCTCCAAGCCCCGCAACACATCCCCAATCACCAAAACACAAGGGCTAGCCATGCGCTGTTCAGTCAGCGTTTGGTGCAAGCAATCCAAGGTGCATATTGCCTGCCGCTGCGAGGGCAGCGTGGCGTCTTGCACGATAGCCACCGGTGTATCGGCGGGCAGGCCGTGCAGCAGTTCGTTTTGTATGCGCTGTGCGGCGGCCACGCCCATGTAGACCACCAGGGTGAGTTTGGCCTGGCGGGCGGTGTGGGCCAGCGCGCGCCAGTCGGTGCCGGGGTCGCCGGGTTTGGCGTGGCCGGTCACCATCAGCACGCCGTGCGCATGGTCGCGGTGGGTCAGGGCGGTGTTGAGCGAGGCCAAAGCGCCCAAGGCGGCGGTGATGCCGTTGACCACCTGTACCGTGATGCCGGCTTTTTGCAAGGCCTCGATCTCTTCGCCGCTGCGGCCAAAGACCAAGGGGTCGCCACCCTTGAGGCGCACCACCTGCGCGCCTTGCTGCGCCTCGCTGACCATCAGTTTTTCGATAAAGGCCTGCGGCGTCGACGCGCAGCCGCCGCGTTTGCCCACGTACACAATGCGCGCGCCCGGCGCGGCGTGGGCCAGCACGGCCGGGTTGACCAGGTCGTCCACCAAGATGACATCGGCTTGCGCAATGGCTTTGACGGCCTTGAGCGTGAGCAACTCCGGGTCGCCCGGGCCCGCGCCCACGAGGGTGACGGTGCCGGGGGCGGCAGGCAAGGGTGGGTGTGGTGGGCGGTTCATGGGCTGGCGATGCGGGAAATAAGGTGGTCGATGTGGGCCACTTGCTGTGAAATAGGGGCGGGCACGGGCTGCGCGCCATCGAGCACGGCGCGGATGTAGGCGGCGGTGCTGGCCGCGTCGATGGCGCTGGGCAGCGTGGGCAAGGTGACCAAGCTGCCGGCTTGGGCCTCAGAAAGTTCTACCGGCGCGCCGTTTAAAAAGCCTTGCATTTTGGGCGCGCGGCGCGCGTCTGCTACGGCCTCGCCTTCGGTACCGCGAAGCAGCAGGGCGTTGGCGCTTTGCAGTTGCAAGGTGGCTGCCATCGAGATGGCGTATTCGGGGTGGGTGTAGCTGCACACCAGTAGGCTGGGCCCGGCGCAGGGGTTCATGAGCTTGACCAGGCTGTGCGCCGAGTTGCGCAGCTGCACCACGCGGCGTACGTCCAGCAGCTTTTGCAAGCCGGGGTGCAAAGCGGCGGTCGGCACAAAGCCGACCTCGCCGGCCTGCAGCGGCGCCTCGGGCGTGCGCGGCAGGATGCCCATAGCGGCCAGCACTTCGGCAGTGAACACGCGGCTGTTTTCGGTGGCGGCGCCGTGGATGAGCACCGGGTGGCCCGCGCGCGCCAACAGCAAGGCCAGCAGCGGCACCAGCCCAGGCAATTTGCGCGCGCCGTTGTAGCTGGGAATGACCACCAACGGCCGCGCGCTGGCGGGCAGCAGGTGCAGGCGTTGGGCGGTGGCGTCCAGAAAACCGGCCATTTCCTGGGCGGTTTCGCCCTTGATGCGCATGGCCAGGCAAAAGGCGCCGACCTCCAGGTCGCTGACTGCGCCGTCAAGTAGTTGGCCCCACAAATCTGTGGCCTGGGCGCGGCTGAGCCCGCGCGCGCCGTCTTTGCCGCGACCGATTTCCCGCAAGTACATGCCTATGGCCATGGCCTGATTGTCCCAGAGCGCTGCCAACTAGCAGCTATGAGCATATGCCGCGGCGCTGGCGGGCGCTTTCCAGTAGTGGTAGGTCCAGGCAGTCTGAAAGCCAAAGCGGCGGTACAGCGCCAGCGCGGGCACGTTGTCGGCCTCCACTTGCAAAAAGGACTGGCCCACGCCTTGCTCATGCGCCCAGTCGGCCAAAGTGCCAATCAGTGCGCCGGCCAAGCCCCGGCCCTGGGCGGCCCGCACGGTGCGCATGCCGTGCAGGCTGAGCCAACCCTGGCCGACGCAGCCCACCCCAGCGGCCAGCGACAGTTCGCCGCTTTGTACATAGGCGAAGCAGGCGCCTGCGCTGCGGCTGAGCAGTTGGGCGCGCTGGGCGCCGTCCACGGCGTCAAAGCCCTTGGCGGTGTAGACGCTGGACCACGCGGTGCAGGGCGTGGGGCTGCGCGTGGCCGGCGGGGCGCTGGCTTGGGCGGCGGCGTGGCGCAGGGCCTGCACGGTGGCAGTCTGCACGTGCACGGCAGCGCCGCGCTGGTAGCCCTGCGCCTGCAGGGCGGCTTGCCAGGGCCGCATCCCGGCGACGTCGGCGATGCGCAAGACCACCGGCCAGCCGTTTTGTTGGTAGTGCGCGCACAGGGCGGGCAGGGCGGCCAGGTCCAGGCCCTCGTGGCGCAGGGGCACGGCGCTGCGGGCGCGGCCGACCTCGGCCGGGTCAAAAGGCAGCAACCAGTGCGCCATGGCGTGCACATGGGCAGGGCGCAGGGCCTCTAAGGTGGCGCGTTCGATGGCTTCTATCTGGTCTGGGGTGGCGGTGGCGGGCATAAGCTAGGCGCGGTGTGGCGTTGGGCGTGCCGCGATTGTGGCCCAGCGCTGGCCTACACTTGCCGCCCTATGTCTGCCAACAGCCCTCTTAGCCCATCTGCACCCGCGTCTGTGCCAGCGCCAGCCACGGAGCGGGGCACGCTGGTGCTGGGTTTTGAGTCGTCGTGCGATGAAACCGGCGTGGCACTGGTTAGGCTGCAAGGCACCGGTGTGCCCCGCCTGCTGGCCCATGCTTTGTATAGCCAGGTGGAAATGCATCAGGCCTTTGGCGGCGTGGTGCCCGAGCTGGCCAGCCGCGACCACATCCGCCGCGCGCTGCCGCTCACCCGGGAGGTGATGGCCCGCGCCGGCCATACGCTGGCCCAGGTGGATGTGGTGGCTTACACCCGGGGCCCGGGTTTGGCTGGCGCTTTGCTGGTGGGCGCGGGTGTGGCCTGCGCTTTGGCCAGCGCCTTGGACAAACCGGTGCTGGGCGTGCACCACCTGGAGGGGCATTTGCTCTCGCCGTTTTTGAGCGCCGATCCGCCAGAGTTTCCGTTTGTGGCCTTGCTGGTGTCCGGCGGACACACGCAGCTGATGCGCGTGGACGGCGTGGGCCGCTACACCTTGCTGGGCGAGACCATAGATGATGCGGCGGGCGAAGCCTTTGACAAATCGGCCAAGCTCATGGGGCTGGGCTACCCCGGCGGGCCCGCCCTGGCCGCGCTGGCCGAGCAGGGCGACGGCAAAGCCTTCGCGCTGCCGCGCCCCTTGCTGCACAGTGGCAATCTGGATTTTTCTTTTGCGGGCTTGAAAACGGCGGTGCTCGTGCAGTCACAAAAAATGGTGGCCGCCCATGGTGCGCCAATAGCGCCCTCCGAATACACCCTGGCCTCGGGCGCCACGCCCGGTTTTGGCGCTTTGCCTTTGGCGCAGCGCGCCGATCTGGCCGCGTCCACGCAAGCGGCGATTGCCGATGTGCTGGTGAAAAAGTCGATGGCGGCCTTGCGCCAAACCGGCCTCAAGCGCTTGGTGGTGGCCGGTGGCGTGGGTGCCAACCGTCAACTGCGCCAGGACCTGAACGCCCAATGTGCGCAGCGCGGTGTGCGCGTGCACTACCCCGAGCTGCACCTGTGCACCGACAACGGCGCCATGATCGCCCTGGCCGCCGCTATGCGCCTGCAAAGCGGGGTGCAAGCGGCCAGCGCGGACTACGCGTTTCACGTGCAGCCACGCTGGCCTTTGCAATCGCTGGCCACCGCCTAGCTTGCGCCTTTTAGGCGATCGGTAACTCGGCGGCTTTGCTGACGGGCAGTTTTTTGGCCAGGGTCAGTTGCAGCACGCCGTGCTCCATGCGGGCTTGGCTGGCGGCTACGTCGATGTCCTGGTCGAACTCGTAGGCGGCGCGGTAGCTGCGCGGTGCGCCTTCGATGGTTTCGATGCGTACCACCGATTCTTCAATCTGGATGCGCAACTGCTCTTTGGCCACGCCGGGCAGGTCTAGGCTGAGGGTGTAGGCTTTGTCGTCTTGCTGCAAGGTGCTTTGCTTCAAGGCTGCCGGCGCTGCGCTTTGCGTCCACTGGCGTACCAGGCGGTCGACTTGGGCAAAGGCCTTGCGCCGCTGCAGGGCGTCGGCTTGCGAGATGGCTTGAAGGGCCCAGGGGCTGGTGTTGGCGGTAAAAAACATGTGTTGACTCCGATTAGACTGCGCGGCCCTCACCGTGAGTTCCGCCTGCCTACGAGGTGCGCGCTTTTGCGTCAAATTCAAGCTTTTTTCTTCATGTTTATTGTTGTGTGTCAGGTCTTGAAAAGGCGCTGCAAGGCGCTATGTGGTGCGTCCCTGGTGGCGCTGGCCCTGTGTTTTTTGCCCGGCGCGCAAGCGGCACCCGCGCCGCTGAAGCTGGCCTTGATCGAGGGCCTGAGCGGCCCCAACGCCAGTGGCGGCGAGGCGGTTTTTCGCAATCTGAGCTGGGCCATCGAGCGGGTGAATGCGCGTGGTGGCGTGGCTTTGGCTAAGGTGTCCGTGCCCATGGTGCTGGAGCGCTTTGACAGCCAGGGCCAAACGCAAGAGGCGCTCTCGGCGCTGCGCCTGGCCATTGACGGCGGGGCGCGGGTGGTGCTGCAGGGCAACTCCTCGGCGGTGGCTGCCGCGCTGATTGACGCCATCCAAAAACACAATGCCCGCGACCCGGCGCGCCGGGTGCTGTTTTTGAACTACGCGGCGGTAGATCCGGCGCTGACCAATGAGAAATGCAGCTTTTGGCATTTCCGCTTTGACGCCCACGCCGACATGCGCCTGACCGCGCTGATGCAGGTGCAGCGCGAGGACGCAGCGCTCAAAGCGGTGTATCTGCTGGGCCAGGACTACAGCTTTGGCCAAAGCGTGTTGCGCCAGGCACGCCAGCAGCTGGCGCAGCAGCGCCCGGACATCCGCATCGCCGGCGAGGAGCTGCACCCGCTTTTGCGCATCAAGGATTTCGCGCCCTATATCGCCAAAATCAAGGCCAGCGGGGCGCAGGCGGTGCTGACCGGCAACTTCGGCCCGGACCTGACGCTGTTGGTCAAGGCGGCGCGCGAGGGCGGTTTTGAGGGCACTTTCTACACTTTTTACGGCAATGCGCTGGGCGCACCGGCGGCCATGGGCGAGGCCGGCGTGGGCAAGGTGCTGGCCGTGGCCGATTGGCTGCCCAATGTGCAAACCAAGGGCGCCGATGCGTTTTACCGCGCCTTTCGGGCCCGTTTTCCCCGGCCCGAGGACGACTATGTGCACCTGCGCATGCAGCTGATGGTCGAGGCCCTGGCCCAGGCGATGGGCGAGGCGGCAAAGCGAAGCAACCCCGGCGAGTTGCCCGAAGCAGCCGAGGTGGCGCGCGCGCTGGAGGGCGTAAGCGTCAGTTTGGCGGACCAAAGCGGCGCCATGCGCGCCAGCGACCACCAGTTTCAGCAGCCCCTGGTGGTCGGCGTGATGGAGCGCCAGGGCTCGCCAGGCGTGAAATTTGACGTGGAAGGCTCGGGTTTTGGCTTTCGGGTGGTCAAGACGCTGAGCGCTGAGCAGGCACGCCAGCCCGAGACCTGCGCGATGCAGCGTTTCTAGGCCCGCCGGGCGGTTTTGCCGCCCCCGCTATAATTAGCGGGCTTGGCGTTTCGCCCGGCGCACGTTTGTAGCAGTTCCAGCCGCAATCGCAAGTCCTTATAGCTTTTTACGGAAACACACATGATCGCATCTGAAATCAAAGCGGCTGTCGTTAAAGACAATGCCCGCCAAGCCGGTGATACCGGTAGCCCCGAAGTCCAAGTCGCCCTGCTCACGGCTCGTATCAACGAACTGACCCCCCACTTCAAGACCCACGCCAAAGACCACCACGGTCGCCGCGGTCTGTTGCGCATGGTCAGCCGCCGTCGTAAATTGCTTGATTACCTCAAGCACAAAGACGCAGACCGTTACACCGCACTGATCGCCAAATTGGGTCTGCGCAAGTAATTTCGGGAATATGAACGCGAAGCGCCTGAGTTAGGACACTAGCTCAGGCGTTTTTTACTTCGGAGACAGGGAAAGCAGTACGAAGCTGTGTCATTCCAGAGCAATTTGGCCCCAAGGGGCTCTGGAATGGCATCGTGGGCTGTGACTTTGAATCCGGGCTTTGGCGGGGTGGCCTGCACCTCCCACCTGTTGAGAAAGTAATGGAGATACACCATGACCATGTTTAAAAAAGTTAGTAAAACCTTCCAGTGGGGCCAGCATACGGTCACCATGGAAACCGGCGAAATCGCCCGCCAGTCCACCGGCGCTGTGCTGCTCGATATGGACGGTACCGTGGTCTTGGCCACTGTCGTGGCCCGCACCGAAGGCAAAGCCGGCCAGGATTTCTTCCCCCTGACAGTGGATTACCTGGAAAAAAGCTATGCCGCAGGCAAGATCCCCGGCAGCTTCTTCAAGCGCGAAGGCCGCCCCAGCGAGTTCGAAACGCTCACTAGCCGCCTGATCGACCGCCCCATCCGTCCTTTGTTCCCCGAAGGCTTTTTTAACGAAGTACACGTTGTCGTGCACACCGTGTCGCTCAATCCCGAAGTGGACGCAGACATCGCCGCCATGATCGCGGTGAGCGCCGCTTTGTCGGTGAGCGGCGTACCGTTTAGCGGCCCCATCGGCGCGGCCCGCGTGGGTTATGTCAATGGCCAATACATCCTCAACCCTGGCCAGACCGCCCGAAAAGATTCGGTCATGGACTTGGTCGTTGCCGGTACCGAAGCGGCTGTGTTGATGGTCGAGTCCGAAGCGCAGCAATTGTCCGAAGACATCATGCTCGGCGCCGTGGTGTTTGGCCATGAGCAAGGCAATATTGCTATCAACGCCATCCATGAACTGG